>Ga0209648_10000962_pt1 | contig 22923 bp, 49 predicted proteins | sample GraSoi2013_115cm_FD_185830 | JGI IMG/M metagenome (GOLD analysis project Ga0209648, IMG submission 185830) | Grasslands soil microbial communities from the Angelo Coastal Reserve, California, USA - Sample 9_17_2013_115cm (SPAdes) (version 2) | ecosystem: Environmental > Terrestrial > Soil >... | reverse complement strand
CGGGCCTCACCGCTCCTCTTCCGCTGGTACTGGCCCCCGCCGCCCACCCAGCCATCTGGACTCGGCGGAGCACTGCCTCTGCTTGCACATCCTCGAGCAGGCGCCCCTCAAACCGGCTGCCCGGACCCGAGCCCTCACGCTCATAGTTGATCCCGATGCGCCTGAGCATGTCGGATATCTCCAGGGTCAGCTCATCATCAGGCCGGGGCGCGTTCGGTGATGCCTTAACCGTCACCCGGCTTACGGCGTCACCCACCAGCCGAGCATCATCGCCGCCATGACCAGGAAACCAAGAACCGCCACCGACGTCCCGCAGCCCGGCTTACGCCACGTCGGCTCCTCGGCACTCACCCTCATTCCTCCTTCTGTCCGCACCGCGGCCACATGCACCGGCCGGCCGACGAATAGACATGATCATGCTCCACCGGCTTCTCCCCGAGAAGGCCGCGGACACCGGGCCCAGCCGGCATGGCCGGGATGTTCGCCGCCTGCCAGCTTCGCTGTCCCAGCAGTCTCAGCACCTCATCCTCGCGGAACCTGCGATGGTTCCCCGGTGTCCGCACCGACGTCAGCTTCCCGGCCTTCTCCCACCGGCCGACCGTCCTCGCGTCGACCCGGAACAAGACGGCCACCTCCGCCGGGGTCATCAGCCGCGATCCTTCCCTCAGCTCCATATCCACCATAATACCCTAAAGCTAGTTAGTGGGGTACATGAAGCTGGCGCCGCCGGTCCCGCCGCCCGACGACGCGGGCACGATCACCTGAATCCCCCCCGAGCTCGGCACGAAAATACGCGGGTTGTCCGTCCCGACCGCCGTCGGGGTCCCCGTCACGTCGAACGGGAAATGCCGGGCCGCGTTCGGGTAATACGACGAGTCCGGCAGCGACCCGAACGTAAACGTCGTCGCCGCCGTCGCCGTCCAGGAGAACTCCATGTCCATCCAGATCGCGTTCCACGGCAGTTTCTTGACCCGCATCCCGACCCCGCCCGCCAGCAGCCCCGACGTCCCCGACGCCAGCGACACCGTATGGAACGACTCCCCGGAAATGAACGGGCCCCCCGCCGCGGGCAACTGGAACTGCTGAATGCCGTGGAACCACCCGATGGTGCCGGGCGGCGGGTCGAAATGGAGATCCTGATTGACCGTGAACCCCGTGTTGTCGTACGACCCGATCACCGACACAACCCCCGTGTCGCTGATGTACCGGAATTCCAGCCGGGCATTCGTGCCGCCGGCGTCGTTGGAGAACGTGAGGATCTGCACCCAGTCCCGCTGTCCCACGGTGGCCAGCGCCGCACCGGAGAAGATCAGGGTGCCCGCCGCGCCGCTTGTGCCGCCTGACACGTTCGCGATGTTCGACAAGGACAGCGACGGCAGCGGGAACAGGAGCTTCGCGGGCCCGCCACCGCCGGGAACCAGCTGAATCTGCGCGGAATCGGTTGGTTCCCCGATCAGGATGCCCTTGATGAACGCGTTGGCGAACTGGTCGGTCCCGGCCGCCGGGGCCAGCGCGATGATCAGGTTCCCGGCCGCCGGGGCCCCGTCGTAGACGAAGATGCCGTTCGGGTTGATGATCGTGTTCCCCGCGTGGAGCACGACCACGTTGACGACCTGCCAGCCCACAACCAGCTCCCTGTGTCGCGCCTGTGTCGCGCCTAGAGCCCGAACACCTGCGACAAGGACACCTCGTGCCGCAGCCATACCGTCACCTTCGGCATGTTCCCGTCCGAGCTCGCCGAGGAGTAGAAGAAGTACAGGGTTTCCCCGTTCCGCATGATCAGCGGCTGCGTGGGATCCCAGGAGTTGTTGGTGGCGTAGACGCTGGTGTCCCACTGCTTGGCATCGACGAACACGTCAAAGGTGGCGGTCTGCGCGGCCTTAGTCACGACGATCTTGTAAACCTCGAACTCGGTCACCGTCACGTTGAGGTCTTTCGGCGCGAACTGCACCGTCCAGTTCCCGGGGTTCTGCCCGGTGGTGTCCGTCTTCCCCGTCGCGGACCTCGACCCGAGCGTCTGGTACGGCATCAGGCCAGGTTCACGCCGGGCCCGGGCCCGGAGGTGATCACGCCGGACTGCCCGGACGGGACCGTGATCACGTTCGGGGTGATGCTGGCCTGCGCCGGGACGATCGTCCCGCCCGGCTCAATCACGGGAAACGCGCCGGCCGCGTCCTGCGGGACCGCGACACCAGCCGGGATGCCCTGCGTGATCCCCGGGAGGGACCCGGCGCTGCCCTGCCCCGCCGGGGCGGCCGGGCTCTGCGCCGCGGCGGACGGCCCGAAGATCTTGAAGACCGCCTGCAGGTCACCGTTGGCCAGCTGCGTGAACCCGAGCCCCAGTAGGACCAGCCCGCCGAACCACGCGGACATGCGCCCGGCCCGGCGGCTGGAAGCGAGCAACGCTAGCACGAAATACACCCCGCCGATCGCCACCAGCTGCTTCAGCGTATTCACGCTGTACGGCGACGGGCTGCCCTTGGCCTGCGCCTCCGGGGTGCCGCCCTTGGCCAGCGGCCCCGTCGACACGACCACCACCGCGACGAGGAACTCAGCCAGGATCACCGGCTGATACGAATGACTGCCCGGCAGGCGTGCCTTCAGCGCACCCTTGCCGGTCTTCTTCAGCTTCCTGGAGTACTGCCGTTCCCGTTGCTGCCCGCCGCGCGGTTCGCCGCCTTCCTTCTGGCGGCGCGGCGCGACTGGCGCCGCACGGGCCCCGCGGGCGGCGCCGCCCGCCCGGGCCGGGCCCGACGCGGCCACCGCGGTTTCACCCGCCCCCACCGCGGTACCGGCTACCTCCGGGATCGCCGCTGTCATACTGCCACCCTAGACGTCCGAGTACATCAGCCGCTTACGCATCATGGACCGGCCCGACTGCTGCTGCTGAAGCCCCAGGACCGGGACCGGGGGCGGGGCCAGCCCGATCGTGAACGCGGTCAGCCAGTTGGTGCCCGCCCCTGTGCTGATGGTGCCGCCGCCGATGCTGGTTCCCGCGGGGCCCGCGCTGCTGTTGCTGTCCCAGATCCCGGCGCCGACCTGCGCGCTCGACACGACATTCTCCCGCTGCGCAGATCCCGCGGGACCGGTGATCGTGGTGTGGACCCCGCCGCCGCCCATGAACACCGCCCAGTCCCCGGCCACCCCCGTACTCAGGGCGGGGCACGTCACCGCCGCGACCGCCCCCGCAGCCTGGGCGCCGCCGTTCACGTCCGCGGGAGCACCGGTATTCGCCGCAGTGTAGGCCGCCAGCGCCACAGCCCACCAGGTACTCGCTGCCGGGGATCCCGTCTCGCTGATAGTCAGGGTCGCGCCCGGATCACCCGCCGTCGCCACCCGGTACCAGGCAGACCCGTAATTCCAGACCCCGGCGTTCGCCGCTACCTGCGTCGCCCCGATCTGCGTCCAGCCGCCTCCGCCGCCGCTGAACGACACCACCGGCGGTGTCCCCGTCGTGGTGAACAGCTGCACGCACAGCAGCATCACGTCCCCGGCCAGCACCCCCGCAGGAATCACCGGGGCGACACTGGCAGAGGTGTTGGTGCTGGCCTGCGCCCCGGTGTTGAAGCTGGTCACGGGCGGCTGACAGCGTTCTGCGCCGCGTTCTGCACTGCCTCCGGGGTGCCCGCCGCGAACAGCGGCGCGTTCCCGGACGCCGGCGCCGATCCTGTCCGGATGCCCTGGCTGACGTACCCCAGCAGCCCCCCGAGGTCCTTGACGTCGGTCGGCAGGTTGTGGAACGCGATGAACAGCAGCATCCCCCCGGCGGTGACCATCAGTATCCCGATCGCCAGGGTAATGTCACCCTGCTGCCCGGAGCCGGTCTTCACCAGCGCGTACACGCCCGGGATCAGCGCCCCGACCCCGAACAGGAACGCGAAGACCCGCACCCAGTGACTAGGGACGAACAGCCATTCGATGTCCTTCATGAACGTGTTGAACAACCCGACCAGGCTGTTGAAATCCGTAGCAAGGCGGGTCACGCTGGTGGCGATATCCCACGGATTCGTGATCAGCGACCCCAGCGACTTCGCGACCGCCGTAAACGGGTCGGTGATGTCAGTCCACAGTGACACTGTCTGCGCGCCGCCGCCGGTCCCGCCGCCCCCCGGAACATCAGCCGCCGGCGGGACGCTGCCCTGCAGGTACTTCCGGTAAGCCCCCGACCCGTACGTCCCCCACGGCGCCCACCCCGACGCCCTGTACTTCGCGACGGCCTGCTGCGCGTTGATGAGCGGATCGAGGATGTTCGGGACCGGCATGGCATGCGTGCCGTTGCTGATCTGCCACAGCCCCCAGCTGGTCTGGGTCCCGTTGTTGTCCGTGGGGTTGGTGGCCGCGCTGTTGCCGCTGGACTCGGCGAGGGCGATCGCCGCCGCGACCGGCGCGACCGCCGCGGGTCCCCCGGCGTTGATCCACAGCCGCTCGAGCTGCGCGAACGTGTAGGTAGCCATCAGTGTTCCGTGCCCGGGCCGCCGCCGGCCAGGCCGGACCGCTTGCCGTGCATGTACTCGACGTACGTGATGATGCCCTCGGCGAGGCCGCCCAGCAGGATCGCTGTGCGGTGCTGCCGGTCCACTGCCACGGCGATGAGGACCAGCAGCGCAGCCTCAGCCATCCCGATGTTGACCCACTTCATCAATGTTGCCGCCCGGGTGCCCGCGTTGATCTCCACCGTCTGCGGGCTGGAGCACGCCTTGGCGACGATCTCCGCGACAAGCCCGGCGGACACCAGGAACGCGATGCCGGTTGTGCCGCCGCCGAGTCCCTCGACAGCCATCAGGGGCCTTTCAGCAGGGCAACCTGGACGGTGGAGTGCGGCGGCGCGACCGGCCCGCCGTTGGCCCACACGTTCGTGTGGTAGGTGCCTTTCGGCAGGCCCTTGCCGCCCTTGCCGTACTCCTTCGTCGCCGTGCTCCCCGCCCCGGTCTGGAACTGGTCGACCAGCGTGTTCTTGCTATCATAGGTGGCGACCGTGTAACCGTTGGGATGCTGCCCGCCCGGGCCGGTGACAGCATTCCAGTTCAGCGAGTAGCCGCTGTCAGAGACAGCCGACGCCTTCAGCCCGGACGGCGCCGGATAGAACCAGCCCCCGGGCAGTGTCGTGGTCGGCTTGGGCTGCGCGCCGGGCCACCCGCCCACGGGACTGGGATTGGTGGGGATACCGCCCCGCTCACCGCGCTCCGGGGTGACAGCAGGCGCCCCCGGCGCCGTGGTCGTCACATACGTCTGGTTGACGAACTGCGGCACCTGATCAGATGGGGTCGACGGGTTCGTCGTGGTGCCCTGCTGCTGCGCCGCCGCCGCCGCCTTCCTGGACGCGTACATCCGCCAGGCGACCAGCCCCCCGCCGACGATCGCCAGCCACCCCCACATCGGCAGCGGCCCGATCTTGTGGGTGAAGACGTTCTCCCGGCGTGCAGGCGCAGCAGGGGAACTGACAGGCTGCTCGCTCATCAGGCGCCCCCGTCGCAGTGCCGCCGTTCCGGCAGGTTCCGGTACCTCACCGCAGCACCCGCCCCAGCAGCCCGAACGCCACGATCTCCACGGCGACGAACACCAGCAGGTAGATCACCGTCGGATGCCAGCCCGCCCCGCTGTCCACCGGCCCGGACCCCTGCGGGAAGATCCCCGCCCCGCTGTTCGCCTGCCCGTACACCCGTGACCCCTGGTTCTGCGCGAGGGGCCCGTCGCTGAACCCGCCCCGCCAGTACCCGAACGAGCTCGACGGCCTGGCCGCGAACACCGCCATCAGCGCCTCACCCCCGGCAGCAGCAGGAACAGCACCACAACCACATCCAGCACGATCAGGTCAACGAGCTGCCAGGTGGTCATCAGAACGCCACCTCACTGGGCGGGGCGATGAGCCACTGCACGTCCGCCTCGTTCGGGATCCGCATCGGGGAGAACCCCTTGTGGATCAGCGCGGTGATCTCCCCGCCCGTCACCCGCGGATACCGGTGCGGGGTGTACGTGTACCCGGCGTGGTGGTCCTCCGGCTGGCAGAACAGCGGATGATCGGGGTGCGGGTCGGTCAGCCGGTTCAGGTCCGTGTCCGCGTCCGGCTGCGCCGGGGGCTGGTTGAACCCGCCGGTCGGATGCCGCATCGACAGCACCAGCAGGACGATCAGGGCCCCGGCGCCGCCGAGCACCAGCCAGTGACCTCGCTTCACGACCCGAACCTCCCGCCGGTGTTACGACCCCGCCAGCCGCGGCCGCCCGGGTAGGACAGCCCCGCCGCAGGGGCAGTACCAGTCCGGCCCGGGCGCCCTCCCGGGGGACGAACCCGGCTCGCCCCCTGCGGAAGCACCGTCTGCGAATACGACTGGCCCGCCTGCGGGCTGTTGGACGGCCGGTCCATCCGCACGGGGCGGGTCTGCGGGATCGACGAGAACCGGGCGATGATCTGCGCGCCGCCCTTCCACGGCGTCGTCGAATGCAAACCGTGCGGCGGCCCGGCGAACACCGAATGAGGTCCGTCGCCGGGAGCGCCCTGCTCGACCGGGGACACCACCGGGTAGGGGATGCCGCCCCTGCTGCCGTAGGGGATGTACAGGCCGGGCACCCCGCCGTACACCGGCGCCCACCCGGAACCCTGCTCACCCAGCCACGTGTACGCCCTCGTCAGGTCATCCTGGTTCGAGGTGGCATCCGACCCGTGCTGGTAGGACACTGTCCGGTTGACCAGCCGCAGGTCAGGGCGGGGCGGCTGGGACAGCGGGTCGTTGTAGGAGTTGGGTGCCCCGTAGGTGCCCTTGTCCAGGCCGGTCTTCTGGTTACCGGTGTCCCAGTAGGCATGCCGGTCCTTGACGGTCAGCTTGTCGTTGAACCCGCTGGTGCCGTAATGCGGGTGATCCGGCGCCGACCCCGCCCACCCGCGCTTCGCCCAGTTCGGCTGGAAAACGTGCGGGGACGGCTGCATATGATCCGCGCGGGGATCAGCACCGCCCCCCAGGTCGGTGCCGCCGACGTTCCCGCCCGTGTACGGCCCCGGCGCGCCCAGCGACGGGCGGTCCACCGCACCGGTGAACCCGGGCAGGTTGTTACCGCGGACGCTGGCCACCGGCACCGGGAACGCCGCCTGCCCCCGGCCCGTCACCGTCCACCGGCCCGGACGCATCGGCTACTTACCCGCTCCCCAGCCGCCGCCGCCCGTCGCGGCGTTCACCAGCCCGGCCAGACCCGATGACACGCCCGTGACCAGATCCGGCCCCTTGGAGCCGGGGCGGACCAGGACGAACAGCACCGCGATGATGATGATGCCGGTCAGGAAACTCCCGGCGTCACGCGACACCTCAGCCGCCCGCCTTCATCTTGCCCTTGACCGACAGCTGCGGCATGAACGTCACCAGCAGGTAACCGGCCAGGACACCACCCCAGAACCGGCCGTCCTTCAGGAAACCAGGCATAACAATGTCTCCGTAACTTCAGGGATCTTAATCTCTCGGCTGACGCCGACCGCGAAAACACAGCTCAGCGCGCCCTGGCTCTTAGCCAGCTCGGTCAGGAACCGGGCGCAGATGGCATCAGCGTCATCCTCGCGACCATTGTCATGCATGCCATGACCCTGGATAACGATCATCCACTCACCCACGAAATCCTCCTATCGGAGCATCCGGGAGATGAAGCCGAACACGATCATCTCGGCGACGATCAGGATCAGCAGGTACACGACGGTCGGCTCCCACCCGCCGCCGCCCGCCGGGGCACCCTGCGGTGAGGTAAAGAACCCCTTGACGCCGCCTTTGGTCCCGGCCATGTCAGATGTCCGTCAGCTGCGGGTCGACGGGACCGACCGGGTACACCTCATCGGAGATCAGCTCCGCCGTCCCCGTGGTACTGACCCCGGAGGTCGTCTCGAACGTCTCCTTCGTGCTGTTCGCCGTGTACAGCCATCCCTGCCCGTACAGGGTCCCCGGCTTCAGGAACCGCGGGAACACGTACACGCCGACCTCACGGCGGTACCCCAGGGTGGTGGTCGTCGACCCGGTGACCCTCGACTGGAAGTACTCGCCGTACTGCTCGGCCATCCACGTGTTCACCATGTCGCCGTTCGCCGCGCCGGTGCTGGTCGCGGTGCCGCCCGCAGCCGACCCGATGTCGTTGACGGACAGCTTCCCCATCGACCGGTTGTCGATCTGCCACAGGATCGGGTCGGTGAACCCCTCCGACCGCACCGACCCGCCGTTGCGGTGCACGAAGATCTGGTTCCGGATCGCGTTGCCCGTCAAAGCGGACTGCAGGATGTTGTCCGACGCGTTCGCGTTCATCGTGAAAATCTGGTGGCGCGACTTGCGCTGCAGGTTCAGGCCCGGCGGCACCGCCTGGTTCGGGGTCCCCTGCAGGTCCTCCGAATCAGGCTGAGCCCACGCGTCCATGTACGGCACCACCGTCACCGCCGGCGCCTGCGACCCGGTGTTGTACGACGAGCCGTTCCCGCCCGTGATGTTCGCCAGCGTGTCCACCGAGTAGTCGAACCGGTACTGCGACCGGGTGTCGGTGTTCGCCAGCACCCCCGCTGACCACCGGACCTCCGGCTGCAGGAACAGGGTGAACTGGGGGATAGCGGTCGTCGCCGCGTTCGCGTCGGAGTACAGCAGCGGGTCACCCAGCCACGGCGACCCGTACTTCTGCCGCAGGTAGTGCGCGTACCCGCCCATCACGTAGAGGATCTCCGACCCGTCCACGTTCACCATGTCGACCTGCGCGAGCAGGTTGAACGGCCAGTCGTTGACCGCCGCGTTCGCCGTGGTCACCGACGCGCTGGCGGTCGCGCGGACCACCAGGCGGATACCACGCAGGTACTGGCCGGCGTTGATCTGGCCTCCACCTGCGGTTTGCGAGGTGGTCACGGTGGTGCTGGCCAGGTTCCCCACGTTGTTCTTCTCGCAGTACAGGTTCGTCGCGAGCTGGAAGGGGTTGCCGCCGCCGCCGCCGGACGGCGCAGCCGATTGGGGACCAGCCGCAGCAGCAGCAGGCATAAGATCCTCACCTTAGTAGACATCGCTAATATTGGGTGGACATGGCCTTGCCGACATGCTGAATGCCCGGGTTGGAGCTCGCCATCGCGTGGTACTGGACGAGCCGCCAGACGGTCCCCAGGACCAGGACACTCAGGAACACGTGCAGGCCAACCTGAAGATCAAGCACCGTGCCTCCCTCGAGGGCGGCCCCCCGGGATACGTCCCTCCGGGGGCCTCACCGGCCACTATAGCCCGCAGGTCACCTGATACGCAGGATGCCCAGCCCGTTGCACCCGCTGACGTTCCGCCACTCCAGGTCCTTCATGCCGCAATACACGTCCAGGGCCCGGCCGACCTCGGACTCCGCGGAACCCGGCCGGACATAGTTGACCTCCGGCCACTCAGTGTCATGCAGCAGCGCCGCCCCGCCCGGGACCAGCCGCGGCACCCACAACGTCAGCGCGGTCAGGGTCTGCTCGAAACTGTGCGGGTCCAGGTCGATGAACAGCACCTCAATCTCCCGCGGCGCCACGTCGAGCGCCTTCTCACCCAGCGCGTCAGCCTGCGTGAACGTCCAGTACTCCGACTCGCGGAACGCCTCGGGCACGTCAGCGTCCGCGGTGTCGAACGACCACAGGTGCCCTTTGCGGTCCACCTCCAGGGCAGCCAGGAACGCCGACGTAGAAACCCCGGAACGGACACCCAGCTCCACCACATGCGCGAACGGCCAGCCCCGCGCCCACGTGTACAAGGTAAGCAGATGATCCTGGATGTCAGACGGAAGCTGCCGCCGCCGCTCGAACTCCCCGAACAATGCTGATGTGGCGAGCGGATTCGCGGAGCTTCCACCGCTGGTAGGCGCCAAGGTCGGCACTGAGGGATTCGGCTGCGTCAGCATAGGTCTGATCTCCCGGGGCTCCGGTGACGTTGGGGTGCAGGTGACGGACGATCACATCAGGGCAGTAGACGAGGCAGTCCGCGCCTGCGCCGATATCCCGCCAGATGTTGTCGCAATACCAGTGAGCCACGCCCGGGTAACAGAACCATCCCAGCTCCGCCACGATCGACGTGGAAACGACAACAGCCTCCGGGACGTCATCGCGGCGCCCGTCGTTCGGGTACGCGTACCCGCCGTGTTCCGGGAGCGCCGCGAGAAGCCGCTCATCCCACCCGACCGTGACCGGCAGGTGATCGTCACCCAGGCTGGCCATCGCGGGCGCGTCAGCCAGGTGCCGTATCGCCAGCTTGTTCGTCCACCCGGTCAGGGTGTCCCTCGGGCCGGTGGTGACCAGCGCGTCCGGCCAGTCCGCCGCGTCCAGGTTCCCCCGCACAGCGGGATCGTCGATGTCGAACCCGAAATGCAGCCGGGTGTCCGCCCGGCACGTCTTCCGGCACGCATCCATCAGCCGGCCGATGCTGGCGGGACGGCCCCGGCTGGGCACGATCACGATCAGGTCACTCATCTGGCACTTCCGGCGCATTCGTGATGCCCAGCCCCCGGAAATCCAGGTCCCGGATGAAACATGCCAGGTCAACCCAGTAATCCATCGTCAGGTCCACATACAGGCCCCGCGCGGCAATCTGCACCATGGTCCGGCTGTTCGTGTTCGGTGAGCTGTGCGCCGCGGGCCCGGCATAGGTGACGACGGTCAGGCCGTCCCTGGCATACCGTGTCACGCTCATCCGGGCTCCGCCGGGTACCACACGTGCTTGTACCCGCCCGGCGCGCTGGCGGGGACCCGCTCGAACCGGACCCGCCGGTCCTGCATCAGGTGCATCATCGCCCACATCATCTTCGACATGCTCGCCTCACCCAGCGCCCGGCTGATCTCGAACATCGACAGCCCCGGGTACCGGGTGATGTGCGCCAGGACCCGCTCATCGAAATCGGTCACCCCAGCTCATCCATGACCGGTTTCCAGTGTGCTTCCAGCAGCCGGTCAGCGTCCCAGCCCAGCGCGAACTCCCGGGCCGCGGCCCGTGCCTCACCCGCATGCTCATAGGCCAGCTCCAGCTTGGCGGCCACGTCGGAGATGAACGGGATATGCCACCGCTTCTCATGATGGTCATTCCAGTCGTACTGCCCGCGGACCAGCCACCCCGACGCGCACAGCTCCGGGCCCGACGAGTAATTCCCCGCGACCACCGGGGTACCGCACGCCTGCGCCTCCATCACCGGCAGCCCGAACCCCTCGTTCCCCACCGACAGCAGCACGTCCAGCGCCCCGTACCAGGCGCGGAGCTCCTCAGCGCCGAGCATCCCCGTGATCTGCTCGTACTGCTGGGAGAACAAGATCGCGTCGCTGATGCCCCACTCGGCGGCCAGCGCGGGAAGCTTCAGCCCGCCGGGCAGGTACGCGATCGAGTGAACGGCCAGCAGGCTCTTCGGGTGTTTCCCGTGGAACGCCGCGAACCCACCGAACGCCTCGTTCCATCTTTTCCGGGTCTTGTCGTGGTTCCCCGCGTTGATGCCCACGAGAAACATGTGGTCCAGGCTCATCGCCTGCCGCAGCTTGCCCCGGTCGTCCGGCGGGCGGAACACCGACGTCTCCACCCCGTGCGGCAGGTACAGGGGGTCCAGGCCCCGGGCCCGCATCTGCGTCTCACCCCACCGGCACACCGCCGCCGGGGTCCCCCCGGAGTTGGCGACCACATGGTAGTCGCGGACCGACATGCCCTCGCAGTCCACCGGGGTGACGTGGATGACCCGCATGTCCCGCCACGCGTCCGGGTTCAGCACCCACGTGCACGTCAGGGTGATGCACAGGTCAGCCTTGAAATGGTCGTAATGGCCCTTGACGACATCCTGGCCGTTCATCTCATACGGGGTGCACGGGTACACCGGCACCTCATGCACCCGGCCGCCGGCCTCGACCCGCCAGGTTTCCATGTGGCTGGTGACCCCCGCCAGGCACGAGAACGCCACCTCATGACCCAGGCCGATCAGCCGCTTCAGCCACACCTCCGCCTGATTCCAGTACCCGGTCGGCGTCTTGTACGGGCCGTGCCACAAGATCCTCATGCGGCGTGCCTCCGCTTCCACCATGGTTTCCTGCGCCACTCATACGCGGTTGTCTCGACCAGGCCGTACGGGTGCGGGTGCGGCCCCATGTCATTAGCCATGTGCGGGACCGGCCCGGCCTGGCACGTGGTGTCCATGCACACGCACCCCGGCCGGATCAGCGACAGCATCAGCATCACAAGCTGGAGTTGCCGTTCTGTCTCTGCGTTCACCCGATCATCCGTTTCGATCCGGCGGGGAGCTGCCCGTAGATGCGGCCCTGATTCCGGGCGGCCAGCTCCTGCGCCCGCTGCCCGGAGGAATGCACCCAGTACTCCATATGCCGCCGGGAGCAGAACGCCATGATCATGTGCCGCCCGTACTCACCGCCCGCCGCGTTCACCAGGTCGCATTTGATGTGGCCGGGGTGCTCGTGGAGACGGGCCTGGTAGGCGGTGCGGGCCCGCCGGTCGCACTCATCCCAGTTGCAGGTGATCGGCAGGGCGGTGTCCAGGTTGATGATCAGCCGCTCAACCCGGTTCACATTCGCGCCGCTCATTCCAGGCCGCCGTTTTCCAGCTGCTGAATAGTGCGGCCATGCCGCCTGATCTTCCGGCCGGTCCAGACGATGGCCGCGCTGTTAACCAGCGACGCTCCCATGGCAACCCAGGATGCCCAGGTCATAGCCGGTCGCGCAGAGCGGAGAGCCGGTACGTGAACCCGTAGCCCGCGGCGGCCTGCCCCGCCCGGCCGCTGAGCTCATCGCCCATCGCCCGGTGCCCGCTCCGCGCGGCCAGGTGCCCGGCGGCCTGCCTTACCCGCAGCCGCAGCACCCGCCGCATCGCCTCCCGCTGCCACGGCGGCGCCTCCATCCACACGATCACCGCCACCCCCGCCACCGTGATCACCGTCACCAGCAGCTGCGTCCACGGTCCCTGTGACTCGCCCATCGCGATCCGCTTTCGTCTTCACGGTCACCCGGCTGATGAACTCGCTGAACTCCATGGCGTCCCGTGCCAGCGACCGCTTCAGCTGAAGGTCGATCACCAGGACCACCAGCATGGCGCCGAGCAGGAACCCCGCCCAGTGCAACGTCCTGCGCACCGACCCGGCCAGCGCCTCAAGGTCCGGCGTGTCGCTCACAGCTTCATCATTCCCTTCAGCATCCGCATCCGCTCACCCAGCCCGCCGCTCCCCGCGGACATGGCGGCCTTCACCAGCATTCCCGGTATCCGCAGCGGGTCCAGCTGCTCCCCGCACCCGCAGCCCGCGCACCGCTCGCACAAAGGCGCTGACCTCGGGATGACGAGGCCGCCGTCCGGCTGCTCGTAGATCGCGTACCGGCCCCGCTCCGACGGCTCCGGCGCCTCGCTCACGCCCACAGTTTCGCGGCCATCTCCGCGGGTGCCTGCCACGCGCACACCCGGAACATCACCTCAGCGTTGTTCACCAGCGCCCCGTTGATCATCAGCTCACGGTCGAACAGCAAAATCGAATCGCTGCCAGGGAAGAACCCGTTCTCGAAGCTCGACAAGGACGTGATGAAATTCCGGTTCGTCGCCGCGCCGGCCGCATCACGGTAGAACAGGTTCAGGAACGCGGAAGCCACCGCGGTGCCGGAGAACCCGACGCTGATCCGCCGCACCGACCACGCCCACCCGATCTCCGGGCCCATCGACACGACGTCGCCCTGCGCGGGCAGCGTGATGTTCCCCGACCCGTCGCATTTCCCCTGGATCACCTTCTCGATCCACTTCAGGCCGCGCAGCCGCTCCCGCTCCTGCGCCTCCAGGTACTCGCGGAACGCCCCGTGGATATCCTCGCGGACCTCGGAGCGGGTCGCCAGGTCTACCTTCGCCCCGGCGCGGATCTCCACCTCAGCCACTTAGTCGAACACCTTCCACGCCTGCTCAGCGATCGCCTCTTCCGCGCCGATGTAATAGTTCGTCAGCGTGGTCGACGCGACCAGGTACAGCGCCTGCCCGTGGTTCAGGAAACACTGGTTCGCCGCCCAGAACATCGGCTGCAGGGTCTGCGACGCGCTGTTGAACCCGACCAGCCGGGACGTCTGCCCCGCTGCGCTGGCCTTGTACACGGCCAGTGTCCCCGCGCTGCCCAGCGTCGCCGACAGGATCTTCACCGACCACACGTAGCCCTCTTCCGGCCCGGCCGTGAGCGTGCTCGCCGGGGCCGCGGCGGGCTGCAGCGCGAACCCGCTGAACGGGACGGCGTACTCCATCCACTTCACGCCGCGGGCCCGGTCCCGCTCCCGGGTGGTGAGCAGGTCGCTCAGCTCATGGATGGTGACCGCCTCGAACGTGTGCCCGCCGACGATCCTGACCTCCGCCACTAGCTGACCTGCCGGCCGAACCGGCGGACCTTGCCGTCGCCCTCGCCCTTGTCAGCCTCCGGCTCCTGCTTCTCCTCCTCGTCGAGGTCGATCCCGAACGTCTTCTGCAGCCAGGCTTTCCCCTTCTCGTAGGGGACGCGGGCATAGTTCCCGTCGGAGCCGATCTCGACTTCGAAGCGGTCTTTTTCTTCCTTTTCCCGCTTCTCTTCCTCGGCCAGCGCGGCTAGCAGTTCCTCACGCTTGCTCGGCGGCATCCCCGGCCTCCTCCTCCTGGCCCTCAGCGTCCCCCTCAGCCCCGTTCTCAGGCTCCGGGTCCGGGACGGTCGTTTCCGGCGTGCTATCGCTCACAGCGTCTCCTCAGTGACGGGCGTGGCCTGCTACGGTGCGGCCCCCGCGCTTGCCGCGCTTGCGGACGACGGCCACATGAACGTACGGGCCCGTGCAGTGCCCTCTCGCCTGACCGTGCGGGCACAGGGTCCGGTACCTGACAGCGCCGCCGCGACGGGCTATCTCCTGCTCAGGCATACCGGAATAGTATCCCCGTATGACCGTCCCCGGCCGTACCTGCGCCTGCGGCTGCGGCGCCCCCGTCACCGGCAGTACCAGGTGGGCCCGCGGTCACTCCCGCCGCGGCGAAGGCGGCTACACCGTGACAGGAACATCGTCCTATACCGGCCGTAAGGTGACAGTCAGGGCGGGCCCGGAGCCGATCCCGGGCCCCGACGATCCGGAACTGTACGATGACGTCGGGGTGCTGGTACCAGACGACGCCGGTCTTCCCGACGCTCCCGGCGACGCGGAACCCGCAGAACCTTCCCCCTCAAGGGACGCGGGACCAGTCACCCCCGACCCGCCGCCCGCCCACGGCACCCGCGACTGGCAGCGCCTTCCCCGCCCCGACCGGCGGCCCAGGGCCGCCGCACGGGTCACCCAGGTCACCCGCAAGGACATCGACGCGAAAATCAGCCTCGCGCTGACTATCAGCGGGTCGGTGTGGGCCGCGCGGGACCCGCTGTGCGGCGGGACGTTCATGGAACAGCGGCCCGAGATCAGCGGGGCCCTGACCGAGATCGTCTGCCAGTCCCCCGACCTCATCGCCTGGTTTTCCGGGGCCGGGGGCCAGTTCATGCTGTGGCTGAACCTCGCCGCCGCCTGCTGGCCGGTCGCCACCATCGTCATGGCCCACCACGTCTACCACACCCTCGAAGCCGGGCCCGACGCTGAACCGGACCTGGCCAGGTACGCGGCGTGACCGTACGCCCTGAAGACGTGGAGCCGGACGACCAGCGCGCCGCCCCGGCCGCCGACTGGCGGTCCGACCCCCAGTTCAGCTGGCCCGAGCGGGTCCCCTGGTCGCAGCTCGGCCCCGACTTCATCAGCATCTGGGGCCGCGCCGACGAGCAGAACCCGCAGCCCGAGCACTGGGAGATCGTCGGCCCCACCGGATCAGGGAAAACCCACCTGATGCTCACCGCGCTGCAAGACCGGTACCGGCAACGGGAAACCGGCGCGATCCTCGTCGTCACCAAGGCCGACGACGCCGTGTTCGCGAAGCTGGGATGGCCGGTCGCCACGAAGACGGACGAGATCCAGGAAACCAACGTCGTGTACTGGCCGCGGACCAAGAAAACGGGGAACGCCCGCCGCGAGTTCCACGACCAGCGGATCCAGTCGCTGCTCAACAAGCTGTGGCAGCCGGGCGCCAACACGATCGTCGCGTTCGACGAGATCGGCTATGTCGAGAGCCTGTCAGGGGACATGCGGGCCCTGGTCCAGATGTACTGGCGTGAAGCGCGCAGTGTGGGAATCACCGTCGTGGCGATGAAACAGCGCCCCCAGGGTGCCCTGCGGGACATGCACAGTGAGACGTACTGGACGGCCGCATTCGCACCGAAAGACCGCAGCGACGCGGAGCGGTTCGCGGAGCTGTTCGGTCACCGCCGCGACTGGCTGCCCGTCTTCGACTCGCTCGACCCGGATCTCCACGAGTTCATCCTGCGTCACTCCCGGTCCCGTGAGGCATACATCAGCTGGGTGGACACGCCGCTGAGGCCGCAGAAGATCCAGCGTAAGGGCCTGCGGGGGCTGGTCAGCCGGTGATCAGGCGGCCGGGGTTCCCCTTCATTCCATCCCCACGGATCAGCGGGGCTGCTGCACTGCTCGGCCATCCACGGCTGGGACGATCCGTTCACTGCCCGGGTTGACCCGGCCATGATCCGAGCATAGCCGTGCCCCCCCAGCGTGATCCTCTGTCCGTCCGGTACGACGGGGTGGTCCGTGACCTGATCCTGCGGGCGGCCAGGGCGCAGCGGGACCGGCATTCGGTGCAGGCGTGGATCGCGTCACCCCGCGCGGAGTTCCGGAACCGGGACCGGGGAGGGCGGACACAGCACGAGCGGGCGTTCACCAGGAGCGCGTACTATCTCGTGTTCCGGGTGCCGCTGAACCGCGGGCAGGCCCCGGAGTGGTCCCTGAAACTGACGTGGGGCAGCGACGGGGACCGGAAGGCGAGCGCCGGCGGGAAGCTGGCCCGCCCGGTGCTGGTCCGCCTGTACAAGCGGTCGCAGGCCCGGGTGCAGGGTGAGCGGTGGACGGATGACGAGGCGCTGCAGTCCCGGCCCGGCAACCGGATGGGCGGCGGCTAGATGAGCGGGCCGGCGGCGCGGGACTCGGCCACCTGCGCGAGCGCCTTGGCCCGCAGCGCGTTCTCGTCGCGCGGCTTCTCCCGCCTGGCCACGTCGACATACTCCCGCTGCTTGCCGACCTCCATGTGCCTGCCGCACGGGGCATGGTCCCACTCGTAGACGATCTCATGGCAGGACGGGCACTTGCGATGCTGCTTCAGCAGCTGGCCGCGCAGGGGGCGGCAGTCGGGACAGCGTTTCATCTTGTCTCCGAGGTCGACGAGGCGGGAGCGCTCATCGCAGTACCCGCACCACGTGCCGCTCGCGGATGTGTAGATCGCGTTCGGGCAGGCCTTGGCGACGTGACCCTCATCGCCGCATTCGTAGCATTTGACTGCCATCGAAAAAATCTCCTCTCGCGTGCGCGCGCGCGTTACGGTCTCGTGTGATTTTCTTGTCCCTGTACCAAAGATCAACCCCACAAGACCAGCTATGCACCCGTGGTGTCATGGGTGCCGGTCTTGATCTTGGTCCCGGCAGAGCCGGGCAAAGTGCAGGGCCTCCGCTGGCCCGATCCTTGCCTAGGGGACCCGGGGCATGCTTCGCGTGCACCCGGCCGTAAACAGGTATGCCGGAGCCGTTGAAAGCGCGTAGACTATTCACCGGTGGTAGTACTGATGAACGTTAGCCGGCCGGGTAGAGGGTTGTCTCCCTCCCCGGCCGTCTGCGTCTCAGGGGACGCCCGAGAACCCTGACAGAAGGCGTGTCAGGGAGACCGTATTGACCTGCGGTGTTACCCCGCCCATGACTATGACACGCATGTCAGGGAATACATAGACCGATATCAATACCCCTGGGAATCCAGGGAATCCCGGTATCCCGTTGACACGTCCGTGCACACGACGGTAAACTCGGACTCGTCACCAGCCACCACCCAGGGAGAAACCCATGTTCGACCAGCTCACCCCCGGCGAACTCGAAAACCTCGCGGAGAAGCTCAGCCGCGCAGGCCACGTCTTCTACGGCAAAGCCGACAGCATCGCGAACACCGCCTTCTACATGGCGGACACGGGCCGGATCGAGGTCGGCTCCGACGCGTGGAAGGGGCTGTGGAACGCCCGCGAGCCCCTCGTCGACCTCGCGGGCGAGATGCACGCCCTCATGGGCGAGGTCGATGCGACCGCCGCCGCCCGCAATGCCTAGCCCCCGCTCGGGCAGCCTCCGCGCTGTCCCACCCGTCCAGTTCGACGCCTCTACGCGTGACGAAGCCGCTTACACCGCCCGGCGCCGCCGCGGCGACTCCGGTCCCTTCACGGGAACAGCCGTCGCCGTCCGCAACGGGCTGCCCGCCCGGCCCTACCCGGTTCCCGGCCTGGTCTTCCCCGGCTGCGGCTGCATCTACCGGGCCAGCGGGCAGCACCTCACCGCATGCCAGGACCACCAGAGCCCCCAGGTCCCCTACCTGGGTTCCAAGAGGAGATACACCCGTGCCTGAAACCGAGCGGACGACGATGCCTGAGCTGATCGATGTCATGCCCGGGTCGCCTGAGTGGCTGGCGGCCCGGCGTCAGGGTGTCACCGCCACCGACATCGTGACCATCCTGGGCCTGTCCGCGTGGGACAGCGTGTATTCGCTGTTCTGGCGGAAGCTGGGCCAGGTCCCCGAGGTGCCGGACACTGACCGGTTCCGCCTCGGCTGCCACCTGGAACCCTACATCGTCGAGCGGTGGCGTCTAGAGCACGTGTACGGGCTGAATAACATCCAGCCCGGCATCCTGGTCCGCTCGAGTGAGCGAGCATGGCAGATGGCCACCATCGACCGGTGGCTCGTGCAGGATGACTGCGGCCTGCCGCTCGAGGTCAAGTCGTGGGCCGATGCTGACAAGCGGTCCTGGGGTCAGGGCGAGGTCGTAGACGATGATGGCCCCCTCGTCTACGACGATCAGGTTCCGCCTGCTGTCCGCGCTCAGGTGTTGTGGCAGATGGACGTCATGGGCGTCGCGACCGGGCATGTGGGGGTGGTGTTCCTGCCGTCCGGTGAGTTCCGCTCCTACACCATCGAGCACTCCGATTGCGATGCGCACGGCACAGGCAATTCCGTGGATTGCCGGGCCTGCGCCGATCAATACCTCATGACGGAGGCGGGTGAGGCGTTCATGGGGCGGCTGCGGCTGGAGCTGCCCCCGCCCGACCCCGATGCGTCGATGGCGACGCTGGCGGCGGTGCGGGCCCGGTTCACCCGCCAGCCCGACAAGCAAGCCGACGTGGACGGCACGCTGCATGCCGCCTGGTCGGACGCCAAGGATCTCGTGGCCCATTACGAGGCCAAGGTCCGCGGCTATGAGAGCGAGCTGCGGGAGCAGGCGGGTGAGGCGCAGGTGCTATGCGTCGACGGCCAGCCGGTCGCCCGCCGGATCGTATCCGACGCGAAGGTGAAGGCGCATACCCGGCACATGGATTACCTGCGCCGCATCACCCCCAAAGGAGACAACGATGAGTGAGCATGAAAACTGGGCCAGGGAAGTGCTGGCCGACCCGAGGACAGCAGTTCTCGACACCGAGACAACCGGCCTGCATGGCTATGCCTGCGAGATCTCCGTCTATGACGGTAAGGCGTTCCTGCTGGACACGCTGGTCAACCCCGAGGCCCCGATCGAGCCTGGTACGCAGCGCATCCACGGGCTGACCGCCGAGAAGCTGGCCGACGCCCCGGCGTTCGGGAAGGTCTGGCCCGCACTGGAAGGCATCCTGGCCAGCCGGCGCATCATCGTATGGAACGCCGACTTCGACTCGGGTGTCATCCACCGCGAACTGTCCCGTCTCAAGATCAGCATGCCCCCGCTGACCTGGGAATGCGCGATGCGGCACTACTCCGACTGGTACCACGGCATGCCCGATGCCCGGTTCGTGCGGCTTAACGGCGGTCACCGGGCGGGCCAGGATTGCGCCGCTGTGTTCGACCGTCTGAGGGAGATGGCCCAGTGAACGCTGAAACGGTGGGGCAGGCGGTTGAGCAGGTGTCCGCCCCGAAGATGCTCAGCCCCGACACGTTCGCCCAGGTCCTCCCGGCGCATCTGGGGGCGGAGAAGTTCACCCGGTGGGCGCTGACCCTGCTCCGCAAACCCGAGCTCGCCCAGGTGGCCACGACGGATGCGGGTCGGCTGAGCATCATGTCGGCGCTGATGGACTGCGCCAGCCTTGGCCTCGAGCCTGGCCGGACCTATCACCTGGTTCCGTTCAAGGGTGTCGTGACGGGGATCGTGGATTACAAGGGGGAGGTGGAGCTGATCTGGCGGGCGGTGCAGCGTCCGGTGATCGTGTCGCTGGTGTACTCCAAGGACAAGTTCGCGCCCCGCGGCGCGAACGTCCCCCCGCTCCATGAGGGCGACTGGTTCGCTGCAGATGGCCGCGGTGACATCCGGGGCGGCTACGCGTACGTCGACTACGGGAATGAGCTGTATTCCCTGGTCGTGTACATGTCCGAAGCTGATTTCCTGAAGCACCGGGCCAAGGCGCAGACCACGAAGGTGTGGGATGAGTGGCCGGAGCCGATGCGGCTGAAGACGCTGGCGCATCAGCTCAGAAAATGGGTTCCGTCGTCGGCGGAGGTGAGGCAGCCGTGAGTCAGCCTGCGATCCGTAATGAGGGGTCCCTGGTCCGGGTGTCGGAGCCGGTGAAGCGGCGGCTGCTGCAGCTGGCGGCTGAACGGCGCCAGGAGATGGGGCGGGTGGTCACGATGAGTGAGGTGATCGAGGGGCTCCTCGCCGACCAGTGGGGGGAGAAGCCGTGAGCGTCGCATGGTACTGGCCAGGCTGGGGATGCAGTGATCCCCCGGCGGAATGCTGCTCTGATGATGGCTGCCCGGTTCATGGCTGGCCTGATGTCGATGATGAGCTGGCCGGCGAGGACGAGCCGTGATCATCACGGTGCGGGGCATCCCGGCCGCGCAGGGCTCCAAACGGCATGTCGGCGGCGGCCGGATGGTGGAGATGTCGCGGGCGGTGGGCCCGTGGCGTGAAGCGGTCCGGGCGGAGACGCAGCGGGCGATGAACGGGACGGGGCCGCTGACCGGGCCGGTGGAAGTGCTGGCGGCGTTCGTCCTGCCGCGCCCCAAGTCGCTGCCGGGACGGGTCGTTCACCCGGCGAAGCGCCCGGACCTGGACAAGCTGGCCCGGGCGCTGCTCGACGGCCTGACTGAGGGCGGCGCGTGGGCTGACGACGCGCAGGTTATCCGCCTGAACGCGTGGAAGGTATATGCGACGCCGGAACGTCCCGCCGGGTGCGTGGCTCACATCTTGCAGCTCAAGGAGAATCAATGACCTGGCACGGGCTGTGCCCGTACTGCCGGGAACGGCTGTTCATCCTGACCGTGCAGGGCTCCAAACGGCATGTCGGCGGCGGCCGGATGGTGGAGATGTCGCGGGCGGTGGGCCCGTGGCGTGAAGCGGTCCGGGCGGAGACGCAGCGGGCGATGAACGGGACGGGGCCGCTGACCGGGCCGGTGGAAGTGCTGGCGGCGTTCGTCCTGCCGCGCCCCAAGTCGCTGCCGGGACGGGTCGTTCACCCGGCGAAGCGCCCGGACCTGGACAAGCTGGCCCGGGCGCTGCTCGACGGCCTGACTGAGGGCGGCGCGTGGGCTGACGACGCGCAGGTTATCCGCCTGAACGCGTGGAAGGTATATGCGACGCCGGAACGTCCCGCCGGGTGCGTGGCTCACATCTTGCAGCTCAAGGAGAATCAATGACCTGGCACGGGCTGTGCCCGTACTGCCGGGGACGGCTGTTCATCCTGACCGTGAACAGCAGCGACGAATGCCACGTCAATTGTGCTGATGAGAAATGCGCGGCGTACATCGGGAAGATGCCGGTGAACCTCATCCTGCACGCCCCGATCCCCGAGGAGCAATGATGATGACGGAAATGCAGGTAGTGGTGACATCAGCGATTGTGATGGTGGTGGGCCTGGTCGCGTTCACGATCGGGTTGTGGGTGGGGCAGGGCCGCCGGGAGGAGGCGGAGGAGGCGGAGCTGGACCGGGCGATGGCCGGTCATGCGCCGTGGCCGGGCAGGCACCGGCAGGACACTGAGATGCCGGAGCCCGCGGAGGGGGCTTACGGGCCGTTCCCGGTGCCGGAAGAAGACATCATCCTGCTGACCACCCCGGTAACTCCCGTCAAGCTCGAACAGGCTCCGGAGGCTCCGGACAGCAGCGTAACGGCGTGGACGAGGGCGATGGCCGCGGACATGGACCAGTTCATCAAGGGGATGGTGGAGGACTCGAACGTGGTTCAGCACCTGATCAGGGCCCGGTCGTGAGGGTGCTGGCGGTGGCCGTGCTAGTGGTGGCGGTGGCCGTGATCGGGTTCGGGCTGGTGTTCATCGCCGGGCAGGCGACCCCGTGAAGGGCATGGAGGCGCCGCCGGAGCCGCGGCTGTGCGTGAAGTGCACCGGCGCCTGGGGCGCCCATTACCTGACGTGCCCGGTCTTGCGGCTCCCGCCCGGCCCGGTATTCGCGGGCATCGAGGAGGAGGAAGAGCTGTGACTGAGCGATGGAGCCTGCCTTGCGGCTGCGGGTATGTCAAGGCCGGGGGCAAGTGGTATCAGGTCGTGGCCTGCCCGGAGCATGTGATGGACATGAGGCCGCGTGACGACGTGCCCGTCCCTGCTGAGGAGGACGAGTGAGCGGAGGACTGTGATGTGGTCGAACGGGAACAGTTTGAGCGATGGTCCCTCGTTGCTGGAGCCATGGTATTTCCGGGTGATGCGGGCGAACCAGGACCGCGGGCCGGTGTGAAGTGAGTCCCCGCCGTCTCGGAGTCCTGCGGGATAACCGGGCGGCGGGGGCCAGTACCAGCGGAAGAGGAGCGGTGAGGCCCGCTTGCACCTGCAAGCACTTAATCGTTTAGGTCTAGACCAGTCGAGCAGCGGGTCCCGCACATATCCGCAGGTCAGAAGCTTCTGACCTGCGGATATGTGCGGGACCCGC
>Ga0209648_10000961_pt1 | contig 22929 bp, 21 predicted proteins | sample GraSoi2013_115cm_FD_185830 | JGI IMG/M metagenome (GOLD analysis project Ga0209648, IMG submission 185830) | Grasslands soil microbial communities from the Angelo Coastal Reserve, California, USA - Sample 9_17_2013_115cm (SPAdes) (version 2) | ecosystem: Environmental > Terrestrial > Soil >... | reverse complement strand
CTCACTTGGCTTTCCGATATTTGCGCACCCGCCACACAACGACCCCGATGACAATCGCCGCGATCAGAAGGATTGTTCCGCTGCGTCCCACCCATTTGACCAGCAGCGGCAGACTGGCGCCAAAAAGATAACCCAGAAGCGTTATGACCACCGACCAGAGAACAGCTCCGGCAACGTTGTAGACAAAGAATATCCGCCAGGGCATTTTTGAAGCGCCTGCCAGCAGCGCCGCAAAAACCCGCAAGCCGGTAATGAAGCGCGCCACCAAAATCGTCTTGTTGCCATGGCTCTTGAAATAGTTCTCCATGTGCTCGATGCGTTTAGGAGTCAGAAAGAAGAAGCGACCCACACGCAGCAGAAAGCCGCGACCGAAATGATGGCCGATAGCAAAGCCAATGTTGTCGCCAGTAACGGCTCCCGTTGCGGCGATGAGCATGACAAGTGCAAGGTGAAAGTGGCCGGTCGAGGCAAAGTATCCGGCGATCAGAAGAATGGTTTCGCCCGGCACGGGAAGTCCGGCGTTCTCGAGCATCACGCCGAAGAACACGGCCCAATAACCGTAAGCGAGCATGTACTGTTCGATCAGTTGGAGCGAGTTGTGCAGGAAATCCATTATCTGGTCAGGACGTGATCAATTGCGGCGGTGTAGATTGTGAAACCGAACTTTACGGATTCTAAGTTAAAGCAACGACAGCGGCAACTTGGCGCGTTCGTCGAGTAGGTCTACAATGGCTTCGGTTCTCCCTGAACTTTACACCAGCGTTGCCGACGAAAGTCGCCAGCCATCCGACGCCCTGGTCAACCCGTTGCGGTCATCATGAGAATCCTGACAGCTATAATCGTTGTCGTGGTCTTGTTCGTTTCACTTGCGCCGGCCCAGCGCTCGCGCGCGCCGCAACGTCCGCGTGAGCCCAAGCCCGCTAAGACAACGCCGCCTGAGCCAGAAGCTGAACCTCCGCAGACGGAAGTCGAGACCCTCAAGATCGACACGAATCTCGTAACCGTTCCGGTGATTGCCAGTTCACGCAACGGCTCTTACATCAGCGACCTGCGCAAAGAAGAGTTCAGTCTATCGGAAGATGGCGTAGCTCAACAGATCGCATTCCTGGCGACAGTGAATGCGCCGTTTCATCTGATACTGCTGCTTGATACCAGTGCCAGCACCGAGGAGAAGATTGGACAGATTCAGCGAGCGGCGATCTCCTTTGTCGAACAACTAAGTTCTGCGGACAAGGTGAAAGTTATTTCGTTCGATACCGAGGTGCGCGACCTGAACGAGTTCACCAGCGACAAAGCAGTCCTGCGCGGCGTCATCCAGAGTACTCGTTCAGGTACGGGAACCAGACTCTACGATGCGGTGCAGTTATCGCTGGACACTCTGCATCCCATCAACCAGCGGAAGGCGATTGTCCTTTTCACTGACGGATGCGACTGGCACAGCGAGAGTGCAAGTTTCGAAGCCACGATTCACGCCCTGGATGAATCCGGGGTAATTGTTTATCCGATTCGCTTTGATACTCGAGCTGAAACTGAGCGCATCATTCGCCAGCAGCAGGCCGACCAGGGCGGTGTTCAATTGCCGACCAGTACTGTGATCCGCCAGCCTCCGGCAGGCACTACGCCGCCCACATTTCCGAGCGACGAGCCCTTTCCGGTCCCCGCGGGCCCATCGCGCCGCACCTCTCTGCCGATACCGGAAATCCTAAACCGGCGGCGAAATCCCAACCCGCCTCAGAATCCAACTACTGATCCGTTTCCCGACGGCAGTGGCCGAGATACAAGATCGCGGAACCCCGGGCCACCCGATACGGGAACGCGGACCCCTGGTGGCGGCGGCCGGGATGACGGCATCGGCGCTATGCTGGATCGTTTATACCTGATGGCTGATAGCTATTTAAGGGAACTTGCTGACCGATCAGGCGGGCGGATCTATCGCGCGGATACGGTGGGTGTGTTGCCGCAAGCTTTTGCCGCCATCGCAGCCGAGTTGCGGACACAATATTTGCTCGGCTATTACCCCACGAATCGAGTTCACGATGGTGGCTATCGCAAGATCGGGGTCAAAACCTCACGCAAGGACATTGGAATTCGCGCGCGTCCCGGTTATCGCGCCAGGAGTGGTGGATAGAGTTTGTATTTCCTGACTTAAGAAACCAGTTTTGCTTTTCGTGAGGTTTCGTGTGATTTAGCGGATCTCCTACTGCAGCAAAGACTAGATCCACGAAGTCACACGAAGCGGCCTCAAAGAAACTTGTGAAAGCTCAATCGGGAGACACTTCGCGAACTGCGCTCGCTTCGGCCAGCTCTTCTCCCAAAAGCAATCGAACTTACGACACCTTGCTTTGCTTATACGCTTGTCCCGCCTCGCTCCTCCGTGTTAGTTTTTCGCTTGTCTCTGAAAACAATTAAGCAGGTCAATGATGCCGGATCGCAACGAAGCGTGGGACTTGTTGTGCGAATACACCAGGGGCGATAGCCTGCGCAAGCACGCCCTGGCTGTCGAAACCGCGATGCGCGCCTGCGCCGGGCGCTATGGCGGTCCCGATGCTGATAAGGATGAATGGGGACTGGTCGGGCTGCTGCATGATTTCGACTACGAGATGTTTCCCTCCGCCGATCAGCATCCGTTTACAGGTTCAAATATCCTGTGCGGCCGTGGTTATCCCGAACGCATCATCAAAGCCATCCTGGGTCATGCGACTTATACCGGCGTGCCGCGCGATACGGACATGGCAAAAGCCTTGTTTGCGACCGACGAGTTGTGCGGCTTTCTGGTAGCGTGTGCGTTGGTCCGACCTTCGCGCAGCCTTGATGATATGGAAGTGTCTTCGGTGAAAAAGAAACTGAAGGACAAGCACTTCGCTCGCTCGGTCAATCGCGAAGACATACATCAGGGCGTGGCTGAACTGGGAGTAGAGCTGGAGGAACACATTCGCTTTGTGATTGACGCGCTTAAGCCGGTGCAGAAAGAAATCGGGTTGGGACCGAAGCAAGAGGAGCAGCCGGCAAGTTAGTTGATTCTATTCGCAGGGATAGTGGCAGGGGCGGGGAATTGCGAGAAGTTGTGGTCGGAAGTATGAACCGGCAACATAAAATCCGGTTCCCAGTATCAAGGTTAGTAGCACGGTGATAGCCGCCTGAGTCTTGCGCCTTCGTGATGTATGGCGATAGACGAAAAATCCGGCCAACGCTGCGAACCCGAGAGGAATTAGAGTGCTAACGAGTAATAACCCGTTGTGGGGCTGCACGGGCATGACTGCCCCAAATATCAAGTGGATCAGAAGTTCCCAAAGACAGAAGGCCACGAGCCCGGCAGTGATCGACGTTATAATGAGCAGTTTCCAGCGCATTTGAACTTGATCGTTCGTTACCTGAGGTTGAGCCTTTTCTGAAGGAACGCGCAAGGATACCACAGCGAGTATTAGTCACCGAACAATGCTTACGCGTAGCGCTCTGATCTACCTGTCACGCCAGGAAGGCCTGAAAGACTTTGCAGCGAGGTTCAGTCTTTTTAAGAAACTCACCACCCGCTTCATCGCCGGCGAAAGCATCGACGAAGCCGTAGCGGCCATCCGCGAAGTCAATGCGCATGGATGTTCAGCTTCGTTTGATCATCTGAACGAATCCGTCAGCAGCACCGCCGAGACCGAAGCCGAAGTGCGTGAGTATCTCGACGTCCTAAGGCGCATCGACGAAACCGGAATTAATTCAAATGTCTCAATTAAGTTGACTCAATTCGGGCTGGAAATCGATCCTGAACTGGCCTATCGCAATGCACGGCGAGTGGTGGAAGACGCTGCGCGGCGCGGCAACTTTGTCCGCGTCGATATGGAAGGCTCGAACGTTACGCAGGCAACCATCGACGTCTTCAAGCGCCTGCGCGCGGAATTCGGGCTGAATGATGTTGGCATCGTCTTACAGTCTTACCTCTATCGCACCATGGACGATGCCCGCGACCTGCTGAAGATTCCGGCGCGGATCCGCTTATGCAAAGGCGCCTACAACGAACCGCCTGAGGTCGCTTATCCCAACAAGAAGGATGTCGACGACAACTATATCCGCGTGATGCAGTTACTTTTGTCGAGTGGGATCTATCATGGAATCGCGACCCACGATCCCAGGATGATCGACGCCACGCTTGAGTTTGCAAAACGCGAAAGAGTGTCAAAGGGCGCTTTCGAGTTTCAAATGCTTTACGGTATTCGGCGTGATTTGCAGGAGCAGTTGGCGCGCGACGGCTATGGAATGCGCGTCTATGTGCCCTATGGCAAACACTGGTATCCTTACTTTATGCGACGCCTGGCAGAGCGGCCGGCAAACATCTGGTTCGTTTTGAAGAATTTGTGGAAGTAGAAGTCCGACAAACTTCAGTTTGTCGCGGCTTCATGTTTAGAAGTGGTTAGCCTTCCGCTCAAGTCGGACGTTGGCCCGAACCTCAGGAAGTGTGCAGGAATTATCGACAAACTGAAGTTTGTCGGACAGTAGCTACCGAATGGAAAACTACATCTGGATATTCTGGACCATCCTCGGCGCGATTCTGATCATCGCCGAAATTTTTACCACCGGATTCGTGTTGCTTTGGTTCGGCATTGGCGCGCTGGCCGCGGCCTTTGCCGGATTGATTGGCTTTCACAGTATTACCTTGCAGTTTCTGATTTTCGCGATCGTATCGATTGCGCTGACGGCCGCTTCACGGACGATCTTCGTCAATTACTTTTCGCGAGAAAAAACGGGCGGTGATCTCAAGACCGGCATGGATGCTCTGCCCGGAAAGGTAGGCACGGTAGTTTCTTCCAGTCGCGGTGCGCTGCACGAGGGGGCGGTGAAAGTTTTTGGCTCAACCTGGACTGCTTATCCGGCGGATGGCGAAGAACCTTTGGAAGCCGGTGACCGCGTCCAGGTGGAAAGGGTTCAGGGTGCCTCAATATATGTTAGACGCATTGGACAGGTTGGTCAGGGAGGCGATTGGCGGGGAAAGGAACTAAGTCAATAGCGGAAAGTCTGGTAACAGAGTCCAACCTCTGATCATTTCCATTTTTCATTCATCATTTCTCATCTGCCATTGAAGCGACGCTTGTGCTGGGAGCGCGGACGTCTCGTCCGCACAGCGTGCGTAGCACGCTCCTTCATTCTTGCAGCAATCTCAGCAAATACTGTTCGTGCTTCGCGCTCAGTGCGGACGAGACGTCCGCGCTCCACGATCAAGTCTCTTGCCCTTAGAGTTGGCCACTAACGACGATGACAAATCAAAAATGAGAAATGGAAAATGGCCCTGGCTTCACATCTGGCTCGGATCGGCGTCAGTCTCGTCCAGCGTCTTGTCTTCTTCCAACACCGGCAACTCCACGGTAATCCGGTCACCGCTAGCCTCGTGCAGCTCTTCGCCGGTGAATCTTGCCAGCACCACGGTGATGTTGTCTTCTCCCCCACGATGATTTGCCTCGGCCACCAGGGCATTACAAGCTGCCGCCAGGTCCTGTTCGGACTCGGCCACGATCTGACGAATCTCTTCATTGCGCAGCTTGCCGGAAAGCCCGTCACTGCAAAGCAGCAGCATGTCGCCCTGGCGAATCTGAATGCGAGCGGTTGCGGGAGTCAGTTCGGTCTGGGCGCCCAGGGCCTGCAGGATCACGTTGCGAAACATGTGCGTCTCAGCTTCCTCTTCACTGATCTGCCCCACATCGACGAGTTGCTGGACCAGCGATTGGTCTTTTGTGGCCAGGCGTATTTGCTCTCCGCGCATGACATACGCGCGGCTGTCGCCTACCTGCACCAGGTCGAGTTTGTCGTCCCGGATCGCGGCCCCCGTAAGCGTCGCGCCCATGCCGCTGCAACGGCTGTCTTCCAAACTCTTATAGTGAATGTTGCGGTTCGCCTGCATCGTGGCGCTCTTGAGGCAATCAACCAGTTCGGCACCTGGCTCACAACCTGCTCCGTCTGCGTTTTCTCCCATCAAGCCATCGCGCACGGCCTCGATCGCCATGCGGCTGGCGACATCTCCGGCCAACGCTCCGCCCATTCCGTCTGACACGACCAGCACCAATCCCTGTTCGCCGATCGTGAACTGGCTCATATCGTCGGGATTCTCAGAACCGTCAGAGCCACTCCACGTTCGTGCCCCGGCGAGATCAAGAAGCAGAAAGTTGTCCTCGTTTCCGCGGCGCACGCGGCCAACGTCAGATTTTGCATGCAGTTCTACGCGCATAGATTAGGGAGCCCGGACGGCGATTCAAAGTTGTTTGAGCCGTCAGGATTCTATCTTGTCAAACGTTACTTGTCACTCGTTACCGTATTCAAAGCCTGATCAAGATCGGCGATTATGTCGTCAGTATCCTCAATGCCAACAGAGACACGCACCAGCCCGTCCGTGATGCCCAGCCGCTCGCGGGCCTCGGGAGCGACCGAAGCATGAGTCATGGTTGCCGGATGACAGATTAGCGTCTCGACGCCGCCAAGACTTTCCGCCAGGGTGCAGAGCCTGACCGACTCGAGCACTGTGCGCGCCCCCTCAAACGAACCGACGTCGAACGAAACCATGCTGCCGAACCCCTTCTGTTGGCGCTTTGCCAACTCGTACTGTTTGTGCGACGGCGATCCGGGATAATAGATTTTTCTTACCTTTGGATGATCTTCAAGGAAAGCAGCCACCGCGCGTCCTGAACGATCATGCTGTTCCATCCTGAGCGCAAGGGTCTTGGTCCCGCGCAACACCAGCCACGAATCGAAGGGCGAGAGAATTGCTCCGGCGCTGTTCTGGACAAACTGGATCCAACTTGCGTCATCTTCGTTATTCAGCACGACCGCGCCACCGATTCCATCTGAATGGCCGTTGAGAAACTTTGTGGTGGAGTGCACCACGATGTCGACGCCGAAATCGAGCGGCCGCTGCAGATAGGGCGACATGAACGTGTTGTCGCAAACCACGCGGGCGCCGGCCGCGTGCGCGACTTCTGAGACTGCTTTCAAATCCGTAACCATCATCACCGGATTCGTGGGCGTCTCAACGAATACCATGCGGGTGTTGTCTTTGATCGCGGCTTCAACGTTGCTTACTTCGGAAGTGTTCACGAAATCAAACTCAACTCCATAATTCGCGAGGATGCGCGTAAATAAACGAGAAGTACCGCCATAAGTGTTGTCAGAAACGACGACATGCTCGCCGCCTTTCACCAGGCGCAGAGTCGCGTCAATTGCCGACATGCCTGAGGCGAAGCAGTAGCCAAACTGCGCGCCTTCGAGCGCGGCCAGGTTGCGCTCCAGCGCCAGGCGGGTGGGGTTAGAAGTGCGAGCGTACTCGTATCCCTTGTTCTTGCCCAGGCCATCCTGCGCATAGGTTGACGTCTGATAGATTGGAACAGTGACCGCGCCGGTGGCGGAATCCGGTTCCTGTCCGGCGTGAATTGCAATAGTGGCGAAACCCATAAAAGAATCTGTAAAGACAGAAACCAGAAAACGGGAGTTTGAATTGCGAAAGACGGATGTTAGCTTGCGGGCGTTTTTAGTGTCAATTCGCTATGACAGGGGACGGTCGGATATTTTCAGCTTCTTATGCCCGCGGCGTCTCTGCGGTGAGTGTATTTGACGCATTTTCAGCGCAGAAATGCCGAGGCCGCTTCGGACTAAACAGAGAAAGCCGGCTCAGAACCGCCTTCGGCTTTTCTGACTCAGGCAGGATCGAGTATTATCGGGGCGACCGAAAGGCCGTCTCAAACGCTACATCCCGATTGCGGCTTGCTCCCTTAACAGAACACCGGAAGTATCTTTCTTCCGGAGGAACGGATTTCACCGTGCTTGAAGAAGACCAAACTGAAGAGCTTTCGCAGGACGAGCGCAGGCAATTTGATCGCTCACGGTTAATCGTTGACGTCTATTTCGACGGCGCGGACCTGACCGGCGTGGCCAGCACTAAAGATATAAGTCTCGGTGGACTCTACCTGAGCACGCAGGTGGAGATTCCCAAAGGATCCACGTTGACGTTGCGCATCCCGCTCGGCCGTCAACACATCGTCGTCAGAGGCGACGTTGTTTACAGCCTTCCGGGCCACGGAGTGGGCGTCAGGTTTCATCGCCTGTCGGACGAAAAGCGCGCTTTGATGGAGCGCGAACTGTCGGCGCAGTAAACTGGTTGCCACAGAGACACGGAGTCACAGAGAAACAGAAATGGATGGAGACGCGGACGATGCCTACCTTGAATTATTCGATCTCCGTGTCTCTGTGCCTCAGTGGCTGGCTTAATTCTTATTGACGTATGTTCGATCAATTCACACTCGGCATCGAAGAGGAGTTTCAGATCGTCGATCCGGAGACGCGCGAGTTGCGCTCGCATGTAACGGAGTTTCTCGACGAAGGCAGGATGATTCTCGGCGAGCAGATTAAGCCCGAGATGATCCAGTCGATGATCGAGGTAGGCACCGGCGTGTGCCGGAACATTCAGGAGGCGCGGGCCGACATCTCGAACCTGCGCGGTGTGATTGCCTCTCTGGCCGAGAAGAATGGCCTTAAGATCGTAGCCGCTTCGACGCATCCCATTTCGCGCTGGCAGGACCAGAAGATTTTCGATGATGAGAGATACGAGCTGCTGGTTCAGGAGTTGCAAACTGTGGCTCGGTCGCTTTTGATCTTTGGCCTGCACGTTCACGTTGGTATTCCCGATCGCGAGCGCCAAATTCACATCATGAACGCGTCGCGCTATTTCCTGCCGCACATCCTGGCGCTTTCAACTTCATCGCCGTTCTGGATGGGGCACAATACCGGATTGAAGAGTTATCGGTCGGAAATCTTCAAACAGTTTCCGCGCACGGACATTCCCGACCACTTCGATTCCTACCCCGGCTTTGAGCGTTATGTTGAGCTGCTGGTCAAGACCGGCTGTATCAACGACGGCAAGAAAATCTGGTGGGACTGCCGCCCGCATCCCTTCTTCCCCACGCTGGAGTTTCGCATTTGTGATATCCCTACGCGGGTGGACGACACCATCGCGATCGCCGCTTTGTTCCAGGCAATTGTGGCCAAGCTGACGAAGTTGATCGAAAAGAATCTCGGCTTCCGTTTGTACCGGCGCATGCTGATCCAGGAAAACAAGTGGCGCGCGGTACGCTGGGGACTGGAAGGCAAGATGATCGATTTCGGAAAGCAGAAGGAAGTGCCGACGCGAGATTTGGTGCTCGAGTTGCTGGAATTCGTTGACGACGTGCTCGACGACCTCGGCTCGCGCAAAGAGGTCGAACACATTCACACAATCCTCGAACGCGGCACCTCAGCCGACGAACAACTCCGCGTGTATGCTGAAACCAACGACCTCACGACAGTCGTCGATCGCTTGATGGAGCTGACGATGGAACACGTCCCGCGCAACGTAGACCTCAGCGTAGGAAAAGTCGCCACCGCGCAGTCGACAATCGCGAAGTAGGAATACATGCTAGCCAAGCATTCTATCTAGAAGTACCGCTTTCAAGCCTTATTCTTATCCCGTTCCGCCAGATAATACTGCCACAGCATCCTTGCAGCAACGGAGCGATACGGGCGCCAATTTTCCGCGATCTGCGCCAGCTCAGTAAACGCAGGGCGAGTCTTCATGTTCCGAAGTTTGCCCACGGCCGTGGCCAGAGCGACATCGCCGTCGGGCCAAATGTCCGGACGTCGCAAAGCCATTAGGAGATAAATGTTTGCCGTCCACGGACCGACGCCTTTGATGCTCAACAGCCTCGCGCGCGCCTCTTCATCATTCATCCTGCCGATGCGCTCCAGATGGCTGTTAGTGAATGCCTGTGCGACCTGTATGCAGTAATGAGCCTTCTGTCGCGTCACGCCCAGAGAACGCAGAAGCATCTCGCCGGCGTTGATGAATCCTTCGGCGTTGAATGGTTCGATGTTTACCTTGAGCCGTGCGAACATTGCGCGCGCAGAAACAAGGGAAACCTGTTGCTCAAGCACGATGCGCAATAGAGTAGGGAAGCCTGGACGTCGCGCCCACATCGGCGGCGTGCTATGGATTCGATGAATTGCCGCGAGGTGCGGGTCGCGCGCGGCCAGCGCTGATGCTGCGGCTCTGAGACTCTCGCGGGTGAGGCGGGTTGGACGATCGTTGGTTGTCGTTTTCAAATACTTGAAGCTGTTGCGGGACGCCTTTGACATCCGCAGGTAACAAGTCGGGAGGGCACTTGCACCTGCGGAGGCCATTGACCAACAAGCAGAGCCCTATGGCAGTGCTGTAATGGTAAATCGCGAAGCCGGCACATTGGATTTCAGATCGTAGCTCGTAATCTCAAGGTCCGCGAGCGATTGTCCCTGCAGCCGCGTGATGATGTGAAAGGGCAACATCATGCAATCAGCCCGGCGATACTCGCTACGCTGCTCTTCGATTAAGACCTTGCTGTTATAGCGCGTGACTATCTTATCGATGAGGAAGGACTGCTTGTTAATCCAGTAACGCACAGTGTCTTCCGGGTTGAACTTAACTTCCACGACATAGTCACCGCCTTCGTCACCCTGTCGCACGGTGGTGAGTTGACCTTCGATGGCGCGATTCAGTGTGTCAAAGCCCATCATCGCCCAGTGACGCGATGCGGCAGTCTCGCGAACTCGAAACTCGTTGCCAAACATCATCCCGCCACCGTTGGCGCCGGTGAAGACCAGGAAGGTCGGTCCGGGACCAAGGGCCGCGATCGGAGCAACATCGAGGCGCCGCCGCATCTGCTTGTCCTGGTAGTCGGTGATCTTGAGCTTGACCTCGGCCATGGCCCCGAGCGGATTTGCAGCCAAGCCACCAAAAGCGGCCGCATTCACAAAGCCGCTTGCTTGCACCGTAACGTGTTGCAAACCCGCATAGTCGGCGCCTCCGTGGGCGATCCGTGAAACACTAAGAATTTCGCGGCCGGTAAACTCAGCCGCCGCGTTGGGAATGGCCGTAGTCGTCGTGATTAGTGCCAGGGCCGCCAGGCAACAAAAAACCATCAGCAAAACTTTCCTTCCAGTCAGTCGTCGTAACATCTTTGAAGTTCCTCCCGATCTTATTTGGATGTACGTGGGCACTCATCCTTATAGCAGAGTTCCGGCGCACGTCAATAGGCAAACGTGAAATCGAAGTCGCGGGACGGTTCTTGAGGAACTGGATTTGAGCGAGGAATTGATGGCCCGCCCAACGACTGTGAAAGTCAGTCGACTTCTCAAGAGCTGCCAGCGTGCCCTGCACCGGCAGCTATGCGGGCGTTAACGCTCGGTGCTGAGCGCGAGCTTGAGAAAATTCTCAAACAGAATCCGCCCGTCGCGGGATTCGTTGGGATGTTCCCAGCGCGTGCGGCTCTTGTTCCAGTCTTCGAAAGACTTTTCCAGATGAAACTGGACCGAATAAATCATCTGGCCTTCAGAGCGTTTGACCATCATCTGATTCCGGCAGAGGTATGAAGTTGCCAGAAGCGTAAAACCCGTTGGCACCTGATCGAGCTGCAGTCCATGGTTTTGCCAGACGCGCAGGATGCGTCCTTCCCGGGTGTAATCCTGCCAGATGCCCGACTGCGGATTATCTATATCCTGAAATATCGGATCATCAGGTTCCACGATGCGAACCAGCCGATATTGATACTCAGTAACACGGTTGTCGCGGCGCTCACTCTGTTCCTGGCTGTCGAGCGTGATGACGCGCGCGCCAAAACTCAAGCCAATCAGTTGATGTCCGCCGCAGATACCCAGCACCGGCAAGGACGTCTGATGAATAAAATCGGACAAGCCGTTCAGAATTTCCGGGTTGTAATAGTCGAAGTCGCGCAGGGTGCCACTGAGGACGACCGCATCGGGCTTGAACTCGTCGACAGCTTCCGCTACGGACGAAATGTGCGCGACACGCGTATGCGGCTCTTTCACCAGTCGCTTAACATTGCTGACTATGTTTTGTAGTGCCAACTCAGCAATTTGCCGCTCGCGCTTGAGATGGGTCGAGACGTCTTTCCCCCACTCCTCGCGGGCAATATCTGAGAGGTCGCCCTCGTTGCGCAGAAGATTATCGACGATCAGTACCCGTGCCTGGCCGATAGTCTTCTCGATCGGTTCGTAACGACAGAACGTCTGCTGATTGAAAGGGAAGGGAAGCGGATCGGCGCCATCCTGGGTGTTGTTTAGATCTGTTTCTTGAGTTTCCACTGGCATCTAAAATAATCAGCCACAAAGAGGCACAAAAGGCACAAGCCGGAATCCATGAATCGGCAGAGAATTGTTGGTTAACTCAAAACTTATCAGTCAACTATTATTTGTGCCCCTTGCGCCTTTTTGCGGCTTATCCGTTTGTCTTGTACTTTGCGTAAATTCCGGAATTCGCGTCCCCGCTCCGGCCGCGGCTATTTCATATCGTACTTTACCAATTAACAGCGTACGAAGGCGAGCGCGGAAAGCTGAACTGTGATCGCGTGCTACGCCGTCCACCAACAGAAGCATGCGATACCAGGAACTTTCGAGTTCGTCGGCGAGCCGCGAAATCATGGTGATGTCGTACGGAATCGCCACCGCTTTGACGCCGAGGCGGGCGAAGACTGCGAGATAGCGCGCTGTGGCCAGGTCGGGACACAGCATTCGGCGCCGGCCAACTTTTAATTCAATCCCGAGTAAGGTGTGATGAATCTCAGGCGATGCGCTTTTGGCAAGCGGCGGGAATTGGTATGAGCGCGTGCGAATTTTCAGGATGCGCTCGCGATAGATACGCGGCAGCCACGAGTCGCCAAGTTGCCTCTCGATCTCTACCAGGAACTGTGCGGCAGAAGTCATCAGCTTTGACTTCAACGCACTCGCACCGAAACCGAGGGCTTCGCACTGAAGGCGCTAATGACGCGGCCGGGAAACAAGCCGAGATAAAAGACGCCCGCCACGGTAATCACCAGCGCGATCGCAACACTCACGGGAACGCGTGGCGCCGCATAGGGCGCGCTGCGTTCGCGAAAAAACATCACGATAATCAGGCGCAGGTAATAGTAAGCCGAGACAGCTGAGTTCAGGACGCCAATCACGACCAGCCAAACGTAACCTTCGCGCAGCGCGGCGCTGAAAACCATGATCTTGCCCATAAAACCGGCAGTCAGTGGCATCCCCAACAAGCTCAACAGAAATATCGAGAGCGAAAAAGCGAGCACCGGCGAGCTAAAGCCAATGCCGTTGTAGTCATCAACTCTGGTGTTGCGATCTCCGCTGCGCGCCATCAGCGTGACGATGGCAAAAGCCCCCATGTTCATGACCGCATAAGTCAGCAGATAGAAGGCCACGGCTGTCAACGTAGCGCTTCTTTGCAACGGATCAGAGGCTGCTCCAGCGGCCACAAACCCGACCAGCGCGTAACCGGCATGCGCGATCGAAGAGTAGGCCAGCATGCGCTTAACGTTGTCCTGCACGATGGCCACGATGTTGCCAACGGACATGGTCAGCGCCGCCATGATCGCCAGTACTCCAATCCAGGACTTATGCGCATAACCCGCGGTGCTTGCGGCCGCCGTGGCGATCGGAAACGCGAAAAGAAACACCCGCATGAACGAGGCAAACCCGGCCGCCTTTGGTCCGGCGGCCATAAAGGCAGTGATCGGCGTGGGGGCGCCTTCGTAAACGTCCGGTGTCCAAACGTGGAAAGGTACAGTCGCGATCTTGAAGCCAAAACCGATCAGCATCATCGCAGCGCCGGCCAGAATCAAGGGCGGATAAAGAGAGTGATCGAGCCGCGCGGCGATCGTGGTGATGTTCGTAGTGCCCGGTAGTGTTTCGGTTGCGGTGCCGCCGTAAACCAACGCAATGCCATAGAGCAGAAACGCCGACGCAAACGAGCCGAGAATAAAATACTTTAGGGAAGATTCGTTCGAACGGACATCTGAGCGGCGAAAGCCGGCCAGAACATACGTCGCAATCGAAAGAATCTCGAGACCAAGAAACACGATCACCAGATCGCCTCCCGAGGCCATCAGCATCATGCCGCAGGTGGCAAACAAGAGGAGCGCATGAAATTCACCGGCCGGCAATTTTTCAACGCCGATCCAAACCATCGCGATTAGGATCGTGAGAATTGAAACGATCAGGAAGATCAGCGTGAAACTCAGGCGCAGCTCGTCGAGGATAATCATGCCATTGAAGGCACTGCGGGGGCCGGGCCAGGCCAACGCCAGCCAGATTGAAGCGACACCGGCGGCGATGAGGGACACGAGCGACAACACTCCGGTAAGCCAACGCTGGCCGCGGGGCGAAAACGCGTCGACCATCATGATCGCGACTCCGGCGATGCCGACGATTAGCTCGGGCGCAATCAGCGTCAGATTGATATCAGGATTGGCTGCTTGAAATGTCAGGAACATGATCACCTAAAATCGAAACTAAGTTCTCCCTCTCCCCTTGGGAGAGGGTTGGGGTGAGGGCCTAAGCAAAGTTCGAAGTTTATAGGCTCGCAGTCTCAGGCTGCGCGCCCTCTCCCCTGGCCCCTCTCCAATGGGGAGAGGGGAAAACTGACGACTACCGAAACCTGGACTACTGCCTCGTTAGCCTCTACTAATCAGGCTCAGCGCCTGTCCTCAATAGTTTGTTCAGCCTTGCCCGCATATCGGCCTTGTAAGCCTCAGCGGGCGAACGCATGCCAAACTGCGCGGGCCCGTCAACTTTTCCATTCTTACCGAGCAAAACGATCATCGGCAGGCGCACTCTTGGCGAAAACTGGAGAAAAACCATTTTCGCTGTGTCACGCAAAACCGGAAAACTTACTTTCCGCTCTTTTGCATAACGCTTCAGGGCGCTGTTGGAGACTTCTTCCGGCCGCTCGACGCTGACCCAGAAAAACTTTACCGGCTTATCGCGATACTCCGTTAGCAGTTCTTCCAGCGCGCGCAACTCTGTGTTGCACGGCGCGCACCAGGTGGCGCCGAACGAAACCAGCACAACGTTGCCGCGCTGGTCGGCCATGTCATAAACACGGCCGTCGAGTCCCTGCAATTTCATGGTCGGTTCTGCTGCCGCCGTTTTTACCTGGCCTGAAGCTGGATTGGCGACGCACAGCATTCCAATCGCTAGCAGCACGATTAGAAAAGCTCGACGATGTAAACGCTCGTTCATGATTTCACGTTAATGGGCAGTCTCCTGGCTGGTCTTCGCGGCGACGTCCGAAGCGGACCCGGCGCGCGGATTGATCACGAATCGGCGTGCTGCTTCAATGCTCGCGCGCGAGCGGTTTAGAAACGGACCCGGATAGACGCCCATGAACAGCATCAAAGCAACCAGCGGCAGCACCAGCGCCACTTCGCGCGCGTTCAGATCCGGTAAAGAGGCGTTGGCTTCACTGGTCCTGGTTCCGAACACCACGCGTTGCAGCATCCAGAGCATGTACACGGCCGCCCAGATTACCCCCGTGCCGGCGAGCATCGTGACGATCCATGCATGGCGGACCGCGACCGAGGTCCACGCCCCGAGCATGATCAGGAATTCACCGACAAACCCATTCAGAAATGGCAACCCGATTGATGAAAGCGAAGCGATCACAAACAGCGCCGAGAACCAGGGCATCGGTCGAGCCAGCCCGCCAAAGTCCGAAATCATCCGCGTATGGCGGCGTTCGTAAATCATGCCGACAAAGAGAAACAGCGCGCCGGTTGAGACGCCGTGATTCAGCATTTGATAAAGCGCGCCCTGCATGCCCTGCTCAGTAAATGAAAACAAGCCGAGCACGACAAAGCCCATGTGGCTAACTGATGAATAAGCGACCAGACGTTTGACGTCGGGCTGCACCATCGCCACGAGCGCGCCATAGATGATGCCAATCACGGCGAGCGTAATCATCACCGGCGCAAACTGTCGCGACGCGTTCGGGAACAACCCGAAATTGAAGCGCAGCAATCCGTAGGTGCCCATCTTCAAGAGCACGCCCGCCAGGATCACTGAGCCCGCCGTTGGCGCTTCGGTGTGCGCGTCGGGCAGCCACGTGTGCAGCGGCCATAATGGCACCTTGATACAGAAGGCCAGAGCAAAGGCCAGGAAGAGCCAAAATTCCGCGCGCGGTGAAATCAGGGCTTGTGTTCTCAGCGTCTCGCTGAGAACGGCATAATCAAACGTCCCGATCCCGGTCGCCGTTTGGTGAATAAAATAGAGTGCGATAATCCCGACCAGCATTAACAGCGAGCCCACCGCCGTGTAGATGAAGAATTTGACTGCGGCGTAGATTCGCCGCTCACCACCCCAAATGCCGATCAGGAAAAACATCGGTATCAGAGAGGCTTCGAAGAAGAGATAGAAAAGGAGTAGATCGACCGAGATGAATACGCCAATCATTGCTGACTCGAGCAGCAGCATCAGCACGTAGTAAGTTAGCTGCCGCTTTTGGATCGCGGTCCAGCTCGAGAGCACAGCTATCGGCATCAGCAGCGTCGTCAGCAGAACCAGCCAGAGGCTGATGCCGTCGACGCCGAGGTGATAACGAGCCCCTATCGCCGCGATCCACGGATAATTCTCGGCAAAGCGAAAAACCGCCAGGCCGCCACCGGCACCCTGAATCAGGAGGAGAGAAGCGATAAATGTAACCGTGGTAAATCCGAGGGCAATCGAGCGATGATGCGACTCGCGCGCGCCGGGCGTGAAGCTGTACGCAATCGTCGTCGCCGCGCCGATGACGGGTAGAAGAATCAGAATTGTGAGTAGATGACCTTGCATGCCTCAGTGTGAATTCACTTCACCAAAAACCTCAAAACGTGCGCGCCGCTGTACGCGAAATAACCGATGATAATCAACGCGCCGGCCAAAATGATCGCCGCATAACCTCGCACAAAACCAAGCTGCATGTGACGAATCGTCCGGCCCAGATTCACGACCGTGCGCCCCAGGCTGTGAATCAAGCCATCAATGACGCCGATGTCGAACAGCTTCCACAAACCTTCACGCGAAGTAATCAGAATGGGTTGGATCACTGCGGCGTCGTAAATCTCATCGACGTAGTACTTGTGCTCAAGCAAACGAGGCATCCGGCGGAGCGGCTGCTTCTGGAACATTACCCAACCAATACTGATGCCGGTGATAGCAACCATGATCGAGATCAGCGTAAAAACGCGCTCCTGCGAAATTTCCGCCGGACTGTGAACCGCCTCGGCTTCGCTTCTTTTAGCCGGCGCGAACGCGGGCTTGCCATCGATCTCTTGCGGCGGAGGCGTGAGCCAATGCAACTCTGCTGTCCCTTCACCCGCATTGTTTTCTTCACCCGGAACGCGGTTTACCACGGGCTCGAGCGTTCGCTCGAAGTAGTTCTCCGGATGACCTCCGGTTAGTGAGCTGAGCGCGTAGGGGACGCCGACCAGCCCACCTACGGTGGAAAGCACCGCCAGCACGATCAAAGGAATCGTCATCGTCAAGGGCGACTCGTGCGGAGTGTGGACACCGTGGCGCAAGTTGTTAACTTGCGTTTTGTCCTGAGAGTGATCATCGCCATGACGCAAGCTGACAGCTTGCGCTACAAAGCGTTCGTTTCCCCAAAACGTCATGACCATCAAGCGCGTCATATAGACCGCCGTCAGCAGCGCCGTCACTGCTCCGATGAACCACAAGGCTTTTCCTAACGCGGGTGGAGCGCCAGCTATGTGTCCACTCCAGGTCTTCCAAAGAATCTCGTCTTTCGAAAAGAAGCCGGCGAAGATCGGCACGCCGCAGATTGCCAGCCAACCCGCGCACATCGTCAGCCAGGTGATCGGCATGTACTTGCGCAGTCCACCCATGTGCCGCATGTCCTGTTCGTGATGCATCCCATGAATGACCGAGCCCGAACCCAAAAACAATTGAGCTTTGAAAAACGCATGCGTCATCACGTGGAAGATGGCCGCTACGAATGCTCCCATGCCGCACGCCAGGAACATGTAACCAAGCTGCGAAATGGTCGAGTAAGCGAGGACCTTCTTGATATCGTTTTGCGCGATGCCGATGGTCGCTGCAAACAGAGCGGTGGCCGCGCCGATGATCGCCAGGATGAACATTGCCGTGGGTGCATGGGTATAAATAGCCGAGCAGCGGACGACCATGTAAACGCCGGCCGTCACCATCGTCGCGGCGTGAATCAGCGCTGACACGGGCGTGGGCCCGGCCATGGCATCCGGCAGCCACACGAACAGGGGAATCTGCGCGCTCTTGCCGGTCGCGCCAATGAAGAGAAGTACTGCGATCGAGGTAACGCCGCCGGCAAAAATCGCTTGCCAGGTGAAACCATCGATGGTTGGGAGATTACTGATGGCGTTCAGGGCGCTGGTAATTCCCTGAGCGGGCTTGTCGAAAAAGCTAATGGAACCAGTCTTGAAAAAGATGAGCATCAATCCCAGCACGAATCCCCAATCGCCCACGCGGTTGGCGATGAAAGCTTTCTTGGCCGCCGGGGCTGCTTCTTCTTTGTCCAGATAGAACCCGATCAGCAGGTAGGAACAGAGCCCCACGCCCTCCCAGCCGACAAACATCAGCAGGAAGTTGTCGGCCAGCACCAGGGTCAACATGGCGAACATGAACAGATTCAGATAGGCGAAGAAGCGATAGTAGCCGCGATCGCCATGCATGTAACCGGTGGCAAAGATGTGAATTAGCAGACCGACAAACGTAATGAAGAGAGCATAGATCCCACTCAAACGATCCATTGCCAAACCAAAGTCGGCGCGAAAACTGCCAACCTGAATCCACGTCCAGAGGTGATCCATGAGCGGTTGCGTCGCACGCAACGCGCCGTCTGGTTTGAAGGCGAGGTAGAAAGCGATGAGTGTCGAGATGCCTACCGACGCGCACGCGACCATGCCGATGAATCGTTCATTGCGCAGACGGCGGCCCACCAGCCAGTTGATGACGGCGCCGGCCAGCGGAGCAAAGATGATTAGACTAAGAAGATTGGTGTCGTGCATAGGTTTCGGTTTGGAGTTCCGCCTTCAGGCGGCATCCTGCGCCAGGTAATACCCGCCTAAAGGCGGAACTCCAAACTACAGCTTCAAAACACTGGCATCATCCACATCCAGTGATTCGCGATTACGAAAGATGGCAATGATGATTCCTAAACCTACGGCTGCTTCCGCGGCTGCGACGGTCATTACGATGAAAACAAACAACTGGCCGGAAACGTCGCGAAAGAAACTCGAAAAGGCCACGAACGTCAGGTTCACGGCGTTAAGCATCAGCTCAATACACATGAACATGGAAATCACGTTGCGTTTGATCAGCACGCCGACCACCCCGATAGTGAAGAGCACGGCGGAAAGCGCCAGATACCATGAAAGCTGTGGTGTCATAGAATTCGTACTCAGCGTTCTTACAGATCTTCGTCCGTCACGTGTGGCACTCCTTCGATGCCCAAAATCTTCTCTACTTCAGCGGTGCTGCGGGCGTGGATTGGCTCGGGATCATTTGCGGCCCGCTGATCCAGGACGTCCCTGGCCAAAACCTGATGGCCGGGGACGACGACCGCGCGCGGAGGCAATAAACCACCAGTCCGTGCCAGCGTCATGGCGCCGACCACGGCCATCAACAAAAGGATTGAAGTGATTTCGAAAGGCAACAGGTAAGTCGTGAACAGTCCCGCTCCGATCGAGGACGTCAGGCCCACGTCTGAGATGTTCCGGGTCGGCGTCGACGGCGAGGCCTGCACGAAATAGATGATGAAGGCGGCTTCCGCGAATAGAACGGCGGCCAGCACGACGGCTATCGGCACCAGCGATCGCATACGCGTCGGCCATTCTTCCTCCTCAACGTTGAGCAACATAATGACGAAGACGACCAGAACCATAATCGCGCCGGCATAGACAATGACCTGCACCGCGGCGATGAACGGAGCGGCCAATGTCACATACAAACATGCCAGCGAGATAAAGACGCCGATCAGCGAGATGGCGCCGTAGAGGGGATTACGCTGCGCCACCATTGAAATCGCGCAACCAATTGCCATGCCGGCAAACAAAATGAAAAGAAGTGCGAGCACTGTTTCAGTCTCTGTGTCCTCCGTGTCTCCGTGGTGAATTTAGTTTCAAGCAAAGCCCACCACGGAGGCACGGAGAGGACGGAGGAACTTACCCTCCCCAACCTACCGATGTCTTCAAAAACTTATTCACGTAATCCAACGCGCCCGACCACTGAAGTGTTGCGGTCAAAAAGATATTGATGATTGCCAGGGGCACCAGAAACTTCCAGCCAAAATTCATCAACTGATCGAAGCGAAAACGCGGCAGCGTCCCGCGCAGCCAGATGTAAAGGAAAAGAAACAGAATCACTTTCCCGAAGAAATAGAAAACACCCAGCCAGGGGAGTTGATGGACGAATGGCCCGTTCCAGCCGCCAAGAAACAGCGTCGTCGCCAGCATCGAAACGGTGAACATGTTGACGTATTCAGCCAGAAAGAACAGCGCAAACTTCATCGCGCTGTACTCAGTGTGAAACCCGGCGACCAGTTCCGTCTCAGCTTCAGGAAGATCGAAAGGCACGCGATTGGTTTCGGCGATCGCCGCGATCAGATAGATCAAAAAACCGAGCGGCTGTGACCAGATCAGGTTCCAACCGGTAAGGCCCAGGTGCCCAGCCTGTTGTTCGACAATGCTGTAGAGGTCGAGCGTGCCTGACTGGAGGATAACCCCGATCAGTCCAAGTCCCAGCGCCAGTTCGTACGAAATCATCTGCGCGGACGAACGGAGCCCGCCCATCAAACTGTACTTGTTATTCGATGACCAGCCGGCGAGGGCGATGCCATAAACTCCGACTGAAGTAACGCCGAGCACGTACAGCAACGCCACATCAAAACGAGTAACAACCAGCGGGATCGTCTTATTGATAATTGGCAGGTGTATCTCTGGCCCGAAAGGGTAAACCACGATCGTCATCAGCGCGGCAGTCGTGGCGATGACCGGCGCCAGAAAGTAAACGAACCGAGTAGACTTATCAGGAACGATGTCTTCTTTGAAGATGAATTTGAGCAAGTCGGCGAGCGGTTGCAGAAATCCGCCCGGGCCGACGCGGTTCGGGCCCAGACGGCCCTGGATAAAACCGAGCACGCGGCGTTCGGCGAGCACCGTGTACGCGACCATCGTCATCACAACCGTGAAGGCGACAAGGATGCCGGCCAGCAGCCAGGCAACATGTATTAGATCGTCCATCAGAACCATTGATTCATTGACTCATTGGTTCATTGATCCATTCACTGATCCATGAGTTCGAGGATGCGTAATCTGTCGACCTGTCGACAGGCGCAATAAATCAATGGATCAATGGATCAATGAGTCAATTCAGACAGCCACTAGCTCTCGCTTCAAGTCTTCATCAATCGTGATCTGGTAGAGCGGCGAAATCGCAAACGTCTCGGGCCGCGGATTACCCGCAGCCAGCAGATGAAACTGCGACACCTTGTCTGTAAGAGTTCCTAGCTTGAACAGTTCATGACCGACTCTTGGCGTCTCGCCAATTTTCACACCGTCGTCGCTAAGCTCTTTAACTGCACGAAGAATCGTCTCGACTTCATTCGCAAGATCTTTCTTTTCGGCGATTGCATGCTTAACCTGGACCGGCCGGCTCTCATCTTTCAAGAGTGGATAGCGCAAGTCCGCGTAGGCCGAAACACGTGCGGCGATCTCTCGAAACACCGCGCTCGTGGACGCGTCGAAGCCGAAATCAGCACCAAGCTCTTTCGCCAGTTGCGCGGTGATCATCCAGTCCGGTCTTGATTGATGCACAGGTTCAATCGACTTTCGCACCCGTTGCACAAACCCGTCATTGTTCGTAAACGTTCCGTCGATCTCGGCAAACGAAGCAGCAGGCAGAACGACATCCGCATACGCCGTCGTGTCCGTTTCGAAGAGCTCCTGCACGATAACGAAATCGAGGCTTTGTAACGCCGCGCTACGGCTACTGTGCTCCGGCAGAAAACTTCCGGCGAGATAAAGCGCACGAATAGAGTCTCCCGCACCATCCAGCAAATCGGTAACGTTCTTCGCGCCGCTGATCATGTCCTGGCCCCCGACGCTGTTATTGAATAGCGGCAAAGGGTGCAGCAGCACGCGGCGCCCTTCACCGGCAAAGATGTAGGGAAGCTGCGCGATGACGGTTTGAGCTGCTTCGCTTAGCTCTCCGCCAAACATCACTACAACATCGCCCGTTTTCTCAGCGATTGCCTGACGAGCGGATTCAAGTTCGCGCGCGGCAACTCCGAGTTTGCGCGCTGCCAGCTCGTCGTTTGACGGGTCGAACAATGCGAGCACCGCCGCGTCTTCTGTTCCCGGCCGGACGTGAACAAACTGCGAAGCCTGTTCGCGCAAACGAATGGGCGTGCTGTTAATCAGAATCAATTTCGCGCCGCCATTGCGGACCGCCTGGCGAATCTGTTTTCCGGTTAGCGGCTGCAGTTCCTCTGGCTCGCCGCCAATCAGGACGATCGTTTTTGCGTAGCGAATGTCGCTATGTGTCGCCAGCTTTCCGGCCAGATTGTCGAAGAATGGTTTCAGGCTAAACGAGTCGGCCACGGCAAGGTTTTCGGTTTCGATGACCTCTGAGGCAAATTTTCGCAGAGTGTAGAGTGCTTCATTGGTCAACCGCGGACTGCCGACAACGGCGATAGCGTTGCCGCCATGAGCGGCCACGACCGAGTCCAGCTTTTGTGCGGTGAAACGAATCGCCTCGTCCCAGGTCGCGGGAATCAGCCGACCGCCTTTCTTGTAACGAATCAGCGGCGTGCGGATTCGCTTTTCATGGTTAACGAAGGGATGGCCAAAGCGGCCCTTGATGCACAGGAACTCTCCGTTCAGTCCATTGACATAACGATCACGCGCGACGATTCGCATCAACTCTCCACCGCGTGAGCCGAGCGACATTTGGCAGCCATCCGAACAATACGTGCACGTCGAAACCGTCTGCGTCAGTTCCCACGGCCGTGCCTGATGTCTGTAAGTCGCATCGAGCAGCGTTCCGGTGGGACAGACCTCAATGCAGTTGCCGCACTCG
>Ga0209648_10000960_pt1 | contig 22935 bp, 25 predicted proteins | sample GraSoi2013_115cm_FD_185830 | JGI IMG/M metagenome (GOLD analysis project Ga0209648, IMG submission 185830) | Grasslands soil microbial communities from the Angelo Coastal Reserve, California, USA - Sample 9_17_2013_115cm (SPAdes) (version 2) | ecosystem: Environmental > Terrestrial > Soil >... | reverse complement strand
TGAAGGTGTACCAGAAGCTTTCCGATGTGATGCCGGACGATTCGGACGTGTATTTGCGAATCGCGCAGATTTACCGCGAGCTACACCAGCTCGATAAGGCGGAGGAGAATCTCGTTAAAGCCCGGCAGTACGCACCCGGCAGCCTGGAAGTCATGTACAACGAGGCGATGCTGTACCAGGCGCAGGGGCGCTATGACGATGCCATCCGCGTTTTGTCGGACGCCGTGACGGGCATCAAGGGGCAGTCTGCGGCGCTGCCGTCGCGGCGGCGGTCGTTGGCCATCCTGTATCAGCAGCTCGGTCAGCTTTATCGCGATACTCAGAATTATCAGGCGGCCATTTATACCTTCGAAGAATTGGGACATCTCGGCGAAGAAGAGGATCGCCGCGCGCGGATGATGATCCTGGAGACGTATCGCGCCGCAAAAGATTTGCCCAAAGCGCTGCAGACGGGCAAGGAAGCGCTGGCGAAATATCCGGCCGATCCCGCGATTCGCACAGGCCACGCGCTGTTGCTTGGCGAGAACGGACAGACGGACGACGCGGTCAAGATTCTCAGAGCGCAGCTCCACGGCGATGCGGGAGATCGCGAGACCTATCTGAACATCGCCCAAGTGTACGAGCGCGGGCGCCGTTACAAGGAAGCCGAAGAAGCGGCTCACGCCGCGGAAGTGCTGCCGGGGCAGGCGCGCGAAAACGAAATGGCGTGGTTCCTGCTCGGCGCCATCTACGAGCGGCAGAAGTTTTTCGATAAGGCCGAGGAGCAGTTCAAGAAAGTGCTCGCGGTGAATCCGAAAAACGCTCCGGCGCTGAATTATTACGGCTACATGCTGGGCGACCTGGGGATCCGGCTTGACGAAGCGGAGGCGCTGGTGCAACAGGCGCTGAAGGAAGACCCTTTCAACGGGGCCTACCTCGACAGTCTCGGCTGGATTTATTTCAAAGCGAATAAGTTTGGCGCATCGGAGACCACGCTGCGCAGGGCCGTGGAACGCGACAGGCACGACGCGACCATTCATTCGCACCTCGGCGATCTCTACGCCAAGACGGGCCGGAGCGATCTAGCAGCCGCGGAATGGGAAAAATCGCTGGTCGAATGGCGCCGCTCGCTGCCCGCGGACCTGGAGACGGACAAGGTCGCGGAACTCGAGAAGAAGCTCTCGCAATCAAAGCATCGCGTGGCGCAAAAATCCGCGGCACGCGACGCGAAGCCGTAATTCAACGCATGCCCGAAGTCCGCATTCCCGCGTTCGCAAAAATTAATCTCCGCCTGGATATCCTCGGCAAACGTGAAGATGGATTTCACGAATTGCGGACTATTTTTCAGACCATCTCGCTGCACGACGATTTGCGGCTGCGCGCATCACGATGGCCCGGAATTACGCTGACCATCGATGGGAACCAGATGCTCTCCGCGGAGCCGGTGGAGAAAAACCTTGTGTATCGTGCCGTGGATGCGCTGCGGCGCGAACTGGGAATCCGCGGCGGCGTGGAAATCGAGCTGAAAAAAACGATCCCTGCGGGCCGTGGGCTGGGCGGAGGATCGAGCGACGCCGCGGCGGCGCTGCTGGGCTATCTGCGGCTGACGAAGAAAAAGTTGGCGGCGGCGCGCTTGATGGAAATTGCCGCGGCGCTGGGCGCGGATGTGCCGTTTTTTCTATGGGGCGGGCGGGCGCTGGGAGTAAATAAGGGCGATGAAATTTATCCGCTGCCGGATATCGCGAAGCAGCACCTGCTGGTGGTTTCGCCCCGGGACATTCATGTGCCTACGCCAGACGCCTATCGCTGGCTGAAGGCCAAGCCGCGCGCATTGACAGAATCCGCGGGAGCCTCTAAACTGTTTCAGTTCTGTGCTCTATGCTGGAGCGCGCAGGAAAGCGGCCTTTCGAACGATTTTGAGGGGCCGGTTTTCCGGCGGCATCGCCGGCTTGATCAAATCAAGCGGGAGTTGCTCCAAAGAGGAGCTGCAGAAGCCTCGCTGGCGGGTAGCGGTTCGGCGGTGTTTGGTGTTTTCCCGAGCCCAGCGATGGCGCGCCGAGCCGCTGTCAGGTTTCAGGACGACCAAACCTTCGTTTGCGAAACAGTGTCGCGCGACAGGTTCATTCGAATGGTGAATGGCACGCCGTAAAAAGTGTGTAAAGTGGTTTGCCCGGCCGCAGCGTCTCTCCGCAGAAGTTATCAGTCGCCGGTTAAAAGTTCAATAATTGGGACAGGAGAAGTGCTTCCGATGACTTCCCCCAAACCTGGTTTTTACTTTTAACTTTCAACTGTCGACTTTCGGCCGCGTCCGAAAAAAGGAATTGTGCAGTTTAAGTTGCTCAAGGAGCGCGAGCGTCGTGAACGACGACCGATTCAAGATTTTCACGGGGACCGCGAATCCGATACTGGCGGAAAGCATTTGCCGCCACTTGGATGTGCCGCTGGGCAAAGCGCAACTCGGGCGCTTCAGCGACGGGGAGATCTATTTCCAGATTCTGGAAAACGTTCGCGGAGCGGACGTTTTCGTGGTGCAGCCGTGCCATCATCCGGTGGACAACCACTTGCTCGAACTCCTGCTGATGATCGACGCGTTCAAGCGTGCGTCGGCGTGGCGAATTACGGCGGTGCTTCCCTATTACTGCTATGCGCGGCAGGACCGCAAAGACAAGCCGCGAGTTCCGATTTCCGCGAAGCTGGTGGCGGACTTGCTGGAAACTGCGGGTGCCAGCCGGGCGCTGACGCTGGACTTGCACGCGCCGCAGATTCAGGGCTATTTCGACGTGCCAGTGGATCACTTGTATGGTTCGCCGGTGCTGGTGGAACACTTCCGGCATATGAAACTGCCGAATCTGACGGTGGTCTCGCCGGATGCGGGCGGCGTGGAGCGAGCGCGGTTTTTCGCGAAGAAGCTGGATGCGCCGCTGGCGATCGTGGATAAGCGCCGCGTGGACGTGGATGTCAGTGAAGTGATGAACCTGATCGGCGACGTGCGCGGACGCAGCACGCTGATCGTGGACGACATTATCGATACGGCCGGCACGCTCGTGAAGACGGCCGAGGCGCTGGCACGCGAAGGCGCCACGCAAGTCTATGCCGCGTGTACCCATGCGGTACTTTCCGGTCCGGCGGTTGAGCGCATCGCGAAATCGATCATTACGGAAGTGGCGGCGACCGACTCCGTGCCGTTGAGCGAGGCCGGGAAGAAGATGGGGAAGATCAAGGTGTTGAGCGTCGCGGATTTGCTGGCGCGAGGGATTCGTTCGATTCACGAAGAGACTTCGATCAGCGAGCTGTTTATTTGATTTTGTGCGGCAGGCATTCCTGTCTGCCCGCGGAGAAATGGCACGAATGAGGACAGGCAAGCATGCCTGTCTCACCTGGAATTCAAGAAGGGAAGAAGGACATGGCAGAGAAGATTGTGGTGGAAGGTTCGCCGCGCCAGACGCGCGGCAAGAACGAGGCGCGGCGGCTGCGCCAGACGGGGAAGCTGCCTGCTGTGTTGTACGGCGGCAAGGGTGAAGCGATCACGCTGTCGGTGAACGCGAAGCAGGTTGGCGCGATCCTCCGTTCCGAGAGCGGGCATAACACACTGTTTCAAGTGGATCTTGGCGGGAAGCACGAGCCCGCGATCCTGAAGGATTGGCTGGTTGATCCCATCACCGGAAAATTGCTGCACGTGGATCTTCTGCGCGTGGCCATGGACGTTCGAATGAAGGTGAAAGTTCCGGTACACACGTTCGGCGAGCCTTCCGGAGTGAAAGTGCAGGGTGGAGTCTTCGAAGTGGTGACGCGCGAAGTGGAAATCGAATGTTTGCCGGCGGATATCCCGACGGAGTTCAAGGTCGATGTGAGCGGTCTGGTGCTCAATGCGCAGCTGCGCGCCAGCGAATTGCCTCTCGACACTGCCAAAATGAAGTTGATCACCGAGCCGGAGCGCGTGCTGGCGCACGTCGTGGCGCTGAAGGTGGAAGAAGAGAAGCCCGTGGAAGCAGTGGTGGCGGATGCGACAACACCGGCCGAGCCGGAAGTCATCAAGAAGGGCAAGAAGGAAGTGGAAGGCGAAGAAGGCGCCGAGGCGGAAGCCAAACCCAAGGCGGAGAAGAGCGACAAGGGCGAGAAGAAAAAATAACGCTCGTCGTTCGAATGGCGGACGCCTGGAAAAAGGTCTATGCGGCTCATTGTCGGACTTGGGAATCCCGATCCGGAGTATCAGTGGACGCCGCATAATTTGGGTTTCATGGCGGTGGATGAACTGGCGAATCGCAACGGGATTCGCGTGGAACGGCCCGAAGGCAAGGCGCTGGTGGGCCGGGGAAAGATTGCCGGGGAAGAGGTGATCCTGGCAAAGCCGCAAACGTACATGAATCTCAGCGGCATTTCCGTGCGGGAGCTGCTGGGGAAGTACGAGCTGGATGTGCCGGATCTGCTGGTGCTGTGGGATGAGGCGCAACTGCCTTTGGGCACGATTCGAATTCATCCCGACGGCAGCGCGGGAAGCCACAACGGCGCGAAGTCGGTGATCAGTTCGGTCGGCACACAGGATTTTGCAAGGCTGCGGCTCGGTTGCGGACCGGATCATCCGTTGAGCAGCCGCAAAGAGTACGTGCTGCGGCCGATGAAAAAGGCAGAGTTGGAAGTGGCGGCGGAAATGATTGGCGAAGCCGGGGACGCGGTGGAGATGATCCTGACGCAGGGCATCGACGCGGCGATGACGAAATACAACCGGCGGAAACCAGCTGATCCGGAAGAGCCGGAAGAAAAGTAGAGAGAATTTTGCCGGGCCCCGCGCCCGGGAGATGGTTTGAAGCGACGCCGACTCGTTCGGGGTCAATCGAAAAAGAGGTCATCATGGAAGAGCGTTATTACGATTTGGTTTTCATCGTGCGGCCGGCGACGCCGGAAGAGGAGATCAAGAAAGTCCTCACGGTCATCGAGCACACTTGCGCGGAGAAGGGCGGCAAGATCGAGAAGACCGAGCACTGGGGCACGCGGAAACTTGCGTATCGCGTGGCCAAGCATCGCGAAGGCATCTACGTTCACCAGGAAATCCGCACCACGCACGGCGAACTGATTGCCGAGCTGGAGCGCCGCCTGCGCGTGCAAGACAACGTGATCAAGTATCAGACCGTGCGGCTGGACGAAGATCTAAAGCGCCAGAAGAAGCTTTCGCAGAAGCGCGAGAAGCGCGCCGCGCGGCGTCCGCGCCGCACGACGCCGGCTCCCGCCCCAGCGGCGCCAGCGCCGGAGCAGGCCGCGGCTGGCAGCTAGGTCCGCGCGCCAAAAGAATTTTTTTGAATCGAGAAAAAGTGACACCGGCTCGACTGGGGTCACCAGCAGATTGATCCCGATCAGCTCGGGACGATGAGTGAAAGGGTGGAAGGTATGGCAGAGGAACAGAAACAAGCACCAGCGCCCGGCGGAGCTCCGCGGCGTGAAGGCGGCCACGGTGGCGGTCATGGCGGTCCGGGCGGCGGGCACGGTGGCCCGCGGCGCGAAGGCGGACCAGGGGGCGGCGGTCCGGGCGGTCCCGGAGGCCGGCCCAGGGGCAAGCGCCAGTATTTCCGCAAGAAGAAGGTGTGCAAGTTCTGTGTCGAGAAGATGGACTTCATCGACTACAAACGCGCGGACATCCTGTCGCAGTTCGTGCAGGAGCGCGGGAAAATCCTGCCTCGCCGGATGACGGGCGTGTGCGCGCGCCATCAGCGCTGGCTGGGCGTGGCCATCAAGAGGGCGCGCAACATCGCTCTGTTGCCATTTGCGGGCAGCGCGGCAGGCACGCAGGCACCGCGGGTCGTTGTGCCAGGTGCGGCGGCTGGTCATGCTGCACCGGCCGCACCGGTAGCGGCCGCGCCTGCTGCGAGCGCACCTGCGGCGGGCACGGAAGCGCCAAAGGCCTAAGCCCCGGCGGGAAAAAGAAACAGGAGCCAAGAGAATACTCATGCAAATTATTCTTCAGGAAGACATCGAGAAATTGGGCCACCGCGGCGACGTTGTCACCGTGAAGCCGGGTTATGCGCGCAATTTTCTTTTGCCGCACAAACTTGCCGTCGAGGCGACGGCGGGCAACTTAAAGGCTATCGAGCGCATTCGCACGTCGCTGGCCAAGAAAACGGCCACGGAGCTGGAGGCTGCACAGAAGCAGGCCGCGTTGCTCAACGGCGTTTCGCTGAAGTTCACGCGCAAGACCGGGGAGAACGATCAGATGTTCGGGTCGGTTACCTCCGCCGATATCGCGGAAGGACTCGCGGCGCAAGGCTTCAAAATTGACAAGCGCCAGGCGCAGCTTGGCGAGCCGCTCAAGACCATCGGAGAATTTCCAGTGACCATCAAGGTCTTCCGCGACGTCACCGCAGAGATCAGGGTGACGGTCGAAAAAGAAGCGTAGATACGCTCCCAGCATTCTTCCTTCTTCGCCGCTGCTCAGCCATGGCAGCGGCGAGTTTTTTTAGCAACGATGTTTGGCAGTTCCCTCGTCGGTTCGTCACCTTTGCCCTAACAGCCGCTTCTGCGCAAGGAGAGCTGGTTGTTTAATGATAGGATTGACGCAGGAGCAAAAGAGGCCCCTCTTGGCCCGGGGCTTCTTAGGCTGTGTGAGGTACCCATATGGCTGAATTGGGAACGCCTGAGTTGCACCAGACCACGGTCGAGGAACGGTTTCAAAGTCTGGCTCGGAATTGGCAAGAGGAAACCGCCCATCTTTCTTCGTTCACGAAGCGCATCCTGAATCCCCACTACCAGCAGATCATAGGAATGGGACCGGCGGTAGTTCCTTTCCTGCTGCGGGGTCTTGCTCGCGAGCCGAAGGATTGGTTTTGGGCGCTCTATTCCGTAACGGGAGAGAATCCCGTGGCGGCTCAGGACGAAGGCGATATCGCGGCGATGAGCCAGGCATGGCTGAAGTGGGGCAAGCAACGCGGAATGATTTAGGATGCCAGCCGAACTCGCGCGTATTTTTCCCCGATTGGAATCTGCCCCCTACGAAGTAACAAGTCCGGAAGACGTCAAATACAATTGCGTCGCCTGGGCGGCAGGCCGAACGGAAGTTCGCCGTAGGTGGTGGCCTGCGCCTTCGCCATTCTACTATTGGCCCGTAGAGCCCCGTGAGGAAACAGTCTCGGGCTTCATCCGAGCGTTTAGCCATCTCGGCTACGCGGTTTGCGACACCAGCGATCTAGAACCAGGCTATGAAAAGCTGGCAATCTACGCCGACGACACCGATATGCCCACCCACATGGCCCGGCAACTGCCTTCCGGTCACTGGACGAGCAAGCTGGGCGAACTAGAAGATATTCAGCATCTGACGCTCGACCAATTGACCGGCTCTGATTACGGTCGAGTCGTGCAATTTCTAAGGCGAAAGATCCCTACATAGTCAGTACGACGCGGAATTCGGCTTTGCCGCTCATCATGCGGGCATAGGCTTCGGCGGCTTTTTCCAGGGGAAATTTTTCGATCATGGGGCGCACGCCGGCCATTTCGGCGAAACGCAGGGTGTCTTCGGAATCGGTGGGAATGCCGCCGGGCCAGCCCTGGACTCTCCTTCGCCCCACGATAAGTTGAATTGGCGAAGCTTCAATCGGGCCCTGTCCCGCGCCGACAACCAGCAACGTTCCGTTCAAGCTGAGACCGCCGACCAGGTCGGACATCGATTTTGAATCCGTGGCGGTGGCCAGAATCACGCGGGCGCCGCCGAGTTTCTGAAGCTCTTCCGCGGCGTTGGTGGCTTTGCTGTCGATATACACGTGCGCGCCGAGTTTCTTGGCGAGAGCAGCTTTCTGAGAACCGCGGCCGACGGCGGCTACTTTGTATCCAAATTTATTGGCAAACTGAATTCCGAGATGCCCGAGGCCGCCGATGCCTTGGACGGCAACGAGGTCTGAAGGCAATGCGCCGCTGTGGCGCAGTGCGTTGAAGGTGGTGACTCCCGCGCAAAGGAGCGGGCCAGCTTCCATGGCGTCGAGGCTGTCCGGCATTGCGGCGAGCGCTTCCACGGCAGCGATCATGTATTCCTGGTAGCCGCCATCGTAGCTGATTCCGGAAATTTTCAGGTTGCGGCAATTGGCGAAATCTCCGCGACGGCACGGGAGGCAAGTGCCGTCCTGGCCGCCGTGCCAGCCGACGCCGACGCGCTGGCCCTTTTTCCAGCCGGTGACGCCGGAGCCCACTTCGTCGATCACGCCGGCGACTTCGTGTCCGGGCACGCGGGGATATTGAATGCCCGGCCAGTATCCTTCTTTTGTGAGGCTGTCGCTGTGACAGATGCCGCAAGCCTGCACGCGAATGCGCACGTGCCCGGCAGTTGGGTTGGGAATTTCGCGCTCGACGATTTCAAAATCCGCGCCGGGCTTGGACACCTGGGCTACTTTCATTTTTGCCATCGAGGACCTCCTTTTTTCATTCTGAATTCGCGGATACAAGTTGGATGCACGCCTCATGCAAACCGACTCATTTTTCAGCGCTGCAGAACCGGCAGGCGAAAAAAGGTTTGCTCAGCCAGAGGCAAAAAAGTTTTGCAGAGATTTCCGAGGCGATGCACAGGCACTCCAATTGACGCGCGCAAGACTTCCGCGCACAATGCGGCATCGCTGCGAACAAGGTTGTGTTGGTACCCGGAATGAAAAATTCTCCACTTGCCCTTCCTGCGGAGATCGTGGTACAAAAGCGAAGAAAAGGCGAATATCAAGCAGACCTCTTATGCCTGTTGATACGACACTCGAGAAGCCCTTACCGAATAACCTGGATGCGGAGCGTTCCGTTCTTGGCGCGATCTTGCTGGATAACAACGCGCTGAATCCGGCGATCGAGCATCTGCGGCCGGATGATTTTTTCCTGGACCAGCACCGGCGGGTCTTCACGCAGATGATCGCGCTGGGCGAGGTGCAGCAGGCCATTGACCTGGTGACCTTGACCGAGGAGCTGAACCGCAAGGGCGACCTGGAAGCCTCCGGCGGCGCGCCGTACCTGGCGTCGCTGGCGGACGGCATGCCGAAGGTGTCAAACATCGAGCACTATGCGCGCATCGTCAAAGAAAAGGCGATCCTGCGCAACCTGATTCACACCACACACAATATTCAGCAGCGCGCGTTCGAGGGCGAGGACGGCGCCGACGCGATTCTGGATAACGCGGAGTCTTCGATTTTTGCACTGGCGGAAGACCGCGTGCGCGCGGGGTTGATCCCCGTAAAGGACATCGTCCGCGACAATTTTGAACGCCTGGAAAAAATCTTCCGTGAAGGCAAGAGCATCACGGGAATCCCCACGGGGTACACGGAGCTGGATAAGCTCACGTCCGGCCTGCAGCCTTCCGAGCTGCTGATTCTGGCGGCGCGCCCTTCGCAGGGGAAAACGGCGCTGGCGCTGAATCTGATGGAAAACATCGCCATCCGGGGCGGACACCCGGTGGCCATGTTCAGCCTGGAAATGTCCAAGGAATCGCTGCTGCAGCGGCTGGTGGCGTCCGTGGCGCAGATCGACGCGCACAAATTCCGCACCGGTCATTTGAGCAGGGAAGACTGGCGGCGGATGACGGAATCGCTGGGAACAATCTCATCGGCGCCGCTGTGGATCGATGATGCGGGCTCGATCAGCGTGCTGGAAATCGGGGCCAAGGCGCGGCGGCTGAAGCGCGACAAAGGATTGTCGATGCTGGTGGTTGATTATCTCCAGCTCATCACCGCGCGGGGACGCTTTGGGAACCGCCAGGAAGAGGTCTCGAGCATCTCGCGGGGCTTGAAGGGCCTCGCGAAGGAACTGCAGATTCCCGTGCTGGTGCTCAGCCAGCTTACGCGTGCGCCGGAGCGCGACGAACGCGGGCCGCAGCTTTCGGATTTGCGCGAGTCGGGCGCCATCGAACAGGATGCCGACGTGGTGATGTTCATCTACCGGCCGCATTTCTTCAAGCAAGGCGCGACGCCCGAGGAAAGGGAAGAGACGGAGTTGAAGATCGCGAAGCAGCGCAACGGCCCGGTGGACAGCGTGAAGTTTGTGTTTCGCAGCCGGTTCACGCGGTTTGAAGAGGCTGCGCCGGATGCCTTCTCGCAATTTGCCCCCGACGACATGTAGTTCTTGCCACAGAGTGGCAGTTTTCCCACACTCCGCGCGGCCGGGCTGGGGGCACTCAGAACTCCTTTCATCGGAGCGCAGCTTAGTGGCGTCTAACTCTCCTAGAGGTAGGACTGGCGATCTTGGCGTGGGCGTCTAGTTAACCATACGACCCCTCCCCCCTCCCCCCTGTTTTTCATAAGTGTTCATTCTAAAGGGAGTTAAAGTCCTTTAGAATGAACACTTCTATAGGCAATAATATAGTTGACGAATCAAAGCAGTAAAGTCCACTATGTTGTTGTGGGAAGGAAGAGGTATAGCATGAGTGGAAAATCTGAGAATTGTTGGGACAGGCGAAAGAATTGAAGAGAGAGACCTAGTGGAGTTCCGCTTGCTCTATCAAGGCGAACTGTTACCCTCTGGAAACAATAATCGGAGAGCGCGGGAGAAGCACGAAATTCGTAGAACGTTTCATCCGCAACTTCGCCGCCTTTGGAATGTTGAAAAGAACCTTCGCCAGTTGGCTATAATGCGTGCCACCCATTACAAGGATGATGTTCGCCCAGAGTCCGAGCGTCCGACACCCAAGAATCAAGACGAGGCATTCGACTTGGGAATGCAGGCTATGGGTCTTAACTGGAGCAGGGCAGGGTTTCGATTCATTCCTCTAGTTACCGAGGACATGGTATTGCGATGCAGCCTCGATATTTTGCTTCTAAGACCAGAGGAAAAGAAGTTGATATTTGAAAGCGGTGACATAGATGGACAGGTTAAAACCCTGTTCGATGCGCTACGCTTGCCGAAGGACGCCAGCGAGACAGTTAATGCCGTACCAGACCAAGACGAAAATCCTTTCTATTGCTTACTGGAAGATGACCGTCTGATTACAGATGTTCGAGTGACTGCTGAGAAATTGCTGCTTCTACCTTCGGAACGGGAAATAAAGGCGAACGATGCCTTCGTAGTTATTCATGTCACGCTGAACCACAGACCTGCCAGAACCTTTGACAATTGGTTCGGATGAGCCAAGACGCGGAGCCTTTATGAAAACGAAAAAGACGCATACCAAATATCAGAATTTCGAGAATCTGACGCGGCAACTCGTCGGCGTCCCGCACAGCGAAATAAAAGCCAAGTTGGATGCGGAGAAGAAAGCGAAAGAGCGGAAGAAATCTAAGACTTCCGCTTCCCGCGAGGGAGCCTAGTTGGGCAAGCTATGCGTCGTACCGACCTTGCCAGTGACTTCGGCATAGGTCAGGCGCTTTCCGAGAATGTGTGAGGCAACGTGCTCGAATCGCAATCCATCGTGGGCCAGTTTCCGGAAGTTGTACCGGAACACTTGTTCGTCCAAATACCGGAAGAGGTGGAACGGCTCCACGCTGATGTAGGTGCCTTTCAGTTGGCGCTTGAACAGACTCCAGAAATTTTCGAGTCCGTTGGTGTGGACCTGCCCATCAACGTATTTTTCGGCGTGGTCGATAACCTGATGCTCGAACCCTTGTTGCTTGAGTCCCTGATAGGACATGAGAGCATCGGTATAGATCGCGCTGCCTGCTTTGACATGAGCGCGGATGTTAGTTTGCAGAGCGTGCTTTTTCCGATTGCCTACGACAGCGGCGCGAACCTCACCACCACGTTCGAGAATGCCCATCACTGCGGTCTTGTCTTTGGTGCCAGTATCAGTAATCCGGCGACGGTGTTTATCGGCGTGCATGAATCGGGCCGCGCCGCCAACAAAAGTCTCGTCCACTTCGACTTCGCCACCGGGACCGCCAAGTTTCAGAAAGGAACGGGTCTGCATCGCAAGACGAATCCGATGGAGCATGAACCATGCGGATTTTTGAGTGACGCCCAGAGCGCGGCCAATCTCGTAAGAGCTAACGCCGTTCTTGCAGTTCGCAATCATCCAAATGGCGACGAGCCACTTGTCGAGAGGCAGGGCGGAATCTTCCATGATGGTTCCGACCTTGACCGAAAACTGCCGATGGTCGTGGACGTTTTTGCATTGCCACTTCCGCTGATTCTCAAGGAACACGGCATCCTCGCGTCCGCAAGTGGGGCAGGTCACAACGCCATCCGGCCAGCGCAACTTGACCATGAATTTCAGGCAGTTGTCAGGGTTGGCGAAGTACAGGATGGCTTGCTGGAGAGTCTTTGGTTTGGCGCTCATGGCGTTCCTCACAAGCCAAATAGTAGCCTAGCCCGTTTGATTTGTCAAGTATATTGTTGCCCTTCTATAAGTGCTGATTCTAAAGAGACTTACATTGCACCAAAATTGTGCAAAATTGGTTTTTTCCGCCTGTTTTTCACAAGTGTTGATTCTAAAGGGTTTTAAGTTGTTTAGAATGAACACTTCTAGGCCCTCTGTAAGTGTTGATTCTAAAGGGACTTATCCTGCACAAAAACTGTGAAACTCGCTTATCTGGTTGAAGTAGGGGATGGACGCTGAGCCGAGGCTACGGAATTAACGACAGATATACCTAACATTCAGGGTACCAGGGAGGAAGCAGTTAGTCAAGCGAAAACAGCGAGAATGTCAAACCTCTTTAAAAATGTCCCCCTTCTAACCTCGATTAAAATGTCCCCTCGGTGGAATGGGAAGGGCCTTTGGGTTGCAGTGTATGAGGGTGTTGTCATTCAGGCGGCGGGCTGTGCGGGTGTCGGCGGGCCAAAGCCGCGCGAATGTCGTAAACTATTTTATTCGGAAGGCAAATGGCAAGCACACAGAAGAGTTCCCGCAAAGAAGTGCGACGTCCGGTATGGGCGGAAGTTTCGCTTGGGGCGCTGACGCACAACCTGGAAGCGATCCGCAAGTACGTAAACCCGGCGGAAGAAAAGCGCAAAACGCCGCGCAAGATTCTCTCCATCGTCAAAGGCAATGGCTACGGCCACGGCGGGCCGGAAGTGGCAAAGGTGCTGGAGAAGGCGGGCTCGGACTGGTTTGGCGTTACCTGCACGGACGAGGGCATTGCCGTTCGCCAGAACGGAGTGCGAAAGCCGATCCTGGTGCTGACGAGTTTCGTGCCGGGGGAAGAATCACGGCTGGTGGAGCACGACCTGACGGCGGTGATTCATCGCTGCGAGCAAATGGCGTTACTCAATCGCGCGGCGGCGCGGCGCGGCGGCAAGAAGCCGGTGCCCTTCCATTTGAAAATAGATACGGGGATGAACCGGCTGGGCATCGCTACCGGCGACGTGGAGTGCTTCGCACGGCAACTGGGGAAGTGCAAGCACCTACAGCTTACCGGGATCTTTTCGCATTTTGCTTCATCGGAAGTTTTCACGAATACCGCGGTTGGCCAGCAGACGCGCGAACAAGAAGAGAGATTTTACGCCGCGCTCGAGCGGCTGCGCGCGCTGGGGATCGATCCGGGCATTGTGCACCTGGCGAACAGCGCAGCGATCGTGACGCGGCCGGAGACGTGGGCGGACATGGTGCGGCCCGGCGTGATTCTCTATGGCTACCATCCGGGATATGATCCGATGGAAAAGCGCGAGGAAGCCGAGGCGCGGTTGCCGCTGAAGCCGGTGATGAGCCTGCGGTCCAGGATTATCAGCCTGCGCAGCGTCCCGGCAGGCGCGGGAGTGGGCTACAACGCGACGTTTGTGGCCAAGAGGCCGTCGCGCATCGGCGTTCTGGCCGCGGGATACGGAGATGGCATCCATCGTTCGCTGGGAAATCGCGGGAACGTGCTGCTGCGCGGGAAGCTGGCGCCGATCGTCGGCATCGTCTCGATGGACGTGACCATGATCGACGTCACGGACGTGGAGGGCGCGGAGATCGGCGACGTGGCGACGATCTATGGCAGGGACGGCAAGGAAATACTGCCGGCGAATCGAGTGGCGCGCGGCCTCGGAACCGTCACCTCGGATCTATTGTGTGCCGTGAGCCAGCGCGTGCCGCGGCTGCACGTGAGATAGTTGGATGCAGGTCGCCCAGGGATGGCGTGCCACGACTGGCGATTTCACGCCGCGCCCCGCTTGAGGTACACTCTGAAGTTTGCGAGTCCGCGCCTTGAAGCGTCCGGCCGGAATCGCTCCAAACATGAGCCGAATCGCTGCCATTCTTCCCGCGGCCGGTATGGGAACGCGCATGGGCGCGGAAACGCCCAAGCAGTTTCTGGAGCTGGACGGAACACCAATCGTGATCCTGAGCCTGCGGCGGATCGCTGCCTGCCCGCAGGTTACGGACATCATTGTGGCGACGCGTGCGGATGAAGTGGCGCGTCTGGAAGAACGGATCAAGCGGGAAAAATTCAAGCAAGTTGTGCGCGTCGTGAAAGGCGGCGACTCGCGGCAGGATTCGGTGGCTGCGGCGCTGCGCGAGGTGGCGAACGACACGGAAATCGTGCTGGTGCATGACGCGGTGCGGCCCTTCGTGACGCCGGAGCAGATCGCGCGAGTGATCGAAGAAGCGCGGCGGTGCGAGGCGGCGATTCTGGGCATCCCGGCGATGGATACGGTCAAGGAAGTGAAGCGCGCCAGCTTGCCGGAGGACGTGGCGCTGATTATCGGTACGATGCCGCGCGAACGCGTGGTGCTGGCGCAGACGCCGCAGGCGTTTTCAACGAAACTTTTGAAAGAAGCTTTTGCGCGCGCTGAGGCCGACGGGGTGAATGCCTCGGATGAAGCGGGGCTTGTCGAGCGCATGGGGCACGATGTGCATGTGGTGCTGGGCTCCGAGCGGAATATGAAAATCACCAAGCCTGCGGATATGGAATTGGCGCGCTTCTACGTCGAACGCGAGCGCCAGAAGGTATGAGCACGCGCTGCGGAATCGGCTATGACCTGCATCGGCTGGCGGAGGGGCGCAAGCTCATCGTCGGCGGGATTGAACTGCCTTTTGACAAAGGACCCGTAGGACATTCGGATGGCGATGTGCTGGCGCATGCGCTGTGCGATGCGTTGCTGGGTGCGGCGGGGCTTGGCGATATCGGGACGCATTTTCCGGACACCGATCCAAAGTGGAAGGGCGCGAACAGCATGCTTTTCCTGGAACATGCGAAGAAGCTGTTGGACGAGAAGCATTTTGTGATCGAGCATGTCGATGCGGTGGTGATTACTGAAAAGCCGAAGCTGGGGCCGCATTTTCCGAAGATGCGGGAGGCGCTGGCAAAGGCTCTGAGCGTCGGCGCCGAAAAGATTCATTTGAAAGCCAAGACCAACGAAGGCGTTGACGCGATCGGGCGGGGGGAAGCGATTGCGGCGCATGTCGTTGCTACGTTGGTTTCTCGCTGAAGCGTCAAACTGTGCCTGAAGGGGGCGCAGCATGCTGCGCCCCTACGCTACAATCCCCTTGATGCTGCCTGCCGATCATTCTGAAGCGCCGATTGCTGCGGCGAATCCTTTCACTGCGGCTGACGTTGTTGCCATCCTCCGCGAGCGTGGCTGTGTGGCTGGGGAGCCTTCGCTTGAGCAATGTGCCTGGTGCGAACGGGCTGCTTCGATGCTCGGAGGACACGCAACTGACCGCGCTGCTCTGGCCGATTTGCTTGGGCTCGTTTTTCACTACGAAGCGCGGGAAATCATCTCCAGAGTAGAAAGCCACGTGGTGCTTTCGCGGTATGCGGCGCGGGATGTGCTTCGGCAAGTGGCGCTGTTGCTGCTGGATGGAGCGGCGCTGACGTCGGAAAGATTCAAGGAAATTGTCACGGCATTGAAAGATGGGATGGAATTGCGGGGGCGCGAGTTGTTTCACCCGATCCGGCTGGCGCTGGCGGGGCGGGCGGGGGAAGGCGAACTCGACCGCGTGATCCTGCTGCTGGATGAGGCTGCGGAGCTTTCGTTCGCCGCGCCGGTAAAATCCGCTCGCGCGAGAATTCTCGAGTTTTGCTCGGCGTTGGATTAGCAGCACGCGGCAGAAGTGCACGGCTTTCAACTGCGGACGCTCATCTGTAAACTGTCTTTTCCATGGACAAACTGACTGGCATACACGCCGTTAAGGAAGCGCTGGAAGCGCGGCGCCCCATCGATCGCATCGCGATTGCGAAGGGGAGGCAAGACACGCGAGTCGAAGAGATCGTGCAGTTGGCGCGCAAGCAGGGCGTTCCGGTGCGGTTCGAGGATCGCGGACAACTCGACCGGCTGGCCAATTCGAAAGACCATCAGGGAGTGGTGGCGTTGGCGGCGGCGCGCGCGGCGGCGACTCTGGAAGACATTCTGGCGAATGCTAATGCCGGCCACGGCCAGTTGGGGCTGATCGTGTTGCTTGACGGAGTCGAAGATCCGCACAATTTGGGCGCGGTCATTCGAACGACGCTGGCCGCGGGCGCGCACGGCGTGGTGATTCCCGAACGGCGCGCGGCAGGGCTCACCGATACCGTTGCGCGAGCTTCCGCAGGAGCGCTGGCGCATCTGCCGGTTGCGAAGGTGACCAACCTGGTGCGCACCATGGAGGAATTGAAGGAAGCGGGCTATTGGCTCGTGGGCCTCGATGAACAGGGGGACAAGAATTACACCGAAGTGGACTACACTTCGCCGGTGGGGATCGTGCTCGGCAGCGAAGGCCAGGGTTTGCACGAGCTGACGCGCAAGCGGTGCGATTTCGTTGTTTCGCTGCCAACCACTGGCCCGGTAAAATCCCTCAACGTTTCCGTGGCCGCCGGCGTCGTGCTCTTCGAGGCCCTTCGGCAACGCCAACGACATAAAATCTAGTATTCTTTTCGCTCATAGTCCCAGGCAACTGCATAATGGATCGCCGTCAGCGCGCTCACAGCATGCCTCCCCCAATGGGACCGAAAATTGAAACGCCATTGCCAAAGGAGGTTATCTCGCTGGCGTCGGCTGAGCTGAAGGGCCAATCCATCTTCGAGGTCTAAACAAATCTCGGCAAGGTCACCCGAGAGTGTGGCCGATACCAGCGACTTCCTATCCAGCGGATCAAAAACCTGCCAGTACCTATTAGTCTTTCCGAGACTACCGGCCAAGTGTTCATTCAGATGCTTGTATCGTTTGCTGTACTGGATCAGTTTTTTCTTGGATAACCGATTTCTTTTTGTTGAGGGGAAGACGTCGGGCAACAATAGTGCCGCGCTGTACAATTTGCCGAGAATCGAAGCTATCTTAGGTAAAAACTCATCAGCTTTTCGCTCGTTGAGAGAAGCAACCACTCCGCAGTACTCTCGAGCCAAAAGCTGAAAGCTTTCGACAGCGTTTCGTTCTTCCAGTTTTAGTTTTTCTTTCATTGTATTGCGCGTTACAAGACAAATTATTTGTCGTACTGGATGAGTGAGAAGACATCAAGGCCGCTCAGTTTGCTGCGACCGTTGAGGAAAGTGAGCTCGACGGCGAAGGCGGCGCCTTCGACCGTGCCGCCCAATTGCTGGATGAGTTTGGCAGTCGCGGCGGCCGTGCCGCCGGTGGCGAGAAGGTCGTCGCAGATGATCACGCGCTGGCCGGGCTTGACGGCGTCTTCGTGGATTTCGAGCGTGTCCGTGCCGTATTCCAGGGCGTAGGAGATGCTGGCGGTTTTGGCAGGGAGCTTCTTCGGCTTTCGAACCGGGACAAATCCCGCGCCGAGCCGGTACGCCAAGGCGGGAGCAAAAATGAAGCCGCGCGCCTCGATCCCAGCTACGACGTCAATCGTGTGACCGTTGTAGTGCTCGCAGAGCCGGTCAATCAAAAGGTGAAAGCCCTGCTTGTCCTTCAGCAGTGTGGTCAAGTCGTAAAAGAGAATTCCCGGCTTCGGATAGTCCGGCACTTCGCGGATCATTTTTTTTAGATCGTTCATTCGAACGTCTCCCCTTTTTCCTATGCGGTCTTGTTCGACTCGTTCAAACGCTGGGAATGATCACGAATCCGCCTTCGTACCGCGGATCCGGAGTGGCGAGCTCTTCCTGGACAGCGCTGACGCTCGAGAAACGTGGTCCGCGCTCGAGCATCGTCCGCAATTCGGCATGCTGCTGCGGCGTGGCCATGGCGAACACTTCAACGCGGCCGTCCCGCAGATTTCTCACGAAGCCACTCACTTGCAGCTTTTCCGCGGCGTCTTGCGTGAAGTAGCGGAAACCTACACCCTGGACCGCTCCCGACACGAAGTACCGCTTGGCTAGTTTAGGGTCGCTCACGAATCGTCAAAATTGTAGCAGAGAGCTCCCGTTTCTTCCTCGGCGTCCTACCCAGGTTGTCCTGCTAGGGTGGCACGCGCGGAGTGCGTTAAACTCTTGGTTCGGCGGGGCGCATGAGGCTGCCCCTAGACGAATGGCGCGCATCCAATTTCCTATGAACCAGGCCAGACTATTGCGGTGCTACAAACAATTCTCGTTCCATCTGCCCGCCGCTGTTTTTCTTGCGGCGGCCGCTCTCCAGGGCGCACCGCTGCGCTCGCAGGATGCCCCGCAGGGGCCGATCGCACCGCCGCCGGAGCATCACGTCACGCGTGTCGGAACTGAATCAGAGCCGGAGGCGCCGCCATCGCTCCCCGAGGCTGAAATCGTCAAGCGTTTTTCCCAAAAGGAAGACGAGTACATTCTCTCGCGCACCCACTATAGCTACCGGAAAACGATTCGAATCCAGGAGTTCGGCGCGGACGGGCAGCCTTCCGGTGAATTTGTGCTGGTGACGCAACCGGGCCGCGATGCAGAAGGGAAGCCATTCGAAAAAGTCGTCGAAAAGCCTCGTTCCACCCTTCCGCATCTCTTTCTCAGAGCGGAAGATCTCGACGGGCTCCAGCGCATCCCCTCGTTTCCGCTTACGACGAGTCGGCTTGCGAAATACGACCTGAAATACCTGGGCAAGGAGCAGGTGGACGAGGTCGACTGCTACATTTTTCAGGCCAAGCCAAAAGGGGTCGAACGCGTCAAGGCTTATTTCGACGGCATCTTGTGGGTGGATGCGAAATATCTGGAAGTCGTGAAGACCTATGGAAAATGGGTTACGGATCAGGGCGATGTGCACACGATCGCGGATCTGCCGTTCAGCCTGTTCGAAACCTATCGCGAAAATGTCGACGGAAAATACTGGTTCCCGAGCTATTCCCGCTCGGATGACACACTGAATCTGAAGGGTCTGGAGATTCCCGTTCGAATCATCATCAAGTGGACGGACTTTAAACCCGTTCCCAGCGCGCCGCAAGCGCCCGCGCCGTCGGCTCCTACAACTACTCCGAAACCATAAGCACGATCGCTGCGAACCCGATCGATCAGCGGAGCAGTCTCTTCAGCACATCCGGCAATTCCTCGATCGAACCAATCAAAAACTCCGGCCGAGCCGCGCGCAAACGCTTTTCCGTGGGGAAAGGGCCGAGCACGCCAATCGCACGCACGCCGGCGCGCCGAGCCATCTCCACATCTTGCGGCGCGTCGCCAACGTAGACGCACGCGGAAGGATCCATCCCCATCTGCCGCAAAGCCAGGCGCAGCGGTTCCGGATGCGGCTTCTTGCGCAGAGTATCTCCGCTGCAAACGCGCGCCGCGAAAAGTTTCGTCAGGCGAAACTCACGCAATTGACGGGTGACGCGGTCGCGATCACCGCTGGTGACCAGTCCAAGAGGATGAGCGTTGCCCACCCTTGCCAGGACTCGCCGCGCGCCTGCCATCAGCTTTGGCCGGTGCTTGGCATATTGCGCGCGCCACGCTCGGTCCGCCTCTGTCCAGCGCTTACGCGGCAAACCGGCAGCGCGATAGACCTGATACCAGTTCGGCGAATAGTTTTTCTCGAGTTCTTCGATCCCCCACGCGATTCCCATCTCCTTGAACATTGCCAGATAGGCAGATGCATCGGCCTGATAGGAATTGATGAGTGTTCCATCCCAGTCGAAGAGAACTCCTTCAACGCCGTGCTTTCGTTTCGCGGCCATCGTTCCTCAGAGTAGCAGAAACTTCGTAAACGGCGACCTCTGGAAGTCTGAGACGGGTGGCGGGAGCGGCTTCAAGAGTCAGTTGGGAATGGGATGGGTGAGCCAGACTTACGGTTTGAGAAAACGAGAAGGAATGCGGTCGTCGCGGTCAAACTGGACATCATCGAATACCGCGGCGATGCCATACCAGCCGGGCATCGCAGCGGCCTCGGCGCGGCGCACATGTGCCATGGTAGCCACGACCACGTTCCCGAGGCCCAGGGGCTTGCTTACCAATACGATCTCAAGCTCGATCGAAGTGCCAACCGCCAGCTGCCTGGGGCAGAGAAAATAGACGCCGGTTGAACTGATGTCGCGAGTGACGAGAGTCACTGGAAATTCTTCCGGCACTCCGCCTGCACCTCGAAGACGCAGCGGCAGGTTCAACGTCGCGCGGGGGTATTCCCGCTGCTCCGGATGAACGCCCACGGCGTGCGTTGGCACGCGCACGAAACGGCGAGGCTGCGTAGGAACCAGTAGCGGCGCCATGCGTAGCGCAGGAACGCGCGGGGCATCGGCCAACGGTTGCGGTCCCATCGCAGCTTCGCGAGCTCCCGCGGCTGGTTTGGCAGGCCACGATTCAAATGGAATTGCGCGCTTCGTTGCGCTCATCTCGCCCTCAGAGAAGACACTTCACGGTCCCCGGCTACGGCCCAACAAACTGAACTGCCAAACTGGCTTTCTGGAATTTCCCCGTCCGCACCAGTGTGGTGCGGAGCGCTAAGATGGCATTAGTAGTGGTCAACGTCAACCTGTGGAAAACGGCGGAAGTGTCCTAACCTCAAACACTTAGTAATGGTACCGGAAGCCACCCACTACATTCTGTGGATTCCTCCGGAAAAGGCTCTACCAATATGGTGCTCGACACCTGGGCCCTTCGCCGCTAATCATAGAAGTGCAGCTCGCGTAAGAAAACATGTCGACAGAAACGCTACTGACGCAGGACGCCGAGGGAACCGGCGCGCCCCTGCCGCACCCTCCCGCCCGCACGACAACCCTGGTTCTGATGGCTTTTGCTGCTGTCTACGTTGTCTGGGGCTCTACCTATTTGGCGATCCGCATCGGGGTTGAATCGTTTCCACCGCTGATCCTGGCGGGACTCCGCCACATTACCGTGGGCCTGTTCCTTTTCCCGATCCTTCGCAGGAAGACGGGGATCCGGCCTACGGCAGCAAACTGGAGGGCGGCCATTGTCACTGGCGCTCTACTGCTGTTCATCGGCAATGGCGGCCTGAGTTGGGCGGAACAAACCGTGCCCTCCGGTATCGCGTCACTCCTGGTGGCCTCGGTATCGCTCTGGCTGGTGATCGTGGATTGGCTTCGTCCTGGTGGCGTGAAGCCCGTTCCCAGGGTGGTCATGGGGCTCCTGATGGGATTTGCGGGGCTCGCGCTGCTGGTCGGGCCTGCGCATCTGGGAGGTTCGGAGCGCGTCGATCCACGAGGCGCTGCGGTGCTGGTGTTCGCCTCCTTGGCTTGGGCCTGCGGTTCGCTCTATTCGAAGCACGGTGGGATGCCCAGTTCGGCGATGCTAGCTGTGGCGATGCAAAGCTTCGCGGGTGGAGCAATTCTATTGATCGCCGGGCTGTTCGCCGGAGAATTCCGCGGGCTGCACCTTGGCGCGATCTCGCTCCGCTCCTGGCTAGCGCTTGCCTACCTCATGGTATTCGGGTCGGGCATCGGCTTCAGCGCGTACATCTATATTCTTCAAAAGAGCACCGCGGCGCGCGTGGCAACGTATGCGTTTGTGAATCCTGTTGTGGCCCTGTTTCTGGGCTGGCTTATCGCCGGCGAGACCATCACGCTGCGCACTGTGATCGCCGCCGCGGTCATCCTCACGGCGGTCATACTGGTGATCACGGCGCCGCACCGGGCGCCCACAGCGGTCCCTGATCCGGTTCCTGCCCCCGGCGAAGTCTAATCGTTCCGCCTTTTCGCCGGGGTTGCCCTCTTCACTTTGCCGCACGATTGCGGATAGATTTGCTCTTCGGCCTGCGTTACTTTTAGCGTGTTGAACATGAGCCCTACACAAACCAAATTTGCACAGAACATTTCGGCACACGCGGCCGCGCGGTACTGGCGGGCCACGCTGGCACGCGATTCCCGCGCCGATGGGAGCTTTGTGCTTGCGGTGCGTTCGACGCATATTTATTGCCGTCCTTCGTGCCCGGCGCGCCGGCCGCTGCGGCGCAACGTCACATTCTTCCGCACGCGAGAAGAAGCAGAAAAGCAAGGTTACCGGGCTTGCCTGCGTTGCCGCCCGAATGAGATTTCCGGCCCGGTCGCGCTGGTGCAACGCGCCGCCGGTCAGCTCGCCGAGTCTTCCGAAGAGGGCGTTCGATTGGGAACTCTGGCGCGGACGCTCGGGACCACGCAAGCCACACTTCGGCGCGCTTTCCTGCGAGTGACGGGACTGAAGCCGCGCGAGCTTGCGGAGGCGTTGCGCATCAAGCGGTTCAAAGCGATGCTCCGCGCGGGCAAGAGCATTACCGATGCGCTTTACGAAACAGGATATGGATCATCCAGCCGCGTCTACGAGCGAAGCAACGCACAGCTCGGCATGACGCCGGCGACGTATCGAAAGGGAGGACAGGGTATGAGGATCGGATACACGATTGCGAAATCGCCACTCGGGAAAGTTCTGGTTGCCGCGACGGAGCGCGGCGTCTCGGCCGTTTATCTCGGCGATGCGGAGAACACCATGACCGCCGAACTGCGCGAAGAATACCCGCGCGCGGAAATTGCGCCCGCCACGGATTCGTTCCAACGCTGGGTGCGGGAGATCGTGCAGCGCATCGAAGGCAAACAGCCTCGACTGGAACTCCCGTTGGACCTGCAAGCGACGGCGTTTCAGCGGCGCGTTTGGCAGGAGCTGCAGCGGATTCCGCGCGGCAGGACGCGCACGTACTCGGAAGTCGCGCGCTCCCTCGGCCAGCCGAAGGCCGTTCGGGCTGTTGCGAGAGCTTGCGCCACGAACCCCGTTTCCATCGTGGTGCCCTGCCATCGCGTCATTCGCGAGGACGGGGCGCTCGCCGGGTATCGTTGGGGGCTTTCGCGAAAGCAACAGTTGCTGGAGCAGGAGC
>Ga0209648_10000959_pt1 | contig 22937 bp, 24 predicted proteins | sample GraSoi2013_115cm_FD_185830 | JGI IMG/M metagenome (GOLD analysis project Ga0209648, IMG submission 185830) | Grasslands soil microbial communities from the Angelo Coastal Reserve, California, USA - Sample 9_17_2013_115cm (SPAdes) (version 2) | ecosystem: Environmental > Terrestrial > Soil >... | reverse complement strand
AATACAAGGTGAGCATGCAGAGGAAAGATTGGCCACGCGAAATGCGCAAGGCAAAGTCAGATGAAGTCCGAGTGGAGTTCGATCCCGCTCATGTGCATGCATTGCCCAAAAGCCACTTGGCCTGGAGTGATTTCTGGTTAGCCCGTAAGTCGATCGCATGCCTGCGTGCTATACTCAGCGAAAATTTATGCCGTTGATCGATCGCGCCTTCGCCGAGAACTTCGCGGCTCAATGGATCGCCGCGTGGAACAGCCACGACCTTGAGCGCATCTTCGCGCTCTACTCTGACGACTTCGTGATGTGCTCGCCGCTCATCGCTGAGCGCGGCTTCGCCGCTTCCGGGTCTCTGCGCGGCAAGGCCGCGATTCGTCCCTACTGGTCGGCGGGCCTGGCGGCTACGCCGCCCATTCGGTTCGAGCTTGTCGACGTGTATGTTGGTGTCGACACGATCGCGATTCAATACGACAGCGTCAGTCGAGGCAAGCGTGTCGTAGAGGTGCTCGAGTTCGATGCCGAGCGACGTGTCGTCAGCGGCAGCGGCTGCTACGCCGCCTGATCGCGCCACTCGAGCTTCATATCAAGCTCGGTGCGCTCTGTTGCTTCGCTGAAAAACGGCACGCGAAAGCTTGTTCATAGTGGTAGTAGCGATTTCCCTGCGTGGTCATCGCGACCAGAGCACCACGAGCGATAAAGTGGAAGGTAAAAGATGCCTGTCTAGACGAAGCCGGGGTGGCGCACCCAGGTCAACTGGGCCCGCATCGGCTCGATTGCTAGCTCGCGATTCAGAGTCTCAGGCGCTTGGACCCTTACACGTGGACCGTCGCGCACGCTGGGGCATGGTGCTTGAGGGCATAGCCTATTCGCTGCTCTGGCAAGGATCCTTCTATGCATATTCCATAGTGGCGACTGGATCGACGGATGTCAGCTGCTCCGGCATCGAACGCGACACAAAGGTTCCCGATCCTGAACGACTTTCCAGATAGCCCTCGGCAAGGAGCTGGGAATAGGCGTTCAGTACAGGAATCCTCGAAACTCCGAGCTCCGAAGCCAGCCTCCGAGTTGATGGAACTTGCTGGCCTGCGCCTAGATTCCGTGCGCCAATCGCGCCGCGGTACGCATCATAGATTTGTCGATGCAGCGGTTTCGCAGCCTCGCGATCGACGGCGATTACAGGCGTGAGTGCGTTGCCCACCGTCCTCATCGCAAAATCATAGTGGTTATAGCGAATGCAGCGCAAGCGGCTATGTGCTCCGACCAATCACATGGCCCGTGACCGCTCCGGAGACAACTGAACATCTGAACAATTCTCGTCAGTACTCGCGAGCTGAGATCTTCTTCGTTTTGAAACCCCTTAAACAACGGACAGGCGGAATTGATTGGACTGCAAGCTAGTCTGGTCCACTCGCGTTTCTTGTGCAGGAGGGGCGTGAGGCGCTTCTAATTGTTCAAGGGCCTGACGTTTGCTCCTCTCAAGGTCCTTCGGACGAGCCCGGCATCATAAAGCTGCGCTCGCCCTCTTCAAATTGCAGAGCTTCGGAAGAGGTGAAGGGGCGCTATTCTTGCCCCGCGCCAGGAAAGATGCGGGGCAAGCATCACCCCGAGCCCTGTTGAAAAATACCGTAAGAAATCCCCTGGAAAATTTACGCATTCCCATGGTTTATGCGGTTGGCGTAAGTTCATGGTACAGACTGGAAAATGGTCGGGCTGGTTCTTGAAATGTAGAGTCCGAGCGGGATGAAGGAAAATAGAATTGAGAGTTTGTTTTGCGGCAAGGGCATCGCTCCGATGCTTGTTGGCGGGTTGATCAAGCTCATTCCAGGGGACGACGGCTTCAAGTCTGGCGCACAGCGGCAGAATTCGCACCTCTTGACTCCGCTGCCTTTGCCGTTTGGCGAAAAGTCCAACACACGTCCTTCCAATCCGGAATGACCGCAAGACTTCGAAATGGTCGAGCAACAAAGGAGTCTCGTTCGACCTGATCAAATTCGCTGGTAGCGCCTTTCGGTGCTCTGACTCTTGGGAAGGAAAGCGCTGTGATTCGACGTGCAGACTTGCGAACTGAATTCGCGCGTTTTCTAATTGGGCAAAAACTGAAGGCCCTACGCCTGCGGCGCAGCATGGGACTGTTGCAACTCGGGCAACGTACCGGCCTGTCACCTTCGTTGTTATCGAGAATTGAAAACAGCAAGCATCTTCCCACCGTTCCGACCTTGCTGCGCATAGCGATGGCGTTTGATGTAACGCTGGATCACTTTTTTTGGAACGAGCGCCCGGAGCGAATGATCTCGGTCACGCGAAAAACAGAACGGGAGCTGCCGGCCGGTCAACATCCTGCCGGAACCGATTGTTGTCACTTCATAAGCCTGGACTCGGGGCCCGGGGAACGCAAGTTTCGACCCTATTTGGCTGAGTTCTTTCCCGAGAGGCGCGCGCAGCCACACACCCACCAGGGCTTTGAATTCATTCATGTCCTAGGGGGCGCGCTGGGACTGCTGATCGGAACCGAAGAGAACATCTTGGATACCGGCGACTCAATTTATTTTGATTCCGCTTTACGACACGCCTATCGGGCGCTCGGCGGGCAGACATGCACTGCCTTCCTGGTGTGTGCCTGTCCCGAGCAAGACCGCGGTGAGCGGAGAATGGACCGCCTGGAAGACGGTCGGGGAGCGAGGCGGATGGCGCACCCATCAGCCTTTCCGCAACCCGCCGAAAGCGTCGCCGCAACCCGCCGGTAGAAGTCGGGACGCAAAGCCGCGCAAGTGGTAAGCACAATGCAAGCAGCGGCGCCTGGCCTTTTCTCAGCGTCTCCAGTCAATGGACTGCACGCTGGATCGAGCTGCCGGTGCCGGTGTCTCGCACCAGACCATGGCTGGTAAGGCGTCCGATTTCCATCTTGATGGAACGCTGCCCCCGCGCCCTTCTCTCCGCACGAACAAAGCCGTCTCGGTTTCTCCGCCTCGCACGAACAAGAATGGCTCGCCTTCTCCCGCTGGTACGAACAAAGCCGTCCCTCTCAACACCATAAATAATGATAATGAAGCCGAACTGGGGGGGCAGAAACGACCAGGAAAACGGGCTTCAACAGTTCTGTCACAGAACTGCCAAATGCCGTAACGCCTTTGTTTCCAACAAACTTAGTCTGGGCAAGGGGCAAACTTCGCGTAAGACCAAACAGACGGGAAACAGGTTTGGGCGTTAAGCCGAAACTTGAGCAACCGCAGTTTTCTGGCCGCCTTCCAACCACCTAATAAAGGATGGAGAAAGATGAGCCACTCCAGTCTCCCGCTTCGCGTATTTTTGTTGGCAACCGTTCTCTGCATGGCCGCGGTTTCGGCATGGGCCCACGCCATCGTTCTGGAAAGCACTCCCAAGGCGAACGGCGTGGTCTTTGGCCCGGTTGTTGAGATCAAGCTGCGGTTTAACGTGCGCATCGATGGTGCGCGGTCCAGATTGACTCTGATTTTGCCCGACGGCGTTTCGCGCGCCGTGGACCTCTTGCAGCAAGCATCCCCAGATTCGCTATCGGCTGTCGTTTCCAAGCTTCCTCCCGGCAACTACCAGTTGCACTGGCAGGTCCTTGCCGGCGATGGTCACATTACCCAAGGAAACATTCCTTTCAGCGTGGTGACCCGCTAGAGACCGTATGCGAACCCAGGCACTCTTTGGACTCATCACCGTTATCTTGCGCGCGTCCACGCTGGTGTTTCAGTCGCTCGTCATCGGCGGAATAGTTTTTCACCGATGGATCGCCAACGACGGAAAAACGGAAACGCGCGGCCAGCCACTGGGAGTCCAGCTGGTGCGCATCTCCGCAATCGTGCTCGCTGTCACTCAGATCGTGTATCTCAGCGTCAACACGCTCCAGCTTAAAGACGCCATGGCAATCGGTCTCGAAGAGATCGCCGGCGCCACCTTCTTTATGAGCGGCCTGGTGACGATTGCCGCTGCTATCGCGATTGCCGTCCTTCCCTCTCGACGACTCGAACATCCCGGAAACATGGTTGCGCTTCTGTCTCTGGTGGTGCTGGCTTGCGGAGTGCTGGCCAGCCATGCCGTTTCGCGCATCGAGGATCGTGCCTTTCTGGTTTCAAGCACAGCCGTGCACCAATGCGCAGCGGCAATATGGATCGGCGGATTGCCGCAGCTGTGGCTCGGCATTCGAGCGTCTTACTCTGCCCAACAGTCCCGCATTGCGCGGAGATTCTCGCGGTTTGCCCTGCTCTCGGTGCTGGCCTTGTTCGGCAGCGGAATCGCGATGACGCTCCGTTACGTTGACTCTCCGGCAGCGCTGTATGGAACGTCATACGGCGTCATGCTGGCGGTGAAGCTTCTTTTTTTTCTGGTCTTACTCTCCATTGGCGCACTCAACCGCATCCTTCTTCCCTCGTTGCATGAGAAGCAACACAAGCAGTTGCTGCGACACTTGCTGGAAGCCGAGATTGGAATCGGAATCACTGCGATCCTCGCGGCCGCATCGCTGACGTCGCAACCGCCCGCCGCCGACCTCAAGCTCGGCCGCGTTACAGGCGGAGAGATATACGACCGCATGAAGCCATCTTGGCCGAGATTACACAGTCCCAAGCTCGGAGAGGTTTCAGCGTCAAGCTTGCAGGCCACGAAACGGGCGCAACGCGATGGCCTGCCACCGCCTTCCGCGCATGCGAACACGCCCGGAGATATTGCTTGGTCGGAATACAACCATCATTGGGCCGGCCTATTCGTGCTGCTCCTGGGTTTGCTAGCCGCTCTGGCCCAGTCGCACGGCGCACGAGCGGCGCGATATTGGCCGTTGCTGCTCGTTGGCCTTGCTGCATTCATCTTCCTGCACGCGGATCCAGAGGGCTGGCCGCTCGGCCCCGATAGCTTCTGGGAGGCAGTGCAAGAAGGCGAGGTCTTGCAGCACAAGGTGTTCGCTCTTCTCCTGTTGCTGTTTGCGATTTTTGAACTACGGGTGCAGCTCGGCAAAGCGCGATTCCCTGCCGCTTATGCGTTTCCGTCTGTGTGCGCGCTGGCCGGCGCACTCTTGCTGACGCATTCACACTCCCTCAATAACGTCAAAGAACAATTGCTGGCTGAATTAAGTCATGCGCCGATCGCGATTGCCGCAGTCTTCGCCGGATGGTCCCGCTGGCTGCAGGTGCGCTTGCCCAGCGGTCAAGGCGGACTGGTAACGCGCATCTGGCCAGCTTGCTTCGTTGCCATCGGCGCCATTCTGCTCAACTACCGCGAAGCGTGAACAGTTTCTTCGATGTGGCGAGCTTCTCCATGAGGTCTTGCCATCACTGGCGCGTCGTCCGCGGAAGTCACTTCTTCTTGCCCAAGCAATCGCCGAGCACTTTTCCCGTGAACTGCAAGTGGATGTCTCCGGCGAATTCCTGCGATGTTGATGCGCCGGCTGCCGGGGCCGCTGCCGGAGCCCCACCACTTTCCAAAGGAGCAGCCACGTGTAACCCCTTCGAGGTCCAACTAGCGTGGATCTGCACCTTTTTGCCCATGTAAGAAGAGAGGTCAGTGGTGCTGCGAAGGGGCAGCGTCTTGCCATCGTCGGTCAGTAGAATGTAGCCGGGCGAGCCCATGGCCACGCAACCCACAATCGTGCGCTCGCCTGTTGCTACCGCGGCTGCCTCACGCGTTCCGGCCGAAGACTGGGTTTGTGCCAAGCACGCCGGGGCGATCAGCACTAGGGAAAGCATCCAATAAATTCCACGCATACAGTACCTCCTTTGGTAAGCACTTAGCAGTTAGCAATTAGGCATTAGCACTTGGACATTGGCATTTAGCTATTAGCCTAACTTCGCTGGTTTGGCTAATTGCTATTTGCTATTTGCTAATTGCTCCTCATGCCATTTGCCAATTGCTGCTCATTTGACTGTGTAGTTCCTCGCTTCCATGCATGCCGAGTAGGCACGCCTCACATTGTCCGTGGCTTGGGCCTGCTGCCCCTGTTGTTGCTGCTGTTGCTGCTGCTCAGCTTCTTTCTCGGCTTTCTTTTTCTGACGGCGTCCGGCGGCAGTGCCGGCTACAGCGCCAATGCCCGCGCCCGCACCTGCGTCGCCGGCGATGGCTCCAATGGCCGCTCCACCTGCGGCGCCTTTGGCGGCGCCCTTGACTCCCGCTCCTTGTCCGGCCTTGGACGCGTCTTGGCCCTGTTGAGCGGCTTGCGCGTCCTGGCTACCTGGCGACGCCTGAACCTGAGCGGAGTTGAAGCATTCGGTCTCATCCTTAAACTGCTGATCCTGCGATTGCTGTTTGTTGGGATAGGCGTAAACGTGCAGGGTAGCCGCCACCTGGCTTTGGCCTGCCGGGGCTTGATTCGCCGGGGCCTGAGGCGCCGGCGCTGGCTGTTGTTGCGCCAGTAGGGTTCCGGCCAACATTGCGGTTATGAATATAGCTTTCATGCTCACTCCCTTCTCACGCATTCTTACTCGGGCGCGTTCAACGCTTGACATGGACAACGCCGGACTAGCCGGCTTTGGGCTTCGGCGGAAAATTCTTGAACATCTTCTCGGTAGCCTTTTCTATCTTCTTTTCATTCTTCTCAGGTTTGTCCGACAGTTCGTCTTGGGCAGTCCCGCGGAAGACCAGCTTCTTGGTTTTGGCATCAAAAATGTCCACCACTCCGGATCCCACGTTGACTTCATTCACCGTGGTCGTGGCCATGCCCCCGCCCCATCCCCAACCGCCGCCGCTATAGAAGGTGTCCAAGGACTGCTTGGTCTGCGTCGCGCCGTGGATCATCACGATGGCGTCGGCCGTGGCCTCATCCGCTTGTGTCCATCCTTTTGCGGTGAGCTGTTGAGTCACCGCTTCCTTGGCGCGCTGTTCACCGAGCGGGTTACCCCACGGGGTTCCAATCTTCACGGCAAAAGTTTTGAGCTGTGAAAAGTCGTAGTTGCGGTCGTAATCGGTTTTTACGTCTTGCGCGGGAAGCAGTAGAGCTGTCAAGATCACCGCGCTAAGGATCCCTAGTCGAAGCGACATTTCGTCCTCCTTCATACACAGCTTGCTGGCCACCCGGCAATTGCAGGGGACACGAACCGTGGCACATCCACTGTGAACCAAGATGCGCGACCCCCTTTCATGGGATTGTGGAGGCCTTCTCACTCGTTGGATGAGCTATGTGAGAAGAGAGTCATCCTGGTTCCCACTCAATTTGTGCAGGCCAGTCAAACCGGGTTTCATGGACATTGAATGGCTTGCACTTTATTCAACTCCCGCCCTGCTGGGGTTGGGCTTGCACTCTCTGCGCCGCTTTACTTCACGCCTCCGCCTATGGCCTTGGCCATATCCGCTTGCTGCCGGCGGGCTTTTTCAAGCGCATCGTCGATGCTGAAGCTCGCCGGCTTCTGCCGCGGCGGGAACTGCTCAAACGTCTTGAGGTACTCGCCAACGATTGCCTGTGCCGGTACCAGGAGGAACGAGCGATCGGCCGCCCACTTGTCGTAAAACATGGTTGCGTCGTAGTCCGCGCGCTCGAAGGGGTCGCTGCGCACGTTGAATATCTTGGGCGCTCGCAACCGGACAAAACGTTCCCGCCAGACACCCAAACCCACAGCACGCTGCTCCAGGAAATGAACCTTCCATTGATCAACGCGCAGCGCCATCAGGTCGCCGTCGTCGCTCCAGTACAGAAATCCCCCGCGCGGGTTCTCTTTCACTTCTCCCTTGAAGAAAGGCAGCAAGTTATAGCCATCGATGTATACCTTGAAGGTCTTTTTACCCGCCTTGTACCCCTTCTTGAGTTTTTCCACGATGTCCGGCTCGCCGGCGGCCGCCAGCAAGGTCGGCAGCAGGCGGCGTGAGGGACTATGATCGCTTTCACATGTAGAGGTTCAGAGTTCATGGTTCAGTCAAGTAGCTCGGAATAAATTGAAGCCTGCTAAACGCCGGGCTTCGCGCCTTGATTGCACTGCAAGCGGTCTATGTGCTTGTCATCTTTCCCACGACACCACCGGCGTTGGAGCGGTTCTAATTGCTCAGATGGCCGCAAGAGCCGCTCCCAATTCCGGGAGCTTGACTTATGGGAGCAGCTTATTCGCTTCGATGGGCGAGCATCGCTAATGGCCGCGCATCGGGATGCTCGCCCGCTTCTTAAGAGCAGGCAAGTTGAAGGCACTTCATAGAGACGGATCTATTTCACTCGGACGGAATCAACCATGCCCATTTAACGCATAAGTGATCGCGTCGATGGTTGCGCTGATCGCGGATTCAACGAGGAGGTTGGAATGAGCCGCTTAATAGCATTGGTATTCGATGATCAGTTTAAAGGAGAGGAGGCACGAGCTGAACTTCATCGATTGGCAGGAGAAGGCCTCCTGGCGATTGACGACACGGTGATTATCGTTAAGAAGCCCGATGGCAAGACTGCAGTCTCACCGGAGGACAAAGTCACTGGCAAGGGTCAAAAGGCTGGCCATGTGGCGGGGCTGGTTGCAGCCGCAGTCACCGGAACTATGCCCTTCATCCCGGCAGGCACCTTGGCCGGCCGCTTGGTCGGCAGGCTCATGGACCATGGAATCACCCACAAGTTTGTGAAGGATTTGAAGCCGGAACTACAACCAGGAACATCAGCTTTGATTGTGCAGGCCACCTCGGATCCGGAGCGAAGGCGAGAAGTCGAAGAAAGGATGCAGGGTTTCGGAGCAAAGATCCTGGAATCGGACTTGCCTCCCGAGGTTGAACAAGAAATCGAGAGCGAGATCGCACGACAGAGCGCTGCCTGAGCATGCGGAATATTGCATCGAAGTACATTATGGAACCTGACAGAATATCGAGGAGCTCGTCGAATATCGTGGAGATGGGAGCCGCGAATCGAGCGCCGCAAGCCCATCTTTCCGAGCATTTGGCCAATGAAAGAACCTACCTTGCCTATCTGCGTACCTCAGTTTCTTTGATTACCTTTGGCATCACCATCAACCGTTTCAGTATCTATTTGACCCAGTCCAAGACGCTCCCCACCGAACGCGCCTTGCCGCGTTTGGACTTGGTCGGTGTCGGCAGAGTTGGATTTGGGATGGTTGTCTTCGGCTTGATTTTGTTGGTTTGGGCGGCCATTCATTCTTCCCACGTGAGCCGCGGGATAGACGATGGAACCTATCGGCCCAGCCAGAAGAGCGCCTGGATTATCACTGCAGGCGTGCTGCTCGGCGGAGGCGTCAGCCTGCTTTGGATTTTTCCGCACTGATCGCGATCGACATTTCATTTCGAGGCAACCCCACCCGCCAGTAAGGAGCGGAATCCAAACCAATGTCACGCCAAAGCCCGGGTTCGCCCAATCAGGACCTGAGCGCCTAAAAGCAGGAGATTCCCCATGAGCGACAACACCATCAGCATTCTCGACGGTTCGACCTTTCTGGTCTGCAGTCCCAACGGTGATATCGACGCCGGGCCGGACCAGCCACACGGTCTTTTCTATCAGGACATGCGCCATCTCTCGAAATGGAAACTGACAATCAAAGGCATCACGCTGGATGTGCTGTCCACCGACGCGGTCGAATACTATTACGCCCAACACTTCTGTGTTCCGCCGACGGGTACGGTTTACAAAAACCCGACTATTTCCGTCGTCCGCCGCCGCTTTGTGGGCGACGGCTTCGTGGAAGATCTCACCGTCCTGAATCACGGAACCGAAGCGGAGGAAGTTGAGCTGCGCTTGGAGATCGGTTCCGATTTTGCCGATCTTTTTGAAGTCAAAGATGCCCTGAAAAAGAAGGGCCATTACTATACCGCCATAAGGGAGCGCCGCCTGGTGCTTGGTTACCGCCGTGATGATTTTGTTCGGGAAACGCTCATGAGCTCCACCCAGCGGCCGGTGGAGTTAAGTTCAGACGGCGTAATCTTCCGCGTCACCGTCCAGCCCAAGTCTACGTGGAACACCAAGCTCCACATAACGCCTGTAACAGGTCAAACCGTCCACCCGCCCAAGTTCACAACTGCGGCGGGGAATGCCATGCGGCATGACTTGCAGGAGTGGATCAAGGATGCACCCACCTTTACTTCCCATCCTCAAGCCATGCAGCTGTATATGCGCAGTCTGATCGATGTTGCAGCCCTGCGCTTTCATCCGGACACCCTGGCCCAGCACTCGCTTCCCGCCGCCGGCCTGCCCTGGTTCATGGCCCTGTTCGGACGCGACAGCCTGATCTCCAGCTACCAGATGCTGCCTTTCAATTCGGAACTGGCAGCCACCACGCTGCGCGCCCTGGCTGACGCCCAGGGAAAGAAGGAGGAAGTGCTCACGGAAGAAGAGCCCGGGCGCATCCTGCACGAGCTTCGCTTTGGGGAGATGACGCATTTCCGCGAGCGTCCTCAGAGACCCTACTACGGGGCCAGCGACACCACGCCGCTGTTTCTGGTGCTGCTGGATGAATACGAGCGTTGGACCGGCGACGTGGATCTGGTGCACGCGCTCGAGCCCAATGCCCGCGCCGCCCTCAACTGGATTGACCATTACGGCGACCGCGACGGCGACGGCTATATCGAGTACGAGCGCAAGACCAACCTGGGCCTGGACAACCAGTGCTGGAAGGATTCCTGGAACTCCATTCTCTTCCACGACGGCACTCTGGCTCCGACGCCGCGCGCCACCTGTGAAATCCAGGGCTGTGCCTACGATGCTAAAGTGCGCTGCGCTCGTCTGGCGCGCGAGATATGGAAGGACAAAGCGCTGGCGGACCGGCTGGAAGCGGAAGCGGTGAAGCTCAAAAGCCGATTCAACAAAGACTTCTGGATTCCAGACCGTAAATTCTTCGCCCTTGCTCTCGACGGCTCCAAGCGGAAGGTAGACAGCCTGTGCTCCAACATCGGCCAATTGCTGTGGAGCGGCATCGTGGATGACGACAAGGCCACGGACATTCGCGATCACCTGATGGGCCCCAAGATGTTCTCTGGCTGGGGCATACGCACCATGGCCGAAGGCGAAGGCGGTTACAATCCCATCGAATACCACAACGGGACGGTCTGGCCCCACGATTGCAGCATCATCGCCGCCGGACTCGCGCGCTATGGGTTCCGCAAAGAAGCAACACAAGTCATCGCCGGCATTTTTGAAGCCTCGATCTTCTTCCAATACCGTTTGCCGGAAGTCTTTGCCGGGTACGAGAGAACGAACACCCGGTTTCCTGTGCAGTATCCCACGGCCTGCATCCCGCAAGCCTGGGCCGCAGGGGCGCCGATGCTGGGCATTCGTACCCTGCTGGGACTGGAGCCCAAAGGCGAGGTTCTCACCCATGCTGAAAACCCCGTGCTGCCGTACTGGTCTGGAACCATGTCGCTAGAGGGCATCCCCGGACGCTGGGGGCGCGCCAACGTCGTCGCCAAGGGTGACGATAAGGCCGTGCTCAGCACAAAACAGATGTTCGAGACCGCGTTGGCGCGGCGCAGCGGTCTGGGCGAGGAGGAACTGGCAGCGTAAACAATTTACTACGAGGCCTAAAGCCGGAACAATTTCTGGTAGTGGGCTACTTTGAATTTTGAACGGAGGTACAATACGAGGCGGAGGACACTTCAATGGATCGGAATCGGAATTTGACTCTTGTCCTTGCCCTGGCCGCTGGATTGCTAGGGGGCTTTCTCTCTCGTTATGTCGCGCTGGCGTCTGTGCATGCTCAGGCGCAACCACCCAATGCCTTAGAGATTAAGTCACAACGGTTCAGCCTTGTTGACGCCCAAGGTCGCGTAATAGGAACATTCACCGGTACAGTCACGGAGAGCCCGGGAGGACGTACTTTGCCCCGAGTTGCGCTAGTTGATCCCGAGGGCCGCGAACTTTGGAGTGCTGGCGGCCGCGGATTCAAATACCTCTCGGAAAATTCAAAGTAGCCCACTACTCAATTTCTGGCTTGCCGGCATGAGTAAACTCATGCGTTGACACTCCACAGCTCTACCAAACATTTTTTCCGCACTCGGAGAAGCAGATGCTCGAATCAGCAACTCACTTCACCACCAGCTTGTCGACAATCTTGCGGTACCGAGAGTATTGCGAAACAAGTTCCAGAGCTCTTCTGTGTTGCCCCTCACTTTGCACCGTTCCAGTGAGCGTAATGGCTGCATCATCGACACTAGGTTCGATCGCGGCTCCATCAAGAACCGGATCTCCACTGAACACTGCACGGAGGTTGCTTTGAATGCTCGAGTTGACCTCCGGTTTGTCTTGGGGCGCAGGGGTGGGCGTCGCTGGCTGTTGAAAGTACAAAGCCATCGACGGCTTTTCGATAGCCTTCTCTAGTTGTTGCGAAAACGGGGATGGTGCAGACAACAGAAGCAACGTGCAGGCATGGACCAACGTCATACGGCTCTCCTTTTCCAACGCGCTGAAGGGACACCTGTATCTCCGATATCCTGTGTCCCCGGTCTTGAGATGGAGTCGAAGAACCGCCTGTTGCCAACCCAGTGCGGTCTTGAGGGCCTGTTCCGCAGGAACTCTGTTGTGTTCACCCCGCTCTTTCGCGGGACAACTCCCGGCCAAACAGAATGTCCCGCGCGCCGGAGAATTCCGGCCTGAACGTGGTCGCGAGAATTCGGCAACTACCGATTGCGCGTGGCCTGCCCGGCAGGTTTAGCCAACAAAGCGGGCAGCTCGGAAGCAATTTTCAAGTCCACCAGAAGATCCAAGCGGTGCTCGAGCTGGAGGAACTTGGCCACGGTCAAAGGTGAGAGTCCAGCCTTCTGGAATTCTTTGGCGTATTTCTTCTTAACGTCTGTGCGCCGGGATTCGAAGTCGAGACTCTTCTCAATCATCGCTTTTGCGTCAGCATCGCTCATGGTATTGAATTTGTCGGCATAGGACTTTATCAAAGCCACCCGCTCGTCATTGACCTTGGTAAGATCGGCTTCGTATTTCCGGTACACTGGCCAGAAGGTTTGGCTTTCCTTGTCGTTAAATTGCATCGCTTCAGTGATGATGGCCACTTTGTCTGCCCTAAAGTCTGCTCGCAGCGACTCGATGTATGAGTCGATGCTCGGTTCATTGCTTTGAGCTGTGCAGACCCTGGAAGAGACAACAAACGAGACCAGAACTACTGCGAATAGCAGTCTCATTTTCATATTCGATTTCTTCCTTTTCTCCGCTGTTACAGAATCCTCGTGGGCAAGCTTCGTGCCCGTCGCTTAACAGCCGGACAAGCCAAACTTGCTTTCTCACGTGCTGTCGGATTCGCCGGTCCAAACGTGGGTTGTCTTACACTGCGCTGGATTGAAAGACCGGAATCGATAAGTGACGGCGGAAATTTGTTTTCATCGCTGAATGCTCGTGAAGGAGCCATGGATGTCCATCGCAAGACTTCGCCAGCGTTTACTCCGTTTCATGGAACCGGGATTGTCCTGCTGCTACGCGATATTGTTTTGCTTTACGCTATTCGAAAAGATTGTTCAGCTTCACGCTATGCTCACGACTTCGAAGCCACCCGTGAGTTCTTGTAATGGCAAGCAACCACAAGCGCTCAGCGTTGCTCGTTGGGAAAATATGGTGTTCGAAGGGACCATGTCTGACATCCCCTCGCTCCTGCTCACGTTCCTATTGGTCTGAAGTTCACATTCCGCGAGCAAATCGCGCGTCGACGATTTCGGCTGCATCGGTCGCCGAATGGATGGAGTGTGTGCCCAGCGCCCGTGCCACATGATCAATGTGATGAACCACCCGCTGCTCATTTTCGTTTTATCCTTCGTCATGCTTGAGCTCTCGGTTGTTATCGGCGACTTCGTTCGGAAAAAGCTGCGACCTCTGGAAGAAGGCCAGCGGGAAGATCTTGGCGTTGTTCAAGCCGCGGTCATGACACTGCTAGTCTTGCTTATCGGATTCGCCTTCTCCATGGCCGTCACCCGGTACGATCAGCGTAAAAACTACGAGGAGGAAGAGGCGAATGCAATCGGCACAGAGTACCTTCGCGCCGGTCTGCTGCCTGCCCCAGACACGCAGAGAGTGCGTGAACTGCTGCGGCAGTATCTCGATCAGCGCGTGTTGTTTTATACCACCCACGATGTGCGGCGGCTTCGGCAGACCGACATCATTACTATTCAACTGCAGAACGATCTTTGGTCCGTCGTCCAGGCTCGCGGTGTGTCGCGCCCGACACCCATCGTCGCTCTCGCGGTTTCGGGCATGAACGATGTCGTGAACTCGCAGGGGTATACTCGGGCCGCTTGGTGGAACCGGATTCCCGTTGCGGCCTGGGTCTTGTTGGCAGCGATCGCCATCGGTTGCAACTTATTGATCGGCTACGGCGCACATCGAAAGAGTCCCTTGCTATTTATGGTTTTCCCGCTTGCTGTGTCTGTCTCGTTCTTTCTTATCGCGGACATTGATAGTCCGCGTGAAGGCGTGATTCGCGTGCGACCGCAAAATCTGTTAAGCCTTTCTCGAAGCCTGCATCCTGACTAGATGTATGAGTGATTTCTCGCTGCCGCGAATTATCCTTTTGCTTTTAAAAGCGTGGAGGCGCAAAGACGGTTCCCGAATTTCCGATCCCAGAGCGCTTACCCACTCCTCGAATTGGGGGCAGTAGCGGCCTCCTCTGCTGATGATGTGGGCGGAGTTCCGGCAGGAACTCCGTTGCGTTTAAACTCCGCTCTCGCGGGACAACTCCCGGCTAAACAGAATGTTCTTATCCGATATAGATAGATAGATAGATAAAGTCCGGGAGCCGGCAAACGTCGCTAAGGGTTCCCTGCAAATCGCAGTGAGGTTCAATATGAAAAGTCTTATGAGCATTATCTTTGTTTGCGTGGGCCTTGTCGCTTCCGGTTGGGCAGCATCTGGAGAAAAGGAAAAGGAGCGCATCAAGGACTCAGCGAACGTAATGAAGGAAATCCTGGACGCGCCGGACAAAGGCATCCCCTTGAGCGTGCTGGACGGAACGAAGTGCGTCATCGTCCTTCCCAGTGTCAAGAAAGCGGCCGTGGGAATCGGCGCAAGTTATGGCCGCGGCGTCATGACCTGCCGTACCGGCGCTGACTTCAAAGGACCGTGGAGCCCGCCGGTGATGATGGCGTCGAGCGGAGGCAGCTTCGGGTTTCAGATCGGCGGCCAGGCTACGGACTTTGTGATCCTGGTGCTGAACGACAGTGGCGCGCGCTCCATGATGAAAAACAAGCTGAAGCTGGGCGCCGATGCCAGCATCGCCGCCGGCCCCGTGGGGAGAACCAGCGAGGCCTCCACCAACGCGGCCATGAAAGCCCAGATGCTTTCCTATTCCCGGTCTCAAGGAGTGTTTGGCGGGGTATCGCTATCCGGCTCAACCTTGCGCCCTGATGGCGACGCGAATCACAACCTTTATGGTGAGAAGGTCGATACCGAGCAGATCATCAACAGCCAGGGTGTAACTATGCCGGAAGAAGCTCAGCCAATGATCGACGCACTGACTGCGGCTACCATCACCAAAGCTGCGGACCATCCATAAGGTGCACACGATCGCCGTCATCGCCGTCATCGGAGCTAAGAGAGTGCGATCGCGCGGGCAGGGGGTTGTAATCCTCCGAGGAACGCTTCTGCTCTTCGCTCACATGAGGCGATTAGGGGCCATGCCGTGCCCTCTCGTCGAATCGTTCCCGATCACGGCGATCACGGCGATGCCGGCGATCCCTCGATGCGCGCGAATCAAACGAAATAGAGGGTGAAATTCGCGTTAATTCGCAGCCCAGCCTAATTTGCGAGCCATGCAAAGGCAACCTGCTCTGAAACCGCGTCATCTTGGTTTCCGTGTACGCCCGCTCGATCTGTTACTCAAAACCAATCCAGTTTGGCGTCCGAATCACTAAGCGCATAGCTCGGTTCGTTGTGCGGAGAACACCGTAAGTGGAGACCCTAGTACAAGACCTCCGTTTCGGCGTGCGGATGCTGCTGAAGAATCGCGCGGTGACGATTGTAGCGGTGATTACTCTGGCTCTGGGCTTGGGGGCCAACACCGCGATCTTCAGCACCATGAACTCGCTCATGCTGCGGCCGCTGCCGGTGCGCAATGCCGAACGCCTCACCGTGATTGCGCCTAAGCTGCAGGGCGATGATGGATTCAACCGGTTCTCCTATCTCGATTTCCGCGATCTGCGCGTTCAGGCCGAAGCCTTGTCTGACGTGCTGGCTTATAACCTCACCATCCTGGGTCTGGATACTGCCGGCCGAGCCGAGCCAGTGGTGGTCAGCGAAGTAAGCGGGAATTTTTTTCAGGCGCTGGGACTGCGACCGGCAGCCGGGCGGCTCGTTTACGGCGAGGCGACGGAAGGGCCCGGCGCTGAACCTGTGGTCGTGCTGGGCTACGGATACTGGAAAAAGAAGTTCAACGGTGACTCCAGCGTCATCGGCAGGCAAGTAAAGCTGAATGGCCGCGGTGTGACCATCGTGGGCGTGGCGCCGGAAGGTTTTCACGGCCTGTGTTCCCTGGTTGACATGCAAGCCTACATCCCTCTGGGCGTGCGAAGGCTGTGGAGCGACAATGACAGTTTCTGGGCGCGGCGGGACCATCGCGGTTTGAACGTGCTGGGGTTCCTTAAGCCTGGAGTGAGCTTGAAACAGGCGCAGGCCTCGGCCAACCTGGTGATCCAACGCCTGGCCCGGCAGTACCCGGAGTCGGAGAAAGGCATCAGCCTGCATGTGATTCCCGAGACTCTGGCCCGGCCCGAGCCCGATGCGTCGGACGGGTTGGTGATCGTCGGTGTCTTGTTTACCGTATTGGCCGACCTGGTATTGCTGCTGGCGTGCAGCAACGTCGCCAACATCCTGCTGGTTCGGGCCGTGGCCCGAGAGCGGGAAATGGCGATGCGCGCCGCCCTGGGGGCAAGCCGCTTCCGACTGGTTCGCCAGCTCTTGACCGAGAGCCTTCTTCTCGCCCTGCTGGGAGCGGCGGCGGGGCTGGGTTTGGGTTACTGCGTCAGCAGCTTGCTGAGCTCCATCCGTGTGGAGGCGCTGAACGTTCCCCTCCGCTTCGACTTCGATTTCGACTGGCGAGTGTTTGCCAACACCGTGGGCGCCGGCGCCCTGACCGGCGTGCTGGTCGGCCTAGTGCCGGCCTGGCGCGCTTCGCGCCCTAACCTCAACCAGATTCTCCATGCCGGCACCCGAGGAACTACCGGCGTGACCGGGCGCTCCTGGTTGCGCAACGTCGTGGTGGTGGCCCAGGTTGCCGGCTCGTTGATGCTGCTGGCCGTGGCCGGGCTGTTCGTGCGCAGCACGCACAACGCGGAAAACGTCTATCTTGGCTTTGATCCGCACCACGTGCTCAATCTGTCCATGGACACTCAGAACATCGGTTTCGAAAAGCAGCGCTCCAAGCAGTTTTATCGTGAGTTGGAAAGTCGCGTGCGGGTCTTACCGGGCGTTCAATCCGCGAGCCTGGCCTCTTGGGCGCCGATGGGCTATATCAACAACTCTTCCCAGGTCTATCGCGAAGGCGAGACTACTTCCGGCAATCAACCCGGCACCGACTTCGCGGCGGTGGATCCGCCCTATTTCGAGACCATGAAGGTCCCTATCATCCGTGGCCGCGCCTTCACCAGCGGGGATACGGAGAAATCGCCTCCGGTCGCGATTGTCAACGAGGTCATGGCAGCGCGCTTCTGGCCGAACCAAAATCCCGTCGGCCGGCGTTTCCGAGCCGGAGACCCTGATTCTCCGCTGATTGAGGTTATCGGCGTGACCAAACAAGGTAAGTACGGGAACCCTGCCGAGGAACCCACGCCATTCTTCTACCTGCCTCAGGCGCAGGCCCCTACCACCTACCGAGTGCTGCAGATTCGCGCGGCGGTAGGTCCTCAGCTACTGATTCCGGAGGTCGAGGAACAAATCCGCGCTCTGGCTGCCGGGCTGCCGGTGTTTGGCGTGGAGACCATGGAGCAGACGCTGGAAGGTGGAAACGGCCTTTTACTTTTCAGGGTGGGTACCAACCTTACCGCGGCCCTCGGCTTCTTGGGGCTGGCACTGTCGGTGGTGGGAGTGTACGGCGTGATCTCGTACGTCGCAGAGCAGCGCACCCACGAGATCGGCGTGCGCATGGCTTTGGGGGCTGATCGTGGGGACATCCTCAACCTCGTGTTGCGGCAAGGCTTGATCCTGGTGGGTGCCGGTGTGGTGGCAGGACTCGTGGTCACTTTCTTCGCCTCGCATGCCATCGCCAACTTGCTGCTGGGCGTGGGGCCCGGCGACCCGCTCATCTTATCCTCAGTCGCGGCTTTCCTGGCGGTCGTAGGTTTACTGGCTTGCTACGTCCCTTCGCGAAGAGCGATGAACGTGGAGCCGCAGGAAGCGTTGAAATACGAGTAGGGATTTTCTTGCTGAGTTTCCCGGCGGAGCCAAGGGTTAGGTGGCAACGCTCCTTGAAGGAGTCGATTCTAAAAAGGTTGAAGTGGGTTGTGTGCCCGCCTTCCCAACAACCTTCTGCATCACAACCGGCTCGTGGGGAAATATTCCGAGCGCAGCGAGGAATCCCTATCGTAGGAAGGCCCTTGCGGGGTTCGTCGCATGAACGGTTCGCTTGCGAAGACGGTGCGCACCTCTTCCCGTGGGCTCTAACAGGAAGACTCTAACAGGAATGGTCGTGGCCAGCCGCACATGCTAGTCGCAGCTTCCGTGATTCTCCGGCGTCCCCACCCTGTGGGTCGACGTGCGCGACCAGCCAATTGAAGAGGTTTTGTGACGCGGTCCGTGTCAGTGATTCTGGGGTCAACTCTTCTATCGAGCCTGCTGCTCCTGGCGGCAATGCCCCACATGGTCAGCGATCCCTCTTCCATTCTCGTCGTCGGACATCGATACCACGTATACTTCGTCTCCCAAGGGGAATCCAGAGCAGGGCGGCAGTTAGAATTCGGCGCACACGGCGACACGTTTACCCGCGAGCGCGTGATTCTCGTTGAAAAAGGTTTGGATCACGATCTCACCCGCCACATCCTGTTTCATGAAGTGGGGCATGCTTGCTACTTCGAACACCTGCGTATGGGAAACCGGCCAATCGCGTTAAATCAAGATGCCTACACAACCGAGGAAGATGCGGTACGATCCATCACAAACGAAATGTGGCAGGTGATTCGAGATAACCCCGGCTTTGTAGGGTGGTTGGAACACTGATCCATCGAGGACGGAGTTCCTGGCCGTGCCTTCAAACATACACCAGCGTTGACGGCGTACCAGCTCAATACCGCAAGTTCGACCGTCTGGCTCCACAACCAATATCCCAAAGTAGTTGCCAGTATGAAGCCGAGCTCTACTGTCACAGAATTGCGCAGGCGCGTGGCCCAAGCGATGAGCTTCTCGAAGCGTGGTTGGTCTTGCCGGGTAATCCAGCCAACCCAGCCAGCACCAGCAGAGGAAGCCAGCATATAAGCGGTATCGCCAGCATGCGCCGCACTAATAACTCGAGGGGCGGCCGCGCTAGCCTAGTGCGGAGGTAAAGCTGGTACAAAGGGCCGCCGAGGACCAGGGAGAAATCAGGCTGCGTTTGAAGGTCGCTCGCGGCTGGTTTCGGTTTGAGGATTTCCGGTTGCGCCATTGTCTGTCCCTCAGAGTAAATCTAAACACCGTCAAATCCCGTTTGCGAACCGTAGATTTTCGGTAACTGATCCCCGTACTTTACCCGGTTGGATACGAGGAGCCATGCGAGGCACTATGGAAGGAGTGGCGCGAGGATGAAAGATGAAAGCGGAAATCTCGCGGCTTCACGATGCAAGCAGATCGTGCGCAGCGGCGAAATTGCCATGCCGGCAGATGCCACGCCATTGATCATTGATCCGGCCCTCGATCGATCCAGTAAACGTAGCTGCGACTCCTAAGCCCCGAGAAAGCAAGTAGAGAACTCATCCTCACAAGGAGAAGGTCATGAAGCTTCGTGCAGCAGTTGGAGTGGGAGTTCTGCTGGGGTGCTTGGCGGCAACAACTTGCACCAAGCAAACTACGGCGAACCCGTCGTCGAATCAAGCCCAGCCGAACACCGCCGAAAACGCACCTCCCAAACCGACGCCCGCTCCGGCTGGCGCCCAAGAAACCAACCCGCCTGTAAGCCAGGCTCAGCCTCCGGCAGTGCCTGCCGCTCCTCGAGAGAACGCCACCCCGAAACCACCTCCTGCCCCGGCGGTCTTACCAGCAGGCACAGTGATCTCAGTTCGCACCACTGATGCAATCAGCGCCAAGACCAGCCAGGTCGGACAGGCATTCCAGGCTGTTGTAGCTCAGTCGGTCATCAGCCACGGCCACACTGTGATTCCGGCCGGCTCCACAGTGACCGGCAAGATTGTCCAGGCAAAACAGGGCGGCAAGATCAAGGGTGAATCCAACCTGGCACTGCAGTTAACTTCCATTAACGTACATGGAGCCTCTTACCCGATCATCACTGAGCAATACCTACAACAAGCCAAGGGCAAAGGCGGGCGCACCGCCAAAATGGGTGCGGGCGGAGGAGCCGCTGGCGCATTGATCGGGGGCATTGCCGGCGGCGGCAAGGGGGCCGCGATTGGGGCACTAGCCGGCGGCGCGGCCGGTGTCACTGGCTCAGCCATGACCGGCAACAAGGAGCTGACAATTCCCGCGGAGTCGGTACTACAGTTCAGTCTGACGCAACCCGTGCGACTAAGTTCCCAGCCGGCGTCGAGCAGTGCGAATCAACGCGAACAGTGAACATTAAGGAAATAGGAACAGGAGTTGCCGAATTGGAACAGGAAGCCGGCGCGCCGAAAAGGCGAGCAGATTCGGCGCGATCGACTTGGAACTTCCCAGGCAAATGTAACGCCCTCTAGGGTGTCGCAAAGTAAAACGGGCACTAGGACCCCAACCCCCACGGGCGAACATCAAGGATGCGCTTGTGTCGCGCTCCTGGCGGCAACCGCCAGCTTCTTACGAGAAGTCAGCAATTCCTGTCGCTCATCTCCGACAGCAACCTTCGTCAATCTCTCAAAGTATCGATTCGCGGCACGGGTGTCACCGGAAGCCTCTGCAGCGCTGCCAGCGCCATAGAGCGCATTGAACCGATTAGGAGCAAGTTTGAGAACGGCTTCGTATTCCACGAGAGATTCCTGGGGGCGACTTTCCAGGGAGAGTAACCGCGCCAGCATTTCCCGGGCAGGGGTCACAGCCCCCGGCGTGACCGCGTGCTTATCCATGCTCTCTTCCAGTTCCGCCGCTGATCGCATGGTTGCAATCGCCTCGGTAGCCTGGCCACTCTTTTCTGCGATCCATGCAGCCACTTCACGTCGCTCGACCTCAACCTGATTTGACCAATACGTGTTGTTCTGATTGGCCGTCGCGTCGCGGAGTGAGGCCAGCATCTTCTCGGCCTCCGATGCACGTGCGAGATTTCCAGAACGTGCGTTTCCGATTCCGATCGCCGCCCAGGTAATTGCCTGGGCCCAGGGCACGCCCTCGCCTCGTACCTGCAGACTGCTCGCCTGCTCCCAGTTTTCCAGTTCAATCGCATACCGTGCGGGGATAGCCTCGATGGCGTAATCCCCAGTGAGCGTCAGTCCGGCGACGGGCTTCAGTGAGCTCATCTCCTCGATTACAGCTTTCGCCTGTTTCACGCGCCCACTCTGGAGGTAGGCATACTCCAGATAATCCAGGGCGTGGAGCCGCTGGTCGCGGGCTTCTCCGTTAACAGAAGTTTGCTCTGCTTGGGCCGCTAACTCGGCGGATCTCATATTGGAACTGATCGACTCATCCCATGAACCTACCCGCGTAAAGAGATGGGAAGGCATGTGATTGGCGTGAGCCGAGGCCGGCGCGATCTTGGCGTACATGCGGGCGGCGCCCAGGCCTTTCTCGGCGAGCAAGGGGTTGTCATAGCAATGGATGATGTAGTGGGCGACGCCGGGATGGTGCGGCTGTTTGGCAAAAATCGGTTCGAGGATTTCACCACACTTGCGCTGATTGGCAAAAGTTTTATCGGTTTTGGGAGCGGTGACGGCGAGCGTCAGCGCATGGAAAATCGCAGCTTCGTCGTCTTGGGGATAGGCTGCCTGTAGGTCGCCCATCTTTTTCTCAAAAGCCTGGGAGTGAGCTAGTCCGGGCTTTCCGTCCTCGCGGTAAATTTCGGCCAAAGCGTCGATATAGGCCGCCTCTCGCGCCGAGGTCTTGGGATTGGCTGCAACGATCTCCTGTGCCTGATGCAGCGCTACCCGGCCCGCCGCCAGGTCACCGTTGTCCCACAAACCGTGGTAGTGCGACATCGCGACTCCCCACTTGGCCATGGCGCACTGAGGGTCCTGATTGGAGATCTCGCTAAAGGCCTGGCGGGCTTGTTCGTATTGAAAAGAATGCAGCAAGGCCACCGCGCGATTGAAACCGTTTTCGACAGTTTTCAGGCAAGTAGTGGAAAAGTGCACAGAGCCAATCTCTTCCTGGGTGAGCGCGTGGTGGTGATCTTCTTGAGCAACTGCATCGCTCCAAGTCAAGGCAATGAACAGAGCAAAGGTGAGGGCAAAACAGTAAACAAGTCGCATAAGTTTTCCTTATCCGGGCGGTTCTGCTGTCGCATTGAACTACCGTAAAAAACTGTTCTCCACCAGGCCTGTGAATTCAGTCCTTGCGTAACGATTGCTTTAACCCGGTGTGGAGAGCTTGGGTCTACTCTAGCCGGTTTGTTCCTCGCGGGCAATGCACTGCCGGTGACTTGTTGATGAGCCCGGCCTGAACTGATAAGTGGAGAGAGTTCAGGGCTTTGTGGCGAGGGGTGAACAGCATGGGCGTCCCCGTTTTGCACGATCATAGCGGTCACGCGTTCGGGATGCATGACAGCTAACCGGAAGCCAACCGATGAGCCTATGTCCGAGAGGTATAGCGCATATGAAGAAAGATTCAGCTTTTCGGTGAACTTTTCGGTCACAGTCGCTAACCGCTCGTAGGAATAGTCGAAATCGTTGACCGACGGTGCTGAGCTTTCGCCATATCCAGGGAAGTCTGGGGCAACGACATGATATTTATCCGCAAGCATGGGAATCAGATTGCGGAACATATGAGAAGACGACGG
>Ga0209648_10000958_pt1 | contig 22940 bp, 23 predicted proteins | sample GraSoi2013_115cm_FD_185830 | JGI IMG/M metagenome (GOLD analysis project Ga0209648, IMG submission 185830) | Grasslands soil microbial communities from the Angelo Coastal Reserve, California, USA - Sample 9_17_2013_115cm (SPAdes) (version 2) | ecosystem: Environmental > Terrestrial > Soil >... | reverse complement strand
AAGCGTGCAAATTGATCCAGCCCAGTTTCGGAATTGGCAATAATTTCGCCGGAATAATCTGTCCGTAAGCGATGATGACGATGCAGTCGGGAGCCAGCTTCAGTAGCAGCGCCTCGGTTTCGGGCGCACGAATTTTTTCGGGCTGATGCACCGCAACATTCGCGGCAAGTGCAGCTTCTTTCACCGGAGAAAAAGAAACTTCCTGCCCGCGCCCGCGCGGCCGGTCCGGCTGCGTAATCACGCCAACGATTTCAAAGTCAATTTGTGCAAGGAGATGTTTAAGCGTGGGAACCGCGAAAGAAGGCGTCCCGCAGAAAACGATTCGCATCCGCGCCGGCACTTACCACTCGCCCTGTTTCCTGAGCTTCTTGATTTTTCGTTTGATCAGGTCGCGCTTCAGCATGCCGAGGTGCTCCAAAAACAGAATGCCGTTGAGGTGATCGATCTCGTGGCAGAACGCTCGCGCCAGCAAATTTTCGCCGCGAATTTCGAACGCCTCGCCCTTCGCATTTTGCGCCTTGATGGTCACAAACTGCGGCCGCAGCACGTATCCTCGAAAACCCGGAATCGAGAGGCAGCCTTCTTCCTCGCGCACCTCGCCCTCCGCGTGAATAATCTCGGGATTCGCCAGCACGATCCTGGCTTCGGGATTCTTTCCCGCGGTTACGTCCACCACCGCGATCCGCAGGCTCAATCCGATTTGCGGCGCCGCCAGTCCCACGCCCTGCGCCGCGTACATCGAAGCGAACATATCCTCCACCAGTTGTTCCAGTTCCGCGTCGAATTTCTTGATGGGCGCGCCAGGTTTCTCCAGGATCGGGTCGCCGTACTTGACGATCGGATAGATCTTGCGCGCGGCTGACGGCGCTTGCGGCGTCTCGGTGGCCGCGGCTTTGGCGGATTCAGAACGCGTCGATTTGTCGGGCATAGTTCTCGAAATTCCGCCGCATCTCAGCGAGCGAGTCTCCTCCAAATTTTTGCAGAAAAGCATCCGCCAGCACAAGGGCCACCATGGCTTCCCCGGCCACCGCGCCGGCCGGCACCACGCACCAATCGGACCGCTCATACGCGGCCTTCACCGGTTCTTTGGTGACCATGTCCGTGGTGTGCAGGGGCTGGCGCAGAGTCGAAATCGGTTTCAAGTACCCTCGCACGACCACGTCTTCGCCGTTGGTAATGCCGCCTTCTACTCCCCCGGCGCGGTTCGTTGCGCGCCGGAACCGCCGCTTCGATTTTTCATAAAAAATTTCATCCTGCACTTCGCTTCCGAACGAGCCCGCACCGGCCACGCCGCCGCCGATCTCCACCGCCTTCACCGCCTGCACGCTCATTAGCGCCTGCGCCAGCCGCCCATCCAGCTTCTCGTCCCACTGCGCGTGGCTGCCCAGCCCCACCGGAACATTGTGGGCGACAATTTCAAAAATCCCGCCCACGGTGTCACCCGCTTTCAGGACCGCGTCAACCTCTGCCTTCATTTTTTCCTGAACGGCAGCGTCGATACACCGCAAAGGAGAATCCAGGTCCGCGCTCACGGCTTGAATTTTCTGCCACGTGGCGGGTTTTTCCAGACGCACGTGGCCCACCTGAATCGTGTGGCTGGCGATCTCCGTTTCGAATTCGCGCAAAAGCAATTTTGCAAACGCGCCCGCCGCCACGCGTGCCGCGGTTTCACGAGCCGAAGCTCGTTCGAGAATATACCGCGCATCGTGGTAGTTGAATTTCTGCGATCCCGCAAGATCGGCATGGCCGGGGCGCGGTGCGACGAGTTTTCGCGCGCCAGGATCTTCGTCCGCGGCTTCCACCGGCAGGATTTTTTCCCAGTTCGCCCAATCGCGATTTTCAATTCGCAAGGCAATCGGCGCGCCGATGGTCTTTCCGTGGCGAACTCCGGCAAAAATTTCCGCAGTGTCCTTTTCGATCTTCTGCCGCCCGCCGCGTCCATAGCCAAGCTGGCGGCGGCGCAGCTCGTGATTGATGAACTTGACGTCAATGGGCAGTTGCGCGGGCAAGCCGGAGATAAACGCCAGCAGCGCCTGTCCATGCGATTCACCGGCCGTGTAAAAACGAAGCATCCCCGTTCATTTCTCGCACGAACTTGCGCGTAATTGATTCAAAACAAATGGAAAACAAACAGTGTAGCCGCCGCCGCGCCCTCCGTCCAGCGTGCGTCACAAGGTTGTCCAATCGCTGACTTGACGTGTCCTCGCAGCACGGTTAGGCTTTCGTTGCTGTAGTTTTACCGAGAAGTTCGTCGCGGAAAGCCAACACGAACAGGTGCTCGTGGCAGACACTCCTCTTCAGGTCACCGGCCGCCAGACAAAACAGGAAGAAGCCGTTTCCGTGGCCGAAGTATTGGGGGATGCGGCGAAACGAGCGGTGGCCGCCGTTCAGGATTACGCACTGCTCTCCGGACACGCAGTGGCCAACATCTTCACAAGTCCGCACTACATTCAAGATACTTTGGAACAGATGGATTTTATCGGCGCCGGGTCGCTGCCGATCATCCTATTGTCAGGGTTTTTTATCGGCGCGGTCATGGTTCTGCAAACCGGGTCGCAATTCATCCGTTTTGGACAGACATCGCTGACCGGCGACGTGGTCGCAATTGCCCTGGTGCGCGAGCTAGGGCCGGCATTTACAGGTTTACTGGTGACGGGCCGATGCGCAACGGGGATTGCATCGGAGCTTGGGTCGATGCTGGTGACGGAACAAGTGGACGCCATGCGCGCAATGGGGACGGATCCCAGCCGCAAGCTGGTCGCGCCGCGCTTGCTTGCCGCGCTGCTCATGCTTCCGCTATTGACGGCGATAATGGATTTCATTGGCCTGCTGGGAGGATGCGCGGCGTCCGTTTTTTCATTGCGTTTGAGTGCAGTGGAATTTTGGCGGCGGGCGATTGATGCGCTGGATTTCGCGGACCTGATGCAAGGTTTTACCAAGCCGGTGGTGTTCGGTTTCATTGTGGCCACGATCGGTTGCTACAAAGGACTAACCGTTCGAGGTGGCACGCAGGGCGTCGGGCGCGCCACGACGCAGGCGGCGGTGCTCGGCTCGGTGCTGATCATCGTGGCCGATGCGTTTATGACCAAACTTTCGTTGTATCTCTCCAACAAAATCTTTTGATGCGGCAGCCCGTTCGTTCGAATCTCCGGGCGCGTTTCCTTTCCGACGCGCAGCGGATTTGCCGCTATAATCACAAACTAGTTCCATGAGCACACCGGCAAACGAGGCGTCAGCGTTCGAACCGGCCGTAACGTTCGAAGACGTATGGGTGGGCTTCGACGAGGGCCAGGTGCTGCGCGGGGTAACGTTCCAGGTGCAGCAGAGGGAAACGCTGATACTCCTGGGTGAAACGGGAACGGGAAAAACCCTGACATTGAAGATGGCGGCAGGGTTGCTGACTCCAAACAGCGGCAGCGTCATCGTGCTCGGGAATGAAGTATCCGAGATGCGCGAGAGCGAGTTGCTGGCGTTTCGCCGGAAGATTGGCTTTGTGTTTCAGGAGGGCGCGCTTTTTGACTCGATGTCGGTGGCCGAAAACGTAGCCTACCGGCTTCGCGAAGACCGCGTCCCCGAGGAAGAGATCGAGCCGCGAGTTTTGGAAGTCCTAAAATTCGTTGAGTTGGAGCACACACTGGACCTGTTTCCTTCGGAACTATCGGGGGGCATGAAGCGCCGGGTCTCGATCGCCAGGGCGCTGATCAACCACCCGCCCATCGTGCTGTACGATTCGCCAACGGCCGGACTCGACCCGATAACGTCACAAACAATCATTACGCTGATCCTGCGCTTGCGCGATGTGTATGGAGTGACGGCGCTGCTAGCCACGCATCGTTTGCAGGACGGATTTGCGCTAGCGAATTTTCATTTCGATCCGGAAACCAAACGGGTCGCTCCAAACGCGCAAAATGGCAGCGCCGCGACGGCTGCGAACGCGGCCAGGACGCGCTTCCTGGTCTATCGGGACGGCGGAATCTATTTCGAAGGCGAACCCGGAGAGATCGCCAACTCCACAGACCCGTATCTCAAGCGATTTCTGGTGTGATTCTAGAGTAGTCTGTTTCACGGTAGCAAGGAGGGAAGCAGCGATGGCGCCTCGAAAACAACTCACGTGGACGGAATTGCGCGTTGGCCTCTTCGTGCTGGTGGGTCTCTTCGTGCTCGCGGCGGGGATTTTCTATGTGACGGGACGTGGATTCCTAGGGCCGAAGTACCGGCTGAAGACCTATTTGCCGGAGGTAGCGGGTTTGTCGGTTGGAGCGCCAGTACGCGTGGACGGAGTGGAAGTCGGAAACGTGGAATCCATACGGTTGATGCCGCGGGCTCCGGGCAAGGCGCCGGAGAAGAACAAGAACATCGAAGTGATGATGCGCGTGGACAAGCGGTATCAGGATGACATTCTGACGGATTCCGCGGCCAGCCTGGTGACGGAAGGGCTGCTGGGCAATCGCTACGTGAACATCACGCGGGGTTTCACCGGAGCGCGATTGAAGGAAGATGGGGAGATCCCCGGGGTGGAAGAGAAGGCCATGAAAGAGGTGGTGGAAAGGAGCGCAGACGTGCTGGCAAACCTCAATACGCTCTCGGAGGACATCCGGCAACTGATCGAGGGGGTGCAGGAAGGGAAGGGCTCGCTGGGAAAATTATTGACGGACGAGCAGGCGTACAAGCACTTGAACAGCCTGCTCGCGAAGGGCGACGAGATGCTGGCGAATATCCAGGCGGGCCAAGGCACGCTTGGGAAGCTGGTGGTCTCGGATGAGATGTACACGAAAGTGGACGAAGGTTTGGACAACGTAAATGTGATTCTGGCCGACGTGCGGGCGCAGAAGGGGACGATCGGAAAACTGATGTATGACCCGACGCTCTACGACCAAGCCAAGCAGGCGATCACGAACGGCAATGCGATGATCGGGGACGTGCGCGCCGGAAAAGGCTCGTTAGGGAAGCTGGCCACGGACGACACTCTTTACAACAAGCTGCGCGATACGAGTTCGAATCTGGCGAGCGCGTCCGCGAAGCTGAGTGACAACACGACGACGGCGGGCAAACTTTTCTCCGACCCGAAGTTATACGACAACCTGGCGGGATTGACCGGGGACATGCGGCTGCTGATCGGGGATTTCCGGCAGAATCCGAAGAAGTTCCTGCACATCAAGATCAGTCTTTTCTAAATGAGCGGGGTACGTTTTGCCGGAAGTGGCCGCGTGTGTTGTAATGCCCCTGTAACACAAAAGGATTACCGTCGCAGGCAGACGGGCCTCTCGCAAATAAGATGACCGAAATACAGGACGTCGTACAAAAAACGCCGCGGACCGAGCCGGCGAAATCCACACTTCCGCAGCCGGGCCGGCCGGTTCCCAGCCGCGCTTATCCGGGCGCATTAATTGTGGTGGAAGGAACGGACGGATCGGGCAAGAGCACGCAACTTTACTTGCTCAAGCGCTGGCTGGAAATCGGCGGATACCGGCTGCATTTCACGGAATGGAATTCCTCGCCGCTGGTGAAATCCGCGACGCGGCGCGGGAAGCAGCGGCGATTGCTGACGCCGACGACGTTTTCGCTGCTGCACGCGGCGGATTTCGCGGACCGCTGCGAGCGGCAGATCATGCCCTTGCTTCAGGGCGATTACCTGGTCCTTGCCGATCGGTATATTTATACGGCGTTTTCGCGGGATGCCGCGCGGGGCTGTCCGGCGCGATGGCTGCGAAATCTGTACCGATTCGCGCCGATTCCGGACATTACGTTTTATTTTCGCGCGCCGCTGGACGTGGCGGTGAATCGCATCCTGAGCGGGCGGCCGAAACTGAAATACTACGAAGCGGGCATGGATCTGGGAATGTCGTACGACCGGGCGGAGAGTTTCCGGCTGTTCCAGGCGCGGATTCTGGAGGAGTACGACAAGATGGTGGACTCCGACAATTTTGTCGTACTGGACGGCACGCTTCCCGTGAATAAGCTGCAAAAACAGATGCGTGACATTGTGGCTTCAAAGATCGATCTCAACCGCTTCGGTCCACGCCTTCAGGAATCGGAGTGACCATGCCGGACCAGGAAAAAGAGAAAGCGCCCGCAGCGGTTCCCTCCACGGAAACGGTGGCGGCACCACCTCCGGCGGCTGCGGCGAAAACGGCGGCGGCAATCGAAGAAGCTCCGTCTCAATATTTTTTTGGCGAGCCACTGGTCGGATTTGATCCGAGCGAAATTACCGGCAGCCTGGTCGTTATTGAAGGCATGGACGGGTCGGGACGGTCGACACAGATTGCGTTGCTGCAGGAGTGGCTGGAATCGGAAGGCTTCGCGGTACAGACGAGCGGCTTGCGGCGTTCGAATCTGGTGGGACGCGACATCGATGAACTGCTCGCCAAGAACGCCGCGACGCGGCTGACGCTGGCGCTGATGTACGCGACGGACTTTTTCGACCAGGTGGAACACCGCATTCTGCCGGCGCTGCGTTCCGGCACCGTGGTGCTGGCGGATCGGTTTATTTTCACGCTGATCGCGCGCGGCGTGGTGCGCGGAATCAACCGCGATTACATGAGCGGGCTCTACGCGATGGCGCTGCGGCCGCACCTGACGTTCTGGCTGAACGTGCGGCCGGAAACAGCCTTCGGGCGCGAATTCAAGAAAGCGCAGGCGATCAGTTATTGGGAAGCCGGGCGGGACATGTCGCTTTCGCACGATCTGTACTGGTCTTTCATCCGCTACCAGACGATGATCAAACGCGAATTCGAGGTTATGGCCAAGAAGCATAATTTCCTCGAACTGGACGGGGAGGCCAGCGTTCCCGCGGTGAACAAGCAACTGCGCCAGCGCATCGGCGAGCAATTAGGAATTCGCGCGACGAAATACACGCCTTCCGCCGCGCTAGCCCACCTCTGGCGGTAGAACCCATAATGTCCGAACCGGTTCATATCGCCGCCATCGATGCCGGTTCCAACGCGGTGCGCTTGTCGGTGGCGCGCGCGTATTCCGCACTGGATATCGAACCCCTGCACGTGGAACGCTACCCGCTGCGTCTGGGAGAGAGCGTTTTCGTACGGCACCGCTTTAGCGAAGAGGTTTCCAAAAAAGCGGCAAAGGCCTTCCGGCATTTCCGCGAATTGATGGATGAATTCGGGGTCACGCGATACCGCGCAGTGGCCACGAGCGCCACGCGTGAAGCGCGAAACCGCAAGGCATTTGTGCGTGGCATCAAACAGAAATCGGGGATCAGGCTGGAAGTGATTAGTGCGGCGGAGGAATCGCGCCTCGGCCGGGAAGCGGTATTGGCCGCGCTGGGACCGGAGTCGCCACCCCGGTGCATCGCGGATCTAGGCGGCGGAAGCCTGGAGATCAGCATCCTGCGGGACCACGCCGTGGAGCAAGGCGCACAATTGCCGGTGGGCACGGTGCGATTGATGACCACGCTGGAACTTCCGGGCGTGATTCGTCCGGCGGAGGCGGAGCAGGTGCGGCGGTACGTGCGCGCGCTGCTGGAGTCGAAACTGGTGCCGCGGCCGAATCTGGGGGAGAGCATTGCCGTGGCCCTGGGAGGAAACGCGGAAACGCTGGCGAATATCGCGCCGGGGCCGCGGCAGCACGGGCTGCAAACGATGGAATTGTCGCTCCTGCGGGCGCGCTTGCCGGACATACTCAAGCGGGATGTGCGCGAGCGCATGAAGGCCTATGCGGTGCGGCGCGACCGTGCCGACGTGATGGCTGTCGCCGCAATCACGTTTCTTGCGCTGGGACGTTATCTGAACCTGCGTACCTTTGCCGTCCCTGGCGTCGGCGTGCGCGAAGGACTGCTCCAAGAGATCGCGCGAGAAGCGTTCTCCCGCAAGGAGCCGCATCGGTACAACGCCGCGGCGAGGCAGTTGCTCGTGGGCACGCGCAGTTTTGCGCGGCGGCTTGGATATGAGCAACAGCACGGGGAACACGTGCGGGAACTGAGCATTCAGCTGTTCGATCAGCTGCAGCCGGTGCATCATTTGCCGGCGCATTCGCGGGTGTTGCTGGAGGCCGGGGCGCTCCTGCACGATACCGGGCACATGATCAGCCACCGCGGGCATCACAAACATGGAGAATACCTGGCGCTGAACGGCGATATCGCGGGGCTCGAAGGCCGCGACCGCGCCGTGGCGGCGGCGCTGGTTCGTTATCACAACCGAAAGGCGGAGCCCTCGGGGCACCACACCGCCTATTCTTTGCTGAACAACTCGGACAAGCGCGTCACGCGGAGACTAGCGGCGATACTGCGAATCGCCGAGGCTCTCGATCATTCTCACCGGCAGCGCGTGATGAAGCTGCGTGCTTCCTTTCAGCGCGGCGCGGTCGGTTTGCAGGTGCACGCACGCGGCGATGCGACGGAAGACCTGCGGGACGCGAATCGCAGCGCGGAGCTGTTTGAAAAGGAATTCCACGTGAGGCTGTATTTCCGGAAGCCGCAGGCGAGTTGACAGTTCACGATTGAAAGTTGGCAGTCAGAGAAAAGAGGTCTGGGCGTTTTGTTAGTGGCCGTCCGCAGCGCTTATCCTAACGTTCAGTTGAGGGGGAATCATGCAGCTCTACATCGTTCGGCACGGGATCGCCATTGACCGCGAGGATCCGAAGTGCCCTCCCGATCCGGAACGGTATCTGACCGAGGAAGGCGTCGAGAAGACCAAACAGGTGGCGAAAGGTGTTGCGGCGCTCGGAGTTACGGCGGATCTGTTCCTGACGAGCCCGTACGTGCGCGCGGCGCAGACGGCGGAGATTTTTGGGAGTGCGCTTGAGTATGCCAAGCAGAAAATTCGGCGGACGGATTTGTTGCTGCCAGGGGCGGAGCCTTCGCAGCTTTTTCGGGAACTTGCCAAGGACAAGAAGGCGTCCTCGGTCTTTCTTTTTGGGCATGCACCGCAGCTCGACGACGTCATTGCAACGGCGCTCGGCTCGAAAAAACACCTGACAGCCTTGAAAAAGGCGGGTGTGGCTTTCGTGGAGTTGAAACGCCTGTCGCCGCCGATCGGCGTGCTGGTGTGGGTGGCAACTCCAAAGCTGTTGCGGCGTTCCGGTAGGTAGTCCGATTATTCAGAATGCGCCGCTGGCTCGGTCGCGAATTCGCTTAATCGGAAGCGAGGACCGAGAATTCCGGAACCTGCCGAGGCGGCAGGGCAATGACCTTCTCGGGCTTCGCGGCGGCCTTCACGATCAAGGGAATGCGCAGGTATTCTTCCAAGAGATGCTTGCCTGCGGCAAGGCGCGCGGCGGTCTCGACATCATCGGCCAGGCCTGGAACACGCAGAACGATAGCGTCCGTGGATTTTTCGGCGCGGAGCCCGGCGCCGCTCGCCACACCGCACTTGCGAAGCGCGCGCGCCAACCGCAAAACGCCAGCCACGGCGCGGACGCTGTTCTGCTGATCCGCTGAAAGCCTGGAAAAGGGACCGTCCTTCGGTCGGGGTTCCGCGCCGCGATGGTAGCGGACGGCAAGAGCGAGAAGTTCCCAATCTTCGTTGCTCCATGCGGGAGGAATGGCGAGACCAAGAAGGAATTTGCGCGCGGCTTTTTGAGGGGACTTGCCGGCATTCGCGTCGCCAACGCCATGCAATCGAGCCGCGGCAAGCAAAACCCGGTGAAGAGTCGCGTCGCTGAACGCGGGAGGGGAGTCTGCGCGCTTGAAGGCGTCGAAAATGGCGACGGCGATGCGGGAAGTTTGCGAAGTGCGGCGCGCATGCGGATCGACGGCGCGGGCCGTGGCGCGCAAACGGGCCAGCGCGGCGGCTTCGACGCGGCCATTCGTGGGAAGACCGGAACGCCAGATATTCCAGAGGCTGGTCTTGCCGAGAGTGAGATGGCGATAGGTTTCGATGCGTTCATGGCGCTCGTGCTCGATCATTTCCCGCCAGAGATTGAGAGAGTCTTCGGTTTCGTGGAAGTCCGATTTCTTGACAACTTCCGCGAGGACGTCGAGATCGTGAATTTCTCCGAGCATGTCCTGGAGGCGCTTGAGATTGTCGCCCCAGTTGGCGTAGTGCTCGGGGAGCAGGCCTTCGACCGTGTAGCGGAAGCGCTTTAGGCCAATGCGCAAGGCATGCCACGGTTTGGGTTTCTCGGTGCGCAGAGCCTTGGCGTGAAGCTCCCTGGCGCTTTCGAATCGTTCCAGCGCGAGGCATTCGGCGGCGAGACTCCCAGTGGGCACGAGGCGGGAGCGTTGGCGCAGAGTGCGTTCGAGGCGCTTCCAGGATTTTTGGTCGAATTTGCCGGCCACGCGAAGCGCGTTCTCTCGCAGCTTCGGTTCGTTCGATTCGAATGCGGCCTGCAAATGTGTTCGGACGGGGTCGGTTTCAGGAGCGAGCTTCCTTACCCAATCGTTCATCACTTGCGCATCGCGAAGCGCGCCGAGCCCGCGGAAGAGTTTGCGCGCGACCTTGCGCATGGCGGGCCATGCGGGATCGGGGTCCACCTCTTCCATCACTGCGGCGACGGACCGGCAGCGGCGGATGGCCACACGAAGATCGTGCACGGCGTCCGCGTCGGGAGACGAGCGGACGTTTTCCAGTTCCTTGATGACGCGGTCCATCCAGAAGGAAAGGCCGCGATGCTCCGGGTGGGAACCGGAGGAAAAAGATGTGACGGTAGCCACGCACAGCCTCGGAAATCCACTCGGATGTCTTCGTTGCGCGGAGACCCCTGCCGAGCGGGGAAAATAGACTAACTCTCATGCGGGTCGGCGTCCAGTCTGCCTGTGGAAAACTAACCAGCCTGTGGAGAGAGCAATTCCACGGTATAACGCTTCAGAGATCGTCGCAGAATGCGAGCGCGAAGGGACGTACAATAGGATGGGGCATCGCGTGACAAGGCCGTTGAGCGGCTTGAGTGCGACGGAGGCTCATGCTATTTTGGTCGTTGCCCCGGAGTGGCGGAACTGGCAGACGCGCTGGACTCAAAAACTACCGCCCCTCGCTTTCTCACTCTTACTCACCGTTGCTCAAGCAGACACAAGGTTTATCTTGCGCGTAGGACAAAAAAGGCTTAGGCTTTCTCACGGTTGCTCATTCTTGCTCATGGAGAGGTTATAGATAAGCTAAAGTAAAACGGGACGCCATTCGGTTCAAGGCCGAACGACGCCCCTAACTCACAAAGCGGAGGTACCCGCTATGCAAGCTTCCGGTAGTCTATCAGCAGTCCAGCGTCATTCTCTTGAAAGCACCTATTCGTGCTTCAAGGGTGTGACGGCCTTCCTCGAATCTGTAGAAAGCAAACTCCAGCCAGAAGACAAGCTCATCGCGGGGAATCTCCGCGAGCTTGCCGGCCTGTGCGAACACAAGCTCATTGAGGCGTTTCCCGAATTGCTCGAATGGGCCTATGAGTGGGAACGCGCCAAAGGCTGTGCGTGATGGGTCGCCCGCCGAATAAACCACTGCCCCCTACCGCCCGGCTGAATTTCCTGCTCGGCGCATCCGACAACGATCTGAGCAGTTTCGAGCTGGCGCGGTTGTCAGAGGTCGCAAATCTTCGCACCGACTTGCACCTAATCCTCGACAAGCTCATTGACGAAATGGCACAGGCAGCCGTCGCGGGCTGGTTCAAGCAAACCGACCGGGAAACGCTCAAGGGAGCACTTGAGACTATTGAGAATCCCGAAAAACATGCCGATGAAATTGTCGCGTGGGCGAAAGCGCGAATCCGCGACGGGCAGCGAAGCGATGCTCCGCAATCTTTCCGAAAGAACGTGCCATGCCGACCTGCTCCGCCAAGCTGTCAGGCTGCTGGCGCGCGGAGACGTTCTTGCGCCGGAGCAATTCGTTCTCGACGTTCGAGAGCGCGCCGTATTGCTGCTTCAAGTCCGCTGCTCCCGGCCCGGTCAGATCGTCGAGCTTGGAATAGAGCGAGTCCCTGAGTTGGTCTGCCTCTGCCACTACATGCCCAGTTTCCGGGTCACGCGCCGCAACCTGCCGCCCCACTTTGTTTTTCGCATAGTAAGAGTGCAGATCGTTGTTTGCAGACTGGAGAAAATCTTCCGTCTCATCCAAGCTCATCGGACGGCGGTATGTGTCGGCAACCTTTTGGATTCGCTCGACAAGATCGGGATTCTGTAGCGCCGTGCGCTTGTCAATGCTGCTCATCATCGCGTCGGCCACTTCGTTGCCGTCAATCGTGCTCATGCTTGGCGCGTTCGGAAAAGCCTCTTGCGCTTGCTGGAGTTTTGCCGCGTACTGTTTCCAGATTCCTTTCTTCGCAACACTCGCCGCGCTTAGAGCATCGTCAACGCCCGTGATGGGATGGCCTAAATCCGTTTCAACTGCCTTCATTAACGGAGCCGCTTTCTCAAGTGCCGCGTCCCATCCGGTATTCGACGCGAGAGGCTTAATCGCTTTCGTTAGGAGTTGCGCCGGGGGAGGGTCAGTCAGTCCCAAAACTCGCGCCATCTGCCCTGTTGCCGCTCCCGGCATCTGCGGCCCTGCCTCCGGCCCTGCTCCGCCTTGGACTGCGGGAGCCGCGTTAGTTGCTGGCTGTGAGGGAGCCGCCGCCGCTCTTGGTCCTGTCGGCACGTCCGTCGAAAGCGGAACACCCGCCGCGCTGCCAACCTTGCGGACAATTCCTTGCGCGTTGACAATGTTCTGAGCCGCTCGCGGTACTGCTCTCACCTGTCCGCCGACTCCCGCGCCCCCGCCAGCCGCCTCCGCGCCGCTCAGTAAAAAATTCTGCATCGCTTCCGGGTTGCCGCCGAATGCAGCCGGAGCGTTTTTCGCCATGCCGTACCCGCCGTGCGCGACAAGAGCCGCGTCAACTGGGATGCCTGTGAACGGGTTGGTATTCGCCGCGACAACCCCGCCAGTGATGGCAAGATTTTTAGGGTCAAGGAATGAGTTAACTAACCCCGCCGTGCTTGCTAGTAGGTTGTAACCCGCTCCTGGGTCACCGCCGCTCAATTCCCCCCTAGCACTACGCCCCAAGTCCTTTACATTTTCCGCATCCGCTTTTTTCCGCGCCCAACCGGACAGTTCTCCCGCCAGTTTTTGCAGCGAACCTATACCGCTATAGTCATAGGCCGTGCGCCACATGGACGGTTGCGCCGGGGGTTGATTCACTTGTTGCGCCTTGGAAAAGTCGAGAGACACCCCGCCACTGGCAGGCGGATTGACCGGCTGCGCCTTGCTAAAGTCGAGCGTGACTCCATCCGGCATTACTGTACGACTCCTAAATCTTTCTTCCCGTCAGACCAATGCAGTTTTCCGTCAGAGCCGGGTACTTTCATCGTTGCGCCTGCTGGCATCGCGCCGCCAAAATCCGGAAATGCTGGCTTGCCTTGTAGTCCCTGCTCATACTGAATCATCCGTTGCTGAGCCTTGCTCGACATCAAAGATTTGTACGCTTGCGTGGCGCCGTGAATCTGTTCCGGGCCTGCATTCTGCGGCATCGTCGCGCCTTGAGTGCTAACCTCTGAATCCGTGATGTGTCCGGCGCTCAAAGCCTTGGTTACTTCGCGCGTGTAAGCATTGGAAATGACATTGAAGTTTGTAGGCTCCGGGTCGCCAAATTGCGTCTTGAGAGCGTTCTTGACCGTGTTGTACGCCTTCCTGTCTTTGTTCTGTAGCGCCGTAGCCGCCTGGTCGAGCAAGTCAGCGTGAGCAATGGCCGTCCGAAACGCATTGAGTTCTTCCGCGCCCTTCCCGGTCGTGAAATACTCCATCGTCTTTTTGCTGACGCCGTAGGTTGCTTGGTTGTAGTTCGGGTATCGTGCGTTCAGGTCGCTGAGAAAAGACTCTGACGCTCCGGGGAACCTGCGGAACGGCGCAAGGGCTGTCGCCAGGTCAACTTTTCCATTGCCCACCATATCAACGGCATTTTTCATTTCTGGCGTTACTGGCGTTGGCTGCTGCTGCGCGTTGATAACGGCCATCGGAGTGGCTTGGCCCAAGTCCTTAATCGTGTTCCCCTGGCCGTCAACCAATAACTGCCGGCCGCCCGCGGAGACAGACTTGATTCCCCGATTGACGATCTCGCTTGCCGTGTTTTTCAATTTGATCGGCACGCGCTCGCCTTCCTGCTTGCCGAGTACTCCCGCTTCTTCCGCTGACAACGGAGCAAGTCCCGTCGAGCTGCCGTAAGGCTGGCCCGTTTGCAAGTCAATCAGTTGCCCGCTGCCAGGATCTTCTTTGTATCGCGCCGCGAGAGCTTGCGCGTTTTCGAGCGCCGATTTTATGGGAACTGCTCCCGCTTCCGCCGTCATCTTGCTTGCGTCCGCAAGGTTCTTTTGAATGTCGGCCATTGTCTTGCCGAAGTTTAGAGCCTGCATCTGTGGCGCGTACTGCGCTTGAGCGCCAAGAATCTGATTCTCCAAACCCGATCTTTGTACCGCCTGCTGCTGCGCTGCTTGCTGTATCGGCTGCTCAATCGCCGCCATTGCGCCAGTGCCGAAACCCGCAGAGCGCCGTCCGCCTGATTGAATGACAGCCTGCTCGCTCGCGGCCTGTCCAGCCATCGCGCCCATCAATCCGCTCTTTAGAATCGTTCCTAGCTTTTGCGCCTTGGTGAGTCCCTTCTGGTAGTCCCGATATTCCTGCGACCAAGGCAGGTAAGAGTTAGGCGATCTGGGCGGGGGTGTTGGAGCCGCACTCTGGCGGGGAATTAAATCTTGCGGTGTATATGGGTCATTCGCCGCCCCGGTCGGAGATGGCCTCGTAACATCGGGGGTATTCACGCCCAAAGTAGGCCGCTGCCCCGCTTGCGGAGTGACAGAGTTGAACAGTGGGATTGTGTTCCCATTCGACGGCGCATCGGGGAGCAAGCCGGGGAATTTTCGCTTGAGAATATCCGCCGCCGTCGAAGAATCCGCTAGCTGCTCATCGGGAGCGTCAAAAAGCGCCACTAGTTTCGCTCCGTGTTCATCTCAACGTATCGCCCGCGCTCAATTCCAAGTTCCTCTTCCATCGTGTAAAACTCCCAAAGGTTTTGGATTGCCGTCAGGACCTACAATTGCGACTGTTTGTGCCGAGTGATGGTCGCGACAAGATCCTGAATCAGTGGGCAAAATGCCGGTTCTTCGCCGTAAAACGCAGGGTTTTCCATTTAGAGCCTCTGCATCGCCAGTGTATTCATGGTGTCCGGGTCAAAAATATCTTGGTTGCTGAAAAACTTCGGAACCTTAGAGCCTTTGATTCCCTCGCGGAATCGTGCGGGGACGCGCTGCCCGCGCTGCGCCCTGCCTCGCGGCTGTCGTTCTTGGTCGGCCGCTCGCTGCGCGCTCGCTTGAGAGAGCTTCCCCCAAACGCGGAGCATCTGCTTTCCGAAGGCATCGGCAAACCGAACCGCCGTCTCGCGGCTGGCTTGCCCCTCTACGCCGAGCGCCTTCATAAAGTTCTGCAAGTAAAATTCCGCCGTCTGCGGGTCATTGATTTTCGACAAGTCCGTGATTTTCCATCCGTAGCTCTCGCACGTTTTTATGAAATTCACAGCGCCGCCGAGGACGGTGCGGGCGAGAAGCGATGAATCTACAGGCATCGCACGGGGGTCTAGGCCCATCCCTTTCAGAAAGTCGAACGCAAAAGCCTGGGCGTTCTGCGGCGGTATGCCGCCCATCTGAGATAGGTCGCCTTTCGTCGCTTCATAGACTTGAAAAGCGGAGAGCGCCGTTTTCGCCATGACGCCACCGAGCGCGCCAACGTCAACGCCCGCCTTGTAAACGTCTGTACCGAATGCGCCGCAAAACTCATCCGCGAACGCCCGCGCGTCGGCAGGTTCGTTCAACGCCAATTCCTTCACGGCGCTGTCGAGCTGTTCGACGCCAGCTTGAACCTCTTCCGGCGTCGGAGCGTGCGGCTGCTCTTGCTGCTCGTTTTCTTGCGGAGCGTGTTCAGAGCGCAATCGCTCTTGCGATTGTTCCGCCCGCTCCGCTTCGGGCCGCTCTGCGCGCTCCTCGCGCGTCGTTGCTTCCATCTGGAATATGTCGTTCTCGGGATGCTCGATCGCATCATCCAACAGGTCATCCCCGGCAACCGCGTACTCGCTCTCCGTCTGCAAGTCCGCCTTTGCTTGCTCTTCCGCTTCCTGCTCCGCGGTTTCGCTCACTAACGTCCAGCCGATAGAATTTTGGATTGCCGCATCTGTAACGTCTGACATGATTCCCCCTTAGCCGTATGCAACCGCACTTTGCGCGCTGGAAATTCCACCCAGGACAATTGTCGAGCCTGCTGGCGTCGGGAAATCGCCGGGTATCCGAACGTTTATCAAATTATTCACATCCGGCCGGAGTGTCCCGTCTCCCGCGCCAAACACTCCGTTGATGATAAAATCTGCAAACATTTCTTCCGTTAAATTCCCCGCCGCATTCTTATAGCGCCAACGCACGCGCCAAATGTAGTTTGCCGCCACCGCTCTACCCTTTCTCTTCCCGCAACCGAGAAATAATAGCCGCCGATCTCTCGGCCTCGATCTCCGCGACGATGCGATTCCATTCAATGTCGCGGTGATATTCTTCCCATTCGGGCCGTCTCATCGCGCAATGCTGCGCCACTATCCCGGCAACCTCTTCCGCTAAGTCCGCCGCCGCCCGTTCCTGAATGTTTTTCTCGTAGTCAACGTCAGCCGCAATTCGCCTTTCGGCTTCGGCGGTGATCTCAGCAACCTGCGCCGCCAGCTCCTCAGCCGCTTGCCGCTCGCGCCGAAGCTCCGCCTCACATTCGCGGCAAGCTCCAACCCAAAAACTTTCTCGCTGCCCTGGCACGCCGGGGTCGTAGCTCTGGCCGTATTCAATCCCGTGCTGAACACAAAGTTGCCGGCGAGTGGCGCGCCCCGCTGTCGTGACTGCTCCGCTCATCCATTGGCCTCGGAAACTACCTGTTGCCAAGCCCTTTCAATGAGTTGGTTTTCTTCGCACGTCAACACCCCGGCCAGCCGCTCGCTGTATTTCATCGGCATTCGGGAAGTGACTTTCAGGAAGGAAGCGAGATCGGGATTTTCGGAGCGGACAATCTGAATAGCCCGCGCCATCTGCTCGGTCGATGTGACCTGGCCTTGCGCCCGCTGATGGCGTATGAAGCGCGCCCAGCCCGCAATCTCTCGACGGCGTTCCGGCGATAGACTCCGCGCCCGCGCTTTGCCACCTAGACTCGCAATCTTGACTCTGAGCGCTTGCATAGCAAGCACAGGTTAGCGACACACGGAGTCTAGGGGGAGTGCACGAAATTCAAATTGTCAGTCTTTAGGAGGATTAGAAAATATGCGCTGTCTGCGCTGGGAAGCTCTTATGAATCGCAGCCGCCTACAACGGCGATCAGCTTTATCGGGGATTTTAGAAGCCTGTCCCCAGTAGGTAGGAACTTTGCCACCAGAGAGCTTTGCCATTTCTCTGTCGAAGAGGAGGGCATCGTACGCGTCGTCCCGCCTTCTGCCCCGTGGCGAGGCATCCAGCCGGGAGCGTTTGAACTCCCTCTCGAACCATTCGCGCTGCTTTTTTGTCCACTGGCTGTACGGCCTGCCCATCAACTCCGCGAACGGAGTCTTGTGCGTTGCCGAATTTCGTGCACTCCCCATGTCTCCGCGAATCATACATCATCGCGTTGTTGCTAGTACAACAAAAAAGCAATCAGGAGGTTGGATGGAGCTGACTACTTCTCAGGCGATGCAGACTTACAAGGTTTTTCCAAACGTCCTTCACAGAATGATTCTCATGGGCCGATTGAAGGCCCGCAAAAACTCGGATGGCCGCTGGCTGATCTCGGCGGAATCCCTGGAGCGTTGGAACCGCGAGCGCGTTCGCAAGGCGACAAAAAAGGTTCAGTAAAAAAGAAGGCCCGGAACGTCGGGGAAACGTGGACCGGGCCTGGAACGTGGAAACAACGGATTAGCTATGGACACTTGTAACACAAAGCCCTTTACAGGGCAAAGACAATCTCAGGCCGGCGCAATAGAAGTTCTGCTCCGCGCGCGGTACGGCCAGTGGATTCCCGCCTATGAGCTTTCCGAGCTGGCCCTGCAATACTGCGCTCGAATCAATTCCATCCGAAAGAATCTGCTCCGCGCTGGTGACAGGGAGCGCGTCGAAAATAAGACGCAATGGGTCAATGGGGTTTGTCACGGCTCCTACCGCATCGCTAAAACCGCCGACATTCTAGGTATCGCTCCCGCCAAGCCGCAACCGCTCAAGTCATGGGAGCAGATCGTCAAAGAGCGCGACGAAAAGACAAGCGAGCCTGCGCCCGCTTTCGAGTTGCGGCCTTGAGCAAGGAAAACGGATTCCTGCAATTGCGGCGCGGAATTTGGGAGCACGTCCGCGACGGGCGCTTGTCCATTACCGGGGGACTAGCGTTTATCTACATCTGCTCTCAGGCCGACACGCGGACAGGAATCTGGAAAGGCTGTGCAAAGTCGCTCTCGGGCGAGCTTGGGATCCCAGACCGGACAGCGCGGGACGTGCTCGAAAAGATGGAGTATGGCGACTATGTCCGGCGCTTTGCCGTCCCCGGACGGCACACCTGCTACCCGATTTTGATTCACAAATACCCCATTTCTCAGGGCGAGCATGATGGCGAGCAGTTAAACGCTTTGGAGTCAAAGAGTCCCGTTGATCTAGCGTACTTCTCCCGCGAGCAGAGTGTCGAGCAGGATGGCGAGCACGGTGTCGAGCACGGTGCCGCTCAGAGGATACAAGAGACAAGAAACAAGAGACTGGAGAAAAAGAAAGAGGCTCCGGCTGCGCCGTCGCTCTCATTTTCCGGCCAGCATTTCTCAGTCACTACAAAACAGGATGCCGTCCTAGGCGAAGCGTTCCCTTGGGTAGATCGGCAGGCCGAATACCGCAAAGCGGATTCCTGGCTGGAAGCAAACCCGGAGCGCCGTCCGAAAAAAGCAAACCGATTTCTGCATAACTGGTTTTCTCGAATCTCTCAACCGAAAGAGAAGGGAGGTATAACTCGTGCTGAAGAACGAACTAGCGACCGTCTCAAGACCGCGGGCCTCATCCAGTGAGATCGCGCGCCAGTGGCTCGTGAAATTCGCCGAGGTCTGTCAAAAGGACTTTTCGTCTGCACTCGCAAGCATCTGGGCCGAGCAGTTGTGCGACCTTGCCCCGGATCTGCTTGAACGGTGCTGCGGCCAATTGATGAAGAAATGGACCTCTGGGTTTTTGCCAGTCCCGGGCAACATCCGAGAGCTCGCAGAGCAAGAGATAGATGCCGCTAAATGCGAAGAATTGCGCGAACGCGCAGAGGAAGAGAGATGCGCCGCTCTCGTAAACCACGAACGCGCGATTGCTTACGCTGAGCACAAACAGCGGCAAAGACTTTTAGGGCCGCCATGCGAACCGATGCCACTCCCTCAGCCGAAACTACCACCAGAGAATCGCCCGGTCATCGCTACGCGGGAACGCCTAGAAGAACTGGCGAGGCAAGCCGAGCTGATAAAGCAGAAGTACCCAAGCGGAAACACGGTCCTAAAAATGGCGTCCGCTTTGGCACAGGTAGGAGAATCGAACCAATGAACGCTCTAGTAGGAATCCGCGAAGTAGCGAAGCTCTTGGCCGTGAGCGTGATAACTGTGCGCCGCAAGGTGAGCGCCGGGGAGTTGCCGTGTGTCCGCTTGACGAAGGGCGGCCCGCTGCGCTTTACTCTGGCCGACGTGGAAAAGTTTGTCGAGAAACACAGGGGTTGACATTGCCTAATTATCGTAGGACAATAAAGCCATGAAGAAACGGGGACGGCCAACAAAGGCAGCATCGGACAGGCGGGAGACGATTATCCGCCTGCGTCTGACAAGCAAAGAGTTTCAAGCTCTTTGCGCCGCTGCGAAAAAAACGGGCCTATCCGTTTCGGCATACGCTCGGAAAAAACTCAATGGAGGTAACCCATGAGAGGCAAACGAGGGCAGGGAAGTATCTATCTACCGAAAAACTCTAGGAACTGGTGGATTAAGTTTTCGATCAATGGCCGGGTAATTCAGAAGAGCGCGGAAACCGAATCGCGCCGCGAAGCTCTGGACGTGCTCAAGGCCGAGATTCTAAAGCACGCATCCGGCGAAGCGGGAGACAGCGGCAAGGTGACCGTCGAGCAACTGTACGATGTGCTCCTGGCGGATTACCGAATCAACGGAAAGTCTCTTTGGTGGGCCGAGCTAAATTGGAACAAACACCTAAAGCCGTTCTTTGGCGGGACGCAAGCGAAGGTTGTCGGGACGGACACCCTTTCACGCTACATTGAATCACGCCGCGCGGAGAAAGCCGCCAACGGGTCAATCAACCGGGAATTGAGTCTCTTGCAGCGAGCGTTTATGCTTGGATACGAGTCGCAGCCCCGCAAGGTTGCGCGTCCGCTCCGCTTCCACAGACTCGCGGAGAGCAAACCGCGGCAGGGATTCATTGAACGGAAAGCATACGACGCCCTGGCCGCGAATTGCTCCGATCTGTTCATGCGGACATTGCTCTGCCTGTCCTATACTTTTGGTTTCCGAAAGTCGGAACTGCTCGATATGAAAGTGGGGCAGGTTGACCTATTCGCGGGGACAATCCGCCTGAATCCCGGCGAGACAAAGAACGGCGAAGGCCGCAAGGTTTCCTTGACACAAGACGCTAAGAACCTGCTTACCGAATGCGTAAGGGGAAAGGGCGCCGGGGATGCCGTCTTTACGCGCGGGAAGGGAACTAAGGCGGTAGCAGACTTTCGCGGGACGTGGGACAAGATCACGCTTGCGGCCGGCTGCCAGGGCCTGCTCTTCCACGATCTGCGACGGAGCGCCGTCCGTAACATGGTACGCGCTGGCGTCCCCGAAGTGGTTTGCATGAAGGTTTCCGGCCACAAGACGCGCAACGTCTTTGACCGCTACAACATCACAAGCGAGCGGGATCTCGCGGACGCGGCCCGGAAAATCGAGTTAAGCTATAGACAAGCTAAAGTAGCCGAGAACGCGCAAGAGACGCAAAATGCGGAACCTGCTACAATTCAGTGAGTTAGAAGCAAAACCCGGAGTGGCGGAACTGGCAGACGCGCTGGACTCAAAATCCAGTGGTACTTAGTACCGTGTGGGTTCGACCCCCTCCTCCGGGACCACTCTCGTATGCCCCCACTGAGAGTTCGGAAACCCTAACCGGAATTGAGGGAAAGCCCGCGATCTCGGATTAGGGTACGTACAAGATTGCTACCCAAATTTACGCGAGACTGCGTAGTTTTAACGCAGCAACATGCCGATTCACTGGAAGCTGATGACTCTAATGTACAGAGCCGTCGCGAGTTAGGAACGTAAGGAAAAGGCTGACGGATTGCTGGTGAGCAAACGTGGAATGCTGCCAAGTAGAATATACGGGGTCTAGGGACTCTTAGAAGTTGTAGTACTGACCATTCGTTTCAACTCGGTGGTCACCCCGTGAATTTGAATTCTGTCCCCGCACTAGGCCGCCGACAAAACTAAGTTTATCTTTCGAATTGAGAGGCTCTTGTGATCTCCAATGCAATGCTCCGTTTAATGGCACGGCCGATTCAGCATTTTCTGCTGGTTTCGGTGATGGCAGTTGTCGCTATGATCATCGTCAGCTGCGGCGGGAGCACTTCCTCGCTGCAAGGCCCCAACATGGGCACAGTACTTGTATCCATCAGCGATCCGCCGAGTTGCATGCCGCCCAATGGCCACTTTACACATGTGTTCATCACGGTGCGGTCCGTGCAGGCACATACCAGCGCAACTGCGGATGACAACAGCGCCGGGTGGCAGGAACTCGCGCCGCAGCTTGCCTCGGCGCCGACGCAGATCGATCTGTTTTCCAAGCCGGATACCCGATGTGTGCTGGCGCAACTCGGTTCAGCAAGCCTGCCTGTTGGGAATCTTCAACAGATCCGATTGCTCCTGGTTTCGAATAGTCCCGCGGCAGGAGCCGCTGTGCCTTCTCCCAACGCGTGCGCGGGGCACGGGTTCAACTGTGTTGTCTTGGACGACGGCACGATTCACGAGCTTGTCCTGAGCAGCCAGGACAACACGGGCTTGAAGATTCCTCCTGGACAAATCATGGGAGGGCCGATTCAGGTGGCCGCGGGGCAGAGTGTGGATTTGAATATCGATTTCAATGCCTGCGCGTCAATTGTGGACGAAGGAAATGGCACATTTCGCTTGAAGCCGACGTTAACGGCGGGTGTAGTGAACGCGAATAGTTCCGGGATCGGCGGGCAAGTCGTCGATTCGGTTAGCAAGAAGCCGATCTCCGGCAACGTCATCGTGGCCCTCGAGCAGCCGGATAGCATGGGCATTGACCGTATCGTGATGCAAGCGGCCGCTGATACGCAGGGGAATTTCCGTTTCTGTCCGCTGCCCACGGGGACGTTTGACATCGTAGTGGTTGCGCTGGGCACCGCGAACTTGCCGTACAACGCGACGGCGGTTGTGAACGTCCCGAATGGAACGAATCTAAATGTGATTCCACTTGTTGCGGAAGCCGGGGCCACAGGCCCGGCGATCTTGCAGGGCTTCGTTACGGCGAAGACGGCTACCGCGGGAGCGACCGCGGACGTGAGCCTAGCAGCTCTGCAGACCATCAACGTGTCTTCCAGCGTTACGCGGCGGTTGACCATCCCGCTGCAGAATGCTCAGGCCACAGCAATAAACCCAGCAGTGATATCGACGGGCCTGATTTCCATTAGCGATAGCAAGAACTGCCCGACCGGAAGCCCTACAGGCGCGAACTGCGCGCAATACACGCTCGTGGTTCCCGCCAGTAACCCGAGCGTCGGCGTGTTCGCCGCGGGTGGTTTCGCTTTTTCGACCCCGGCGGGCGGCGATGTATTCTTTAGCGTCGATGCCAATGCTGCTGTGCCGATGAGCGGAGGAAAACCTGATTGCACGCCGTCGGAGATCGTAACTTCCAAGGACGTGAACAATCAGCCTCTCAAGGTGACTCCTGCGGCGACCACAGTTGTGGCGCGCACGGATTTCACGGGTTGCTCCTGAGTTGAGGCGCCCGCGGTGAGGTTGCGCTTAGTATCCGTGCGACCTCACCG
>Ga0209648_10000956_pt1 | contig 22945 bp, 25 predicted proteins | sample GraSoi2013_115cm_FD_185830 | JGI IMG/M metagenome (GOLD analysis project Ga0209648, IMG submission 185830) | Grasslands soil microbial communities from the Angelo Coastal Reserve, California, USA - Sample 9_17_2013_115cm (SPAdes) (version 2) | ecosystem: Environmental > Terrestrial > Soil >... | reverse complement strand
GCCCGGCCCGCCATGTCCGACATTTCCGGAGAGCGAAGTCTGCAATGCGTGATAGTCAGAATGCGCGGTCGCGGTAACAACATTTTCCACGCCGAAACCCCCAATGATCTGGCCCGCGGTGTTGAACTGTGTGTAGCGCGCAAACGCCGGATCGGCGCCGGGATAAGCGTTCGGATAACTTATGCGCGGCAAATGGGCAGCAGCCGTGCCCACGTAATTCGCATCGGCGGTAAGATTGCCGATCTTACGCTCCAGGCCGGCCGTCCAGGTGTACAAGCTGGCGTTGTTGAACGAGCGGTCGACCGTGCTTAATGCCAGCGCGCTGACCACGTTGCTCGGCGTTAGTGCCGCGACGTCTTTCTCATAGCGGTCCACGTCCATCACCGTGTTTCCCGGCACGGCCTTGGGATTGCCCGACGCGAAGATATCTTGTCCGGTGGGCGTGTACACTCGCGGCAACTGCGTGGGCGTAATCTGAAAACCATATGGGATGGGAAAGTTCGCGCTTGAAACCAGCCGCGGATAAACCACAAACGGCGTTGACCCAGTTAGAAAATTATCCTGATAAATATTGGGCGGTATGACCGTAATTCCGCCGCCAACGTGCGCCTGCAATTTGTCGGTCACTTGCCACGCGGCCTGCACGCGCGGCCCCCAACCGTTCCAGTCCGTGTGATATCCGGGCTGCGGGTTGACAACAAATTCCTGACCACCATTAACGTCCACCAATCCTGAGGTGCGGCGAGCGCGTTCGCTGATCGGCGTGTAGAGTTCCCAACGCAATCCATAGTCGAAAGTAAATCGCGGCGTGATCTTCCACGTGTCCTGCACGTACCAGTTCACATCGTTGCGGTTGATGGCCGCCGGTCCAATGTGCGGGCCGTTTGAAAAATACGGCGGCGCAATCGCCCTGGTGTAGGCAAACGGACTGCCGGAGAGAAAACTCGACAACGTATCGGGGAGCAGGTCGCCGGGTCGCAAATTATGGTTTCCGCTTGCCGACGGAATCGCCGCTGTCGCATATGCAGAGCCGCCTCCGAAATCGTATTCGCCGTTAGGGCTGATGCCGAAATATGTGGTGTCGCGATTAAGTCGAACCTCGATACCGGCCTTGATCGCGTGGTGCGACCAGATGTAAGTCACGTTCTGCCGCGCCTGAAACAAATTCCCATAGACCTGTATCACCGAACCGCCGGTGCCGTTGAACGATTCGAAAAGTCCGTCGTTGAATTTGATGGCCGGGTCGGTGAAGTCTCTCGTCGGAAAACCCGGGGTCGAACGAGTCAAGCTGATCGACGATTCAAGCATCAGCCGCGGTGAAACCGTTCGCGTATAAGTGATCACGCCATTGCGCTGATGATCGATATAAGTGGCTCCGAACGTCGGATCAATGGCGGTTTGATCAGGATTAGTTACCGGCCCGGTTAAATTGTCGAAATTGAAGCGCGCGAAAAGTTGGTCTTGCTGAGAGACCTTGTGATCGAGGCGCACCGAGAATTGATTGGCGTTAGTGATCACGCTGGAGGCCGTGGCGTACGTGCGCGCATGGTATGGTCCGGCGGGATCGTTCGGCAATGGGTACCGCTTCAGGATGGCGGCGATGCCAGGATTTACCGGAACCATCAAAATATCGGTCGTGCCGTCGGCATAATTCACACTATCGAGCCCGCTGCGCTCAGCGGCCGTGGGCACCGGCATCACCTGCGTGGTTCCGAGGACTTGCCGGAAGCCCTGGTATTGGACGAAATAAAAAGTTCGGCTGCTGCCGTCGTACACCTTAAAAACCGGCCCGCCATTGGTGAAACCGAACTCATTGCGCCGAAACGGTGGGATTCTTCCGGGATAGGCTGGCGTAGGATGGTCAAAATAATTGCGCGCGTCGAATGCGGAGTTGCGCACAAACTCGAAGATCGATCCGTGAAACCCATCCGCGCCCGAGCGAGTGACGATGTTCGTGAAGCCTGAAGCGCCGCGGCCAATTTCAGCCGGCATCCATCCCGAGCTGGATTGAAGCTCCTGCACCGCATCCACATTAAAGTTAGATAAGGTTGACCCGCCCATTTCCGGATCGCTGATGTCGGCGCCATCCATGGCAAACGTAGCTTCCACGCCACGTTGTCCGTTGATGGCGAACTGCTGAGTAAAATTCGTAGCGCCATTGGCGTCGGTCATGGTGCCCGCAGCGAGTAACAGCAACTGGCTGAAGTCGCGCTTGTTCAACGGGAGCTGGCTGACTTGCTTGCTGGATAATTCCTCGCCGCCCGAAGCGCCGGATTGTTCATTAGGAATCGCTACCGTGATTTGATAATCAGCGGAGAGCGTGATTGTGACCGCAGTTGATACCGCCGACAGCTCCATCGGCGCCGCGTAATCGACCTTATGTTGATCGGTTTCGATCGTCAGGTGATACTTGCCGACCGGCAATGGCGGCAACTTGAACCGACCATCGATCCCGGTTTTTGCCTCCGCTTTGGAGCCGCCGGCAAGCCGAACGATCGCGCCGGAAACGGGCGTGCCATTGCCATTGCGCACCACTCCCTGCCATTCGGAGATTGCTGACTGGCCGGATGCTTGCGCGGCGCAAGCGAGCAGAATTGTGGGCAAGACGCCCAGCCACCAAGCCGGTTTAGATATCGCGCTCAGCGCAGACCCCGCTCATCGTGGCACCCATTGCGGTGCGCGCTCAACAGACCATTCACCACAATAATTTGATAGGCAACAAAAATCCCAAAGCCCAGACTTAGCACTCCAGAAGCCATGGCCAGCCTCTGCAGAAAAATCTGCTTGCCAGGTGCTAGTCGGAACGTCGACGCAATGCTCATCGTAATGACCATCATCCCGGCAATCGTGCCGATACCAAATACCAGCAAATATGCTACCGCCCAGCGCGGATCTCGGATGGTCGCGAGCACCAACAATGCTACCGCCGCCGAGCTGGCCATTTATTCCGCTTGGCCGCCTATTCCCTCCATCATAGCCTCACACCCTTAGGCAACTACTTGTGTCGAATGAAAGCCAAGCTAGGTCCCAAAGCTGCCACCATGGCAACCGCCCACAAGATCGCAGTGATCTTTTACACCATGGTCAAAAAACAAGTCGAATATGACGAGACCCTCTGTGCCCTCAGAGACGCCCAGCGGGAGAAAAGATTGGGTGCAAAACTCAAACGGCAAGCCAAACAACTGGGCTACGAACTTGTCCCATCGAACCCAAGGCTGCATAACGAACCGGTTCAGCCCGAGGGGAGTTCCTTGGCAGCTCCATAGCCCACCCCGCCTATCCTCTATCTACGCTTCACTGCGTCCCTCACGGTAGCAGCGCAAGACTCGAGGCCGAGTGGATCGCTACTCCTTTCTCGTAAGGCTCTTTCATCCTCTACATTCATCCCGGTTTATCCCGGCGCACATAAATCTCGATAACACTCATTGCAGCTGGGTACTCATACGAGTGTTGCTTGGCTGCGCCCCAGTTTAATGCTCTACGGGGTGTGCAGGAATGCGGTACAAAGCAATCTGCCCTGCCGTCAGCACAGCCAATTGTTCTTCTGCCGGGGAGATCGCAAACGTTTGCACGGCAGGCACCGTAGATAAATTGTTTACTGCGAAAATGCACTGCCCAGTTTTTGCGCTGTAGAGCGCAATTCGCTCACTCTGCAAATCAGATGGGTGGAACACCAAAGAAAACGACTGCTTTGCCTGGGCAATTCTGATGGCGAAAATGTTGCCGTTTGCGTTTCCACTGGCGGTATGCTCAATGGTCTGCGAGAAAAAAACCCCCTTCAACAACACCTTACCGTTTCGCAGGACGCGGAACCACTTACCCCCTTGCCGATCACACCCGACAACAAAGAGCAAGTCGCCGGCCAAGCTTTGAAGGGATGGCAGACACGTGGACCTCGCCTGGGCAAGCACTTGTCTTTCGCCAGCCCAGCTATATTTCACAATGCGCCATTGGTTTTCGCCAATCCTAAGCACACGAACTTCGCCGTCATCTACCAACACCGGAAAAGCTGATCGAGAAGAGCGCATGACTTTTGTCAGCGGGTGCAAGTTGGAGTCGAGCACCCTCACTTCGACGTCTTCTTCCGGCTCACGGCCTTCTGCTTCTTGCAGCTGACGATGGATTTCTGGAGTGTGCCGCTCGTTAACAACTCCAACTGCGAAATATGTAGATGAAGGCGATGTGCGGACAAAAGCCAGCGGCGCACCAAGCGAGATTTTCTGCCGCTGCTCGAGACCGGGGCCATACACACGCAGCTCGTCGCCCACGTGAACCAATACCTCTTCTTTCCCGAGCGGCCATAAGTACTGTGCGGAGTCAGGTACTCGCCAGTCAACACTCCTTACCACTTGCCTGGTCGCGAGATCCACGACTACAGCTCGGATAATTCGAAGTCTGAGAAAGGAGATTGCCTCGGAGTTAGTGCGCTTCACCAGCAGGTGCGGATCGAAAGTGAAGAGAAGCTGGTTTGGTCCTAAGAAAGCCATTCCCGTGTGAAAATCGAAGCGCGACATCTCAAGGTTGGCGGGAGGAGGAGAGTATCCAAGAGCTTTCAACGGCAGGATCAGGTCAGCATTGTGAGTCTCGGGTTGACTGTCTTCGAAATCAACATGGCAAGAGGGAGGGACGCATACCTCAGTTTCATCTGCGATTTTCGGTGAATCTGGAAGTGCCGGCTCTACCTTTGTAGTTGGACTTGAGGCGACGGTTGCGGGCGTCGCGGTGCCGGGCCCGCTGCCAGATTTGGCACCCGAAATGGGAACCAGCACGAATTGCGTTCCAGCGTCCAAGCGCAGTTCACGGCCGGTAGAAGACAGGATCGAACTGCCCTCGGGACCTGTTCCGACGGTTAGTCTCAAGTGAGAGATGCCGATTACCTGTCCGGGCTTGAGTTTCTTAGGTGGGGCGGCACGCCGTGGAGTGACATAAACGGTGCGAGAAGGTTCGTTGTACACAGTCTCTGCAGCATGGGTCACACTTCGAGTACCACCATTCAAAGTAAGGCCGACGGCGTCACTAAGGGCTTGCCGCTCTTGTCCCTGCTCTAAAGTCGGGTCGCCTCCGAGATCAGCCGAGACGATTGCTGCTATCGTCAGCGGTAGAGGCTTCATAGCCGGCCCTCCGCATTGCCCATTTTCAAAGAGGACAGCGACTTCTGAGATCTTCTCGGTTTTCGAGTAGGGCCTTCGGAAGACGATTCGGCCTTGAACGATATCACCGGGACGTAACTCGCAAGACGAGCCTTTCCACCCCATCTGTACTCGGGCCAAAACAGAGTCGCCGATACTGACTTTGCTGGCTTCCAGACGTTTCACAAGTTCGGCTTGAATTGGCGTGACAGGACTTTCTGTCGCAGCCTGCGGAATCCCCGACCACATTCCAGGCCACGCTATGAAGATGAGCCAATGCCAAATCGAACGAGCTTCCACCTTATATTCCCCAACGGCGATTATGGAACCGATGATCTGCGCAATGTTATCCCAGAAAGCAACCGGAAGGAATGCAGAGCTAGCTGTCCCCAAGCAACACGTTCCTGGCGGTGTTGCACCCTTCATCGTTGGGGCTGATGGACCCGACCCTTTGCTATTTTCCGCGCTGGACGAGTTGATCACAGGTCGGTTGTGACGGAGGGCACAAATGCTTTGGTTGAAAAAACACCGGCCAGCCACATACTCGATAACGGCGCGATTGGAGAACTCGTTTCAACGACAGGTAGCCACTTTCGTCAAGGCCAAACTCGAATGCCGCTGCTTCACCAGCGACAATTACACGCACGGCTCCGAAGTAAGAGCCTTCGCGTTCGTGGGCGTCGAGGAGTTCGGATACCCGTCGTGGTTGTCTCGCATTCCATCGCCATATTAGATGAACTGTGGCGATGGATGTTGTAACATCCCGATATCACTCATCCACCGGATTTCCTTGCAAGAAAGCACAAACTTTCCCTGATCTGATGGCTCTGTGCCCTGAACTCAAACCGGTTTATCATGGCGTCTTGCTAAGACAGTATGTGGAGGGCTATGGGAAATCACGCCGTAACGCTCAAGGTGACGCCGTCTCTGCGCATCGAATGCAAGTTCTGGCTCACGGATGACGGTTGGAATGGCAGCTGCGAACAACCCTCCATCACTGTTCAGGCGGGCAGCTTTGAACACGCGAAGTCTGAAATGGAACTCGCGCTAGGGAAATATGTTGAGTCCCTGCTGCGGGAACCCCAGCGAACAAGAACCGGGCAGGCTGCTTAAAGCGAACGACTGGTGATAATCGCGATAGCACTGAAATCCCTTCGGGCTGGGGTTTTGAGTCAAATTGATTCCATGACAATGTCGGCTCCTTTTCTCCCGAGCCTCTTGGTTGGTTCAGCACTACCAAGTTTACCCGGGTCTAGGGAGCCGACATTGTCATGGAATCAATAGCGCTCATCGACCGGGTTCTGAGTTAGACGCGCGATATCGCAATGCTGGCAACATAGCAGGCCAAAGAAATGCTGATGCCTCTCAGAGGCACACTGAAAAAATAAACCCTGCAGAGCAGGACAAAACCACCAAGCATTGCCAGCCCGACAACGAGCAGGAACGGTCAATGAAAGAGGAGTTGGTCATGAGCCAATGCGAGAAAACCGAAAACTAAGCCGAACAAAATAAGTCCCATGCTGTGGCTGGCATTGAAGCCCACCCAACACTGCCACATCGTCGTTTCTTTCGTGATGACAGGCGAAATCTGGCTCATGCTGATTTGCAGCGCGGGGTCACGGGGCGTAAGCTTTGGCCCCCAGAACGTATAGACGAGGTGGACGACTCCGAGCGTAAAGATAATGCTCGCACTAAGAACCATGAGAATTCGTGCGACCAAGATGCTCTCCCTATCAACCATGATTCGCTTTCCGGTGGTGGGGTTCAGTCTCAGTGCCCCAGCAGGCCAGCTTTTTAGCCGCGTAGCTGGGGTCGCGGTATATCAAATTTCTCGTGAGCTAGTGAGGGGTAACGTACCTTGGAGCGTCGGCCTTCTTGCTGGAGCCGGTCGTGGGCTTCGTACCAGTCAGGCTGCTGGTCGGTGTCCTGCACCCAGTGAACCACCGCGGCCTCATCGCACCATTCCAGTAGTCGGGGCATCACCTGCCGATGCGGTCCAGACAACATGAAGGATTTCATGGCCGCTTCTGTGGTCCACACCGTGCGGGTCCAAAACGTGCTCTTGGCATCGCGGAGCAATGCCACATGGACGTTGCCCTTAGCAACTTTAGCCTGCCGGGAAGAGCGCAGGGCAAAGAATATGAAGGGCAGAATGTATCGCCAAGAACGAACACGCAAACGCGTTATGGAGACCACCGACATCCGCGCCAATTATTGCACCGAGGCGTGAAATTTGCATGCTCGCGCACTCACTGAGAAGCTTTTTGGCAGCAACCGCGTCTCGCCCGAACGCCTTGCTCTGCTGCACGGTTGGCTCCGTCGCGTAGCTGTTGTGAAATCCCCTTATCGCTCATTGACTGTTCTGAGCGCAAGCCCCTGATTTCGCCAACTGAGATACGATTTCATCATGGGTGCTGCGGATCGGTACACATCAAAAAGGCTTAGCAAGAAGGCGTGCGACGGAGAGCGATTTGGGAAAGACGGCTTCCCGCAGGCGTGCGAAGAAACTCCGGTCTACGAATTGGATCACTCCAATGGGCGCACGCTTCGCGTCTGTGAATACCACATCGAGTTCTATTGGAATGCGTGGCCGTCGTTTCGCAATGCAGTGAGAGATATTTGGCCTGTTAAGCAGAATGTTTCAATCACTCGAGTGAGTATAAACCGGTTGGATAGTCAGTCCTGATGCTCAGAGACTTCTTCAAGTTCGGAACCACCAAGGAATCAGCGGAGAAGCGTCGTATTCTGTCAGACGATCAACCTCCCGAGTTCGCACGCGAGCAGAACCGCGCCATCATTGCCTATTTCAGGCAGAATGCTGCGTGGAATGCACTCACCGGCACATATTCTCTGCGCGCCAGACCTGACCTAACGGGCGAGTTGCACGATCTCATCGCCGAAGACACTGCTGTTGCCAATGTTGAAAAGGGCTCAATCTACGGATGGCCTGTTGTTGCGAACGTTAGCGGGATCCTTTTTGCCTGGACGGGCGGAACATCCGACGTTTTCCTTCGACTGCGCGAGGATAGGGTTGAAGCTGCTTGCCGGGATGGAGCAAGGGTTGATCCAACCTACCCGCCAGATTGGGTCAACTTCTACGTCCCACGTCTCGGAAACGAATGGCGCGTGAAATTGAAACGGTGGGTCAGAATAAGCTATGAAGACAGCCTCGGCATGGGTGAACTTTAGCCATCCACAACCGGTTGACGTAACATCCCGATTTCACTCATCGTGGTCAATGAGTCAAATCGGCTGTTAGCGTCATTTGACAATCTTGTGGAGACGCCCGTGCTCCGCAACCCCGCAGACACAAATGAGGTACGGTCAGGAGTGACCAACCGTAATCTATCAACTACTGAGACTTCCTTTATAAACTGGGTCTTCCCGCACGCAGGAGGGATTCGATGTCCTTCATACGCTTATTCCGCGCTGGCGCATGTGCGTTGTTGACGCTGGCGCTCTCTAGCACCATCGCCGTGGCCCAAGGCAATGGCCACGGCCACGGCAAGCACGATCGTGACGACGATGACCGCGCCTACGACGATCATGATCACAGCCAAGGGCATGGACACGGTCACGGTCACGACCGCTATGCCGACCATGACCGAGATATCCGCGACTGGTACCGCGCTCACTATGATCATCTGCCTCCGGGTCTGGCCAAACGCGATCATCTTCCACCCGGACTAGAGCGCCAATTGGCCGTGAATGGAACTTTGCCTCCGGGTCTGCAGAAGAAGATGCAGCCATGCCCGCGCGAGTTGGAAGCGATGCTTCCGCCTCCGCCTCCAAACTACGTACATGTAGTTATCGGTGGCAACCTCGTGATGTACAACCGCGCCACCCTTCAAATCGGTGACGTGTTGCGTTTGGACGCAGCTTTCTAGGAGCTACAACCCGCTTCTCTAGGTCACTGGCAGCCAGAGAATGCCAGTGTCGCTGCCCCGGCCCCTAGTTTTGCAAAAACGGATGAGGCTGTTGATATATCGCGTCAGCACTAATTGACCGACTTTGGGTCGAATAAAAAGCGCAAAGTTGTGCAAACGCCTGGTTTCGTCAATTAACCGCCAGAAAGCGACCACTGCCCACGATGTGCCCTTGGAGCAGCCTTCCACCAAATGACTTCTCAGACACCTGCTTTGAAATAGGTATCGGCTATCGGATACCTGTCCTGGACAGGACGCACATGCGGTTGTGTCAGGGCGTGCAGTCGCTCAGGCGAAACAGAATTTTTATTAGAAATCCTCCTAAGAAGGGCCTCGTCCAACCGAGTCTTGTTGAGCCGTGACAACTCCGCCAGAAGGGAGATGTGGGCTCAGCATCGCCTGTGATCTGGATGGCGCGGAGATGTGCCTCAAGAGATATGCGGGGCCAGAAGATGGAGAGAACGCCAACCTCGATTGCGACGAGCAGAATCGGAACAAACCAATGGGTGCGAGGATCGACGTGCAACCAGTAGAGCACGGTCGCAGCAGCAACCGCATAAACCACTACGGTTATGAACGCCAGTTGAGATTTCCCTTGTGGCCGCTTGGCGCGAAATCGTCGCGCAACTAACGCGTCGATCTCTCCGCGGCTCATCCAGCCCAGAAATCGCAGGGGTACGAAAATATAACTTACGCTGGTAGCGGTTGCTGGCCACCACCGAAATGTATCGTGAACGATGCAAGCGTTAGTTTCGCCCCAGCTCCAAGTATGTGGGTCGGAGATTCGTACTCTCGCTTTTCGACCCAATTCCTTGATTCTTTGCTGTAGTGCGCCTTCGGCTGCCGGACCGGGTTTCGGATGACCGACAGTTGGGAGCATGAGAACTATGAACCAGATAAACGAGAAAGGATTTCCGGTTGTTACCACTGCCATCCAGCCCGCACCGACGAGTAGCGACGGTGCCCACAGGGTCGAAATCCCCCTCACGCCCAGATCTGCAAGTCGACTCCTCTGCTCCAGCCACTCGAGCAAGCCTAAGCCGACAAAAGCAATCAAAAAGCCGACCCAAATCCACGGTTCGTCGCTGAGGACACTGGGCCAATGCGCATGCATGAAGTTCTCTCTCAACGTTACAGTGCCGCTCGTATTTTGCTAGATTTTCTGCACGGCTGCAAACATACTTCTCGCGATCGGGCACAAACTTACCTTGGACTCCTTGGATTGTTGGTGAATCAAAATCCCGGTCTCAGGGTCAAACGTGTAACGCCTGTTCGCGCGAATTAATGTGGAGTTTAAAGTAAGGCACGTCTTGGCATAGAGTGTTGCGCATGGAAAACGCGGAGACCATTCAGATTCGGCTTCTCGAAGAAAGCGATCCACCGAGCATCGCTGCCGCGTTCAAGAACATGGGGTGGAACAAGCCTGAGACCCAGTACCGGCGGTACTTGTACGAGCAGATGGCGGGAACTCGGACCTGCTTCGTCGCTACCATTGACGGGCAATTCGCCGGGTACGTGACGATAAACTGGCGACCTACTTATGCCGGATTTGCTGACCTGCACATTCCTGAGATTCAAGACCTCAATGTGCTCACAACATACCGCAGAAAAGGTATTGCAAGCCGCTTGCTTGACCGCGCAGAAGCGGAAGCAGCCCGGCGTTCGGGTGTTGTAGGCATCGGAGTCGGACTGTATCCGGGCTATAACGCCGCCCAGCGGCTCTATGTGAAGCGCGGCTACATCCCGGATGCTCGCGGCATTACGTACCGAGATTGCTTTGTTGGCAGAGGGCGCACGCGTAGTGCTTGACGATAACCTCGTGATGCATTTCACGAAGCAGTTACGAGCGGAGTGATGATGATCCGCCACCTAACTGGTGAAACATCGCGATTACGCACAATGATCCTGGTCAAACGTGCAAACGCCTGATTGCAACAGTTGTCTCCTTAAGAAGGCTTGTCTGGGATTCGATAAACCTCGACCAGAACGCCGCGCAGAAAGGCCACGTATTTCCCGTTGGGCGAGAGCGCGACGGCGGAGTTATTGTACCGGTCGTGCGTTGGTTCATTCTTGCTTGTCTTCCAATGAAACTCCGTGAGCAAATTTCCAGATTCTTGGCGTATATTGCACTGGTGAAGAGAAGGAAGGGATTCCGCAAGAAGAGACCGCCCACGCGCTCGTGGTTGGACGCGAAATTCCGCCCTGCTTTTCGCGGCTACCCCGTCGCCACCGTGGCCTTCTATGGACCAAACGACAACCTGGCCACCAAGGTTGCCGTCAGCGTTATCCTCACTGAAAGTAACCAGCCGGATGTTCTCAAGCCATGGTTCTCGGAGGGCGGGCTGGACGTGCGTCATGATCCTGCTATTGGTGAGGAGATTCTGGCCTTCCTCAAGCCTTACGCACCCCGCTCCACCGTGGTGACCGACGGGATTATCGGCTGCCCGCACGAGGAGGGCACGGATTATCCAGAAGGAGCCTCTTGCCCGCAATGTCCTTACTGGGCCGGACGTGACCGCTTCACACACGAGCGTATTCAGTAAGCGGCCAAGCCACAAACACGGAAACCGACGAGTCGGGACGAGTGGTCGCCACTCGGGAACTTTGCAGTCACTGGCGAACAATCGCCATGTCGCTCACCGTGGTCAATGAGTCAAATGGCCTGATTACGTCAACAATCAATGCCCCCCTTCGCACGGGCAAGTGGCAGCCCAGCTTTCATTGAAGTTGACTTCTGGTTCTGACCATCTAGAGCCGTGCACCTGCTTCAGAGAAAGTCGCGCTGGAATCCGCCGGAAAATTGTTTTTCGAAGGATACAACTTGTCAACTAGCAGAAAGGAGAGACCCAACCAAACGAAGGTAAGCAGGCTTCCCTCGGGGCCAACAGCACCGCCGGTGAGCCAGCTTGGCCCGTGAACCGTAGATTTCAGTAGGCTAGCAGTCGGCCGAAGTCCGCTATTCGAAACAGAAAAGATGAAGGATTGTGCAAAGTCCCATGCAGCGTGCCAACCGATGGCGAACCATAAGTTCCCGGTGCGGCGTAGAGTGAAACAGGCGAAGAGCGCGAAGACCAAAACAGCAAGTGCGCCCAGCCAACTCTCACCTGGGTTATCAAGAAGATGCTTTGCGCCAAAAAGGGTGGACAGAGCGAAGGCGGATGGCCAAAAACCGATGCCAGTGGTCAGAGTAAATTGGGAATAGCCGCGGTATCGAAATTCCTCGGCGAGACCATTGAGAAGGCACGCTAGAGTCCACAACACGGCGGACTTGATCGCTGCGAAACCTGAGAGCGCGAACCCGTGAAGAGAAAATCCGCCCCCTGCATAAATCGTCAGCATCACTGCACTCATGGCCACGATGCCCCCGAGTGCCCCTTGCCAAAAGAGCTTGCCGAAGGCACCTGCCGGTGGAATGCCGTACTTTCCAAAGGGCCGCCGCTCGATTCTTGACATAACGAGCGCACTCACAACGTCAGCCAAGAAAACGACACTAAAGATGATGAGAGCAAATGGAGCGGTGAGGACGTCTTGAATGTGATTTGAGAGTATACGAGCGACCAAAGGAACACGGTACAGTCCGGCCGAGATCACAAAGCCAAATAGAACACTGAGAACAACATAACTCACGAATCGCCAGCCTGCGCGGAGGCCGTTTGGTCCCCAAAATACTTTTCTGATGGCCGATGCAAATTCACGGTCGGGCATGAGCCGCTCCTCTTCCGGGGGACGATCATATGCCTTCCCTCTACTGATTGTTGAAATATCGCGATTTCACTTATTGACCCCCGTCCGGCGTGGCCCCATTATCTCCGTCTGAATTAGTTCCGAGCAGGCCGTAGTGCAGGCAAAATCTGCTAAGCTGTGGCGCAGCTCGCGTCAGAGCCCCGAGGAGAGGATTTTGCAAGTAGTGGCGGGAGTGGATCTGGGCGGAACTGCGATCAACTATACGTTGCTGGATCAGCAGGAGAAGTTTTTCATTGAGGGCCTCTGTGAACATCCCGCCCTTGCCAAGCAGGGGCCCGAGCAGTGCCTTCAGCAGATCGCAGACGGTCTCCAGATCGCCGCTGAAAAAGGGGGCATTCCGATTGAGACAGTCGTCGCTGTGGGGCTCGACACGCCTGGCCCAGCCAGTGCCGCAGGCCAGCTCAGTGCCCGGGGTTCCACAAACTTTGTCCATCCGAAGTGGGCGGGATTCGATATCCGTGCGAGCTTGGCGCACAAACTGGGCAGGCCGGTGTGCTATTTGAACGACGCCAATGCGGCTGCGCTCTGGGGCCACTATGCGATCTTTGGATCCAACAGCCGCGAGACATCGATTTCAATCGTCATCGGCACCGGCAATGGCGGCGGCATCATTCTCGACGGCAATGTTGTGAAGGGCAAGAACGGATTCGGCGGAGAATTGGGCCACGTGCTGATTCCCTACCAGAGCATCGCGGGAACTGGCGAAATAAAGCCGGAATGCAATTGCGGACGCATCGGCGACCTGGAGTCGCTCTGTTCGCTAACCGCCATCGAGAAGAATATTTTGCCGTATTTTCTGGCACGTTACCCTGGTCACGAGCTGGCCAAACTAGATTTGCACCAGGCAGCCAAACTCGTGCGCGGTCTGGCGGACCAGGGCGATCCGCTGTGCGTAGAGATTTTCCGTGTACAGGCCCATGCCCTGGGTCTCTTCTTCGATGAAATGGTGAACACGTTCGACCCCGACGCGTTCATTGTCGGTGGTGGCGCTTTGGAGACCAGTAAGAAATTTCAGCACTGGTTTATTGAACAGGTCCGTGCCGCTATGCCTGCGCAGCGCGAGGAGCAAGCCGCCATTCCAATCCACGTGATGCCGAATGGCGATACCGCCGGGGCGCGAGGCGCGGCCATCGAAGCGCTAAAACTTGCCAGGCAAAGCGGCCTTGCGTAGCGAACGCTCTGCACTTGCCAAGTTGTCGGACCCAGAACCAGAGAATGCTCGCTCTTGGCGTAATATCCCGATAGCGCTCAATGACCAGCGGCCAAAACGTGAAATCGCCCGATAACGTCAAATACGACTAGCCTCAGTGCTCAGAGCGAAAATTAAGGTGCCTCTCGGCGAGAAGCGCAGGCGAAGTTTATTGGAAGACGCATCTATCTCGCTTCGTCTGTAAACATCCTCTGCCACTCGTGTCCTTTGAGTTTAAAGCTATCGGACGGGACCGTCGTTGCGGAGGCTACCCCCGTGACCCGGATTTTCAGCGCCAGTTGCCCGTCCTTTAGCACATCAATGTCCCGTGCAAGCTTTAATCCATTGAAATCCTGGAAATTTGATCGCCTAATTTCCAGTCCGTTGAAATAGGCTTTTAGCAGCAAGCCGGAGTTGTCGAGCCAGTACCTCTTGCTTGTGCCTCCAATTTCCCATGTAGATCCTCGTGCCCGGTCGCTATCTGTATTACCTGGGCGCCATCGAGCTCATCCCGTCGAATTCTCCAATCCGATTCGACAAAGGTGTCTATTGCCGGAATCGGTTCTAAGGCTCGAAGAACTAGACACAGCAGTCCGCCACTAGTGCCAGTGATCAAACGATATGTCTTTTCGCCATCGCGAGAACGTGCGCACTCGTCCTTCTCGAATGCAGCCTTTCTGAGCCATTGCTCGTCAGTCAGCCAAGTATCCTCGTATTGTCCAGTGGCAGTGACGCCATTTTGCCTGAACTGAAACTCGGCATGTAGGACGTATGGCCTTCCGTTTCCGGTAGCGAAACTAACTTTCCTGCCGCGTTGGAAGTAATTGTGAGCAGAATCGAATGCTTCTGTTCCAGCCGGCCGTGTCGTCTTGAACGGCAACGTGAATTGCGACACTACTTGAACAGGAATTTCGCTTACGAGAAACGGTTTGAGGCGCATTTTCATGATCGCCTCTTTTCCCGTTTCGTCCATGGCTGAATTCTCCGATACGATCCCATCGATTTCTCGGACGTCTCCCCCGCGGCTAACGACGATCCAAGCCGTGACATTACCTTCGAGCGATCCATCTTGAATCGTCGGCCAGCTTATAGGTTCCATTGGTAGGAGGTTTTTGCGCAGCTCGGGTTCGTCGATCAACTCCGTTCGCAAAGGTCTTGCATCTCCGTCCTTCGCGTCTGCATTAAAAAATCCGGAGGAAACCTCTCCCAAGTCCTCCAGCGTTTCGACCTTGGCAGTCACCTGAGGGGTTCCAACGTTCACTGTTCGTGCAACCATGCGACCATGGAAATCACGGTACTCCTTAAATTCCGCACCCCACCCAAATCCGTAGGTATAGAGCAGCAATCCCGTACTGGGCTGTAGGGCGACAATGAAACGCTGTATGTTGCGTACCTCCACAGTACCCGTCGTTACGGTCCATTCAATGTTGGTTTGTCCCGCGAAGTAGTTCTTGGTTTCGGCTGTCTTCACGTGCTCTAGAACTTCGTCCGCCGATGGTAGGGGATTGATTAGCTGAACGGCAGTCTCGCGAAGCCACTCGGGGAAGTATTCCCCCTCATTCTTCTGCCAATCGTGATCGTTACTGAAAATCTCAACTTGGTGGAAATCTGGTGATCGAATCTCACGTTTCCACTGGTTCGGAGATGCCCACCATATCTCAACCGTTCCATTCCGACCGGTATCCTTGTCCCGTTCAAAGCTGGGCGTGATAGTGGCCTTGAGATGGAAAGGCTTTGTTCCGGCCTGGTTTAAGGTACCGCGTTCGATAGCCTTTCTGACCTTGCCCGCCATATTTTCAGCGACTCCAGGCAATGAAAAGATGGAGATTGCGAAAATGCCTATACAGAAGAGTTCGCGCATGCGCAGAACTGTACAACAAATTTCGATCATGGCCCTACTTGGCGATAAATCGCGATCGCATTCATTGACCACGCCGGAAGGGTTTTGAGTGCGTTCACAGTACGTACATCCGAAGCATCCACCAGACAAGGAAGATCGCGAGGATGGCCCCCGCGAGGTGAACTATCCAGTCGCCAGCAGTTTTCGGTCTCCCGAAATTGAACATGCGGCAATGGTAGCAGGCCCGGCGAAGGTGGCGTTATATCGCGCTAGCGCTCATTGAGCGAGTTCTGAGCGTAAACGCCTGATAGCGTCAGTCGAGGGGCAAGCCCAAGGTAGTCTGGATCGAGACCAGACGAGATCAGGTACCCTATGAGGGGGAGTTTTCTCACGGGCGGGGCAGTGGATAGCGAAAGCGGTCATTCATCTCGGGTACGCGTGACACTCTGGTGGGTCGTAGGCGTAATCGCCGCCTTGCTCATCGTGAGTGGAGTGTACCTATGGCGTCGGACGCGTATGTGGACGCTGAGGGATCGTAATGGCCATTCAGTGTGTTTAGTGCAGCCAACGTGGACTGAAGTTGAAGTTTCGGGTAATTGCGGCCCACGCTCTGGAAGAGGATGGCAGCCAAAAGTGGCGTCATCAGCCTCTGGGTTTTTCAAGGTGCAGATGTGTTCGGCACCCGGCGACGTTTACGGAGCCAAGGTAGTACTTTACGGATGCGATGGAAGGGTGCAGGCGGTAGAGACTATGCCAGCACGCGGATTCATTTACCCCTCTGAATGAGCCACATTGATTACGGCCCTTCCCTCAATTGTTGATAAATCGCGTTACACTCATCGACCGACATTCCTAAGTGACAGTCAACACGAGGGCGTGGCTGGTCCCGCCGCTCGTGCACCCCAAAGATCCCGAGTTCCCGCTCGGAGTGCTGACCGTTACATTTGCAGTTCCGGGAGCGGAAATCACGGCGGTAGTGATCGTGATTTTCAACTGCGTACTGCTCAGGATCAAGGTGCTTTGCGTCGTCCCGTTGACGAGCCCGACTGAAGACGAAACAAACTGACTACCATTCACAGTCAGAACAAAGCCCTGTTGCACTTGAGCAAACGTGATCGTGCTAGCAGAAAGGGATCCAATGATCGGGGCGGGTCGGGCACTTCCGCACAACGGATTGAGCGCGTTGCAGCCCTGGAAGACTAACAAAGCGATCGGAAGGGTACTGAGCCGCAAGCAGGCACTAATTCGTTTCATGCGGGATCGTATCATGCGGGATCGTATCATGCGCTGAACTAAACCCCGGATCGCTTAGCCCGACCCTGGTCAAACGGTTTCATAAGTCATCATGATCGAAGGTGACCGGAGAGATGTCTGGTGGGCAACGCCACCAAATCTGATGAAGTGAAAACGGGCCGAGCCATTTGGTTGGACACAAATCATCGACGCAAGATCGTTACTCTCTCGAAGGGAACCAGTGCCTGTGCGCTGACGTGAAAAGTGTGTTCGAAATCATGAAAAAACAACCCCAAGTACCTTGACACGGCCGACCTCGTTAGAGATGTTGTAACATCCCCATTACGCTCATTGTGCGTGTTTTGATCGCTAACACCTGTTTACAACAGCCAGGGTTATCAGGTAGCCGCACCGGCATACCAAGCCAGAGCAACGCGCGCAATCGAATAGAGTCTTCTGGAGTTAATTGTTCGTTTCCGCAGGCTCACTCCGAGGGCGCGACGGGCAGAGCAACAAAGCTCGATGCGCCTTTGTCGTGCCAAATTCTTTGGGTCGCTTTTTGGTAGTCGCCCGGTTTTGTATCGAACACATTTGGTACAAACGTTTGCGGATTCCGGTCATAAAGCGGAAACAGGCTGGACTGCACCTGAACCATCACGCGATGTCCCGGCAAGAATACGTGGTTCACCATCGGAAGCCCGAAGTGATAGAGCAGCGGCTTATCGGGTGTGATCGCCTCAGGATGTTCGAAGCTGGTGCGGTAGCGTCCTCGAAAAACATCGAGCGAAATCGCGAGTTCGTAGCCACCCATCGGTGGGTCGGATGGCACGGAATCGGGATAGACGTCGATCAGCTTGACGACCCAATCGCTGTCGGTCCCACTTGTCGAGGCATACAAATTAATGTCTGGCCGGCCGCTGACGCGCAGAGGAGCAATAAGAGGCTCAGTCTCATACGTCAGCACATCGGGGCGCCCATCCACGAAACGCTGGTCCTTCACTAGCCAGGTCCTCCAACCGTCGGTGTCTTCGCCGTAAACAGGGCGGGGCCGGTATGGCACCGGCTTGGAGGGATCGGATACATATTCATCGTATTTTGTGCTTCCTTCGGAAGGTTCAAATGACAACTTTCCATCAGCCGCCATGTAGAGAGCGCGAGGCTTATTGGCACATCCGGAGTCGCAACTCAAGGGCCACGACGAGAAACGGTCCCAATGGTTTTCGCCGGTGTTGTAGATCAGAACCGGTGGTGTGTCGGCCGCAGGTGCGTTGTTGAGCAAGTATTGATTGAAGAATGGCAGCAGAACGTCACGTCGGAACTGAAGCGTTGTATCTCCTTCCCAGAGTAGCGGACCGAGAGCATAGCCTTCATAGTTCACCTGGCTGTGACGCCATGGTCCCATAACCAGGTAATTCATCTTGTTGCTTTGATCTTTTGGCTCCTCCACCTCATAACAATGGATTGCTCCCCACATGTCTTCCTGGTCCCACAACCCTTGCTCCCACATGGTGGGGACCTTGAGAGGAAGCTTGGCAACGAGCTTATCCAAGGCTTGCTCCTGCCAGAAGGCATCATAAGCCGGGTGCTCATGAATCTTGCGCCAGAAGGGGAGCTGATCGAACCCTTCAAAACGGGCGTAGTCTCCGGCCGATCCAACACTTAGAAAAGTACTGTAGTCGTCATAACCTTGCCTGGGAACGGCTTCGCCTTTTCCTTTTATTGTCGTCTGAAAGGTGAAGTAATCGAAGTTGGTCTGACGAAACGCACCATAGTGGAACCAGTCGTCCCCCATCCAGCCGTCGACCATCGGGCTCTCCGGCGCGGCTACCTTAAGCGCGGGGTGTGGGTCGAGCAAAGACATCACAACTGTGAAACCTTCATAGGAAGACCCAAGCATGCCAACGCGGCCGTTCGATCCCGGGACGTGCTTGACCAGCCAATCGATCGTGTCATATGCGTCCTTCGTGTCATTAGGGCCGTTTGCATTCAGCGGTCCGGTCGGTGGCGGCGTCATCACGTATTCGCCTTCGGATCCGTACTTGCCGCGCACGTCTTGGAACACACGGATGTAGCCGGCTTTGACGAACACGTCATCGCCTTCGGGAAGCTCATCCAGCATGTGAGGCGATTCATTCCGCTGAGTGCGCTTCGCAGCGTCGTAAGGAGTGCGCGTCAGAAGGATCGGCGCGTGGTGCGCCTTCTTTGGAATCACAATTACGGTGTATAGTTTTACTCCGTCTCGCATCGGGATCATTTCGACCCTTTTGACGTAGTCATAATCGGTGTGAGGAGGGTTGAACTTCGCCGGAATGTCAGGCGTCATTGGTTGCGTCTGCGCAATACCAAGAGCGGCGGCCAGAGCTACGGTTAATGCGAGGGTAACTGCACAACAAGCAGATCGTTTCATACACCGAAAATTCTAATCGAACTAAGACCGCGTGACGGACCTTTAAGGATTGACGATGCGGTGCAAGTCAAGTGATGGAGGCGGCACCGGGGTTTGACTCAGCAACACATGGACCTGCCCTCGATGGTGCGTCTGGTGATTGAACAGGTGACTGCATGCGACGTGCGCCGTCTCCACGTAGTCTTTGCCCTGATTGTTCGTGTAAGCGAAGGACTGCGTCCAAAAAGCGGCATCGATCCCCGCGAAGAACGCCTCAATCCGCGCGTCTTCCCGCGCCCTCGCGCTCTGCAGGGCGGAAAAATCATCGTACAGAATTTGGTTTAGAAGAGGGGTCACGCGTTCGCCGCTCTCGAACAACCCCATCCACCTTCGATCACCTAGCAAAATGTGGTTCAACAGTCCATGAATGCTGCCGAAAGACCCCGCACGTCGCTTTCGGTACTCGGCGTCATCCAACTGCGCACACTTCGCAAAGAGCCGCTCGTTCGCCATGCGGTTGTACCGGGCCAGCATTTGAAAATGAGTCACCAGGTTCATTCACATGAGCTTACACCGATTACAATCGGCGCGAGGTCACGCAACCACTCACAACATCACTGAGCGCTAACGCCTGTTTGCAACAGTCAGGTATCGAATCGAAAAACGAGGATCAGGTTCTGGCCAACTCCAACACCGTGATCTCAGGTCGGGCACCGAGCCGGATGGGGAAGCCAGTTATGCCGATGCCGCGGTTCATGTAGAGTTGCGCGCCACCGTTTTCGTACAAGCCCCGGATGTAGGGTACCCCCATCAGACTGCCGAGGTTGAGCCCGCGATGGATGAAATCGAGCGACAATTGGCCGCCGCCATGAATGTCGCCGGACAGCGTCAAGTCGATGCCCAGCTCGTGATCACCGAAGGCATGCGGGTAGTGGATCAGCAAAATGTTGACTGTATTCGGCATCACCAACGCTTTGAGCCGCTGCAGTCGCCGGTCGCCCTCTACCTCCCGTGTATTCATCGGGGCAACATCGCCCCCGTCGTCTATCCCGATCAGATTAAGCGTGTCGTCGCGCAGCCGGATAGGTGCGCGCTCCTGGCGCAGGATGCGGATACCCTGGGCGGCGAACAAGCGTGTGATGGACTCTTCAATCCCCACGTCCGCCTCATGGTTTCCGAGGCATCCGAAAACGCCGTGAGGCGCTGTCAGGCCCGCCAGCACACGAACTACGTCACCCTGGGCTTCCCGGTCCCAACAAATGTAGTCCCCGGTCAATGCGATCAAATCTGGTGCTAATCCGTTGGTGATGGCAACGCAGCGGCGAATGTAGTCCGCAGTAGTAAAGGGACCAAGGTGAATGTCGGAAAGCTGGGCGATGCGAAAACCATCAAAGGCTTTGGGCAGACGCGCCAGCCGAACCCGCTGACGAACCACTTCCACATTCTGCCGTTCGTACAGAAGCCCATAGCCGGCAGCGAGGAAGGGAGTGGCGCTGACTACCACCGCGGTCTGTTCCAGAAAGCGACGGCGGCTGGGCGCCAGCAGGGCGGCTTCGGCATCAGCAGCCGCGGAGTGCTCGTGTGTTGCCGTGTGCACTTTGCGGTAAGCCCACCCAGCAGCGCGGGCCACCCGGTCTGTCGCCCCGAAAACAATCACTAAGAGAAACGCCGACATAGAGCCCACGAACCACCACCAGAATGCGGCGTGGATAAGCACGCTGTGCGGCCGGTAATCGGCCGGACGGGTCACATGACCCTGACCCCACTCCGGATAGCTGTACAGGATGACAAACAAATAAACCACCACAGTCACGATCGTGAGCCAGACGCGCCGGGGTCTTCCAGGAATGAACCGCTCTCCGACATCGACGAGGCGCCCAAGCCAGAAAATCTGGCTGGCTATAAAGATCAGGAGCAGGGCGAGGAGGATCAGATCGAAACGGGCGAACTCGTCGAAGCGTGCTACCAGGAATACAACACAGGGAAGGATCAACAGCAGAACGATCGCACGCCAGTGAGCGACGACACGCCGAAAGGATCGGAAGAAAAAGCCGACTCGCACCGTCTGCGGTTTAGATAGACCAGGCGAGGTCATCCCGAACTCCTCTTTCTTAAACCGTTCGCGCGGCAGCAGTCATCGTGAGAGCAAAAGAGTAACACCAAACTGTCGATCAATCCCGATTACGCTCAATCACCAGCGGTCAAAACGTGTAAAGGCCTGTTCTCGCCAGTTATACTGCCTACCGATGAAAAACGAAGTCGAACAAGCTTTGGGTGCTCTCGTCAGCCTGCCCCTGTGGGCATTAGGGCGTGCGGCCGATTTGGCTTGGTTTGAATTCGGTAGCCGAAGAAGCGTGAAAGGCAGCAAAGGCGTCGAAAAAGAAGTCGGCGATTACGCGCTACATGTGCAGTGTGCGTGGCGCATCACTCACGGCGAGAAGGTCGTCGTTGGTCGTGGAGACGTCTTCACTATGCCCGAAGAGAGCGCCGAGCCGACACCTGCCGATTTCGACTGGCAGAAAGGCAACAAGTTCGACAGAATTGCCGCCAATTTGTTGCAGAATGAATCACGCCAGCTCGTGGTGCGAAGCGTTAATGCTGGTGAGGTGGGAAGCTTCAGCATCGTGCTTGAGGACGGGTACAAACTGGAAATATTCCCGCACGATTCCGGGAGCGGAGAGCATTGGAGATTCATCAAGCCATATACAGCGGAACCGCACTTAGTTTTCAGTGGTCGTGGGTTGCAGCAGGAATAAGCGGCACTGCGATTAAGGACACCCCATCAGTTGGCGTAACATCCCGTTTACACTCAAAATCCCGGTCGCAGGTCCAAACGCGGAGTGCCTGTTTACAATTATGTGCGCGATGAATGCGGCTCCGAAAGTTGGCAAATGGGGCGAGCCTCCAACTATGGACGCTGGTGCCCCGATGCCAGCCGTTTACAGCGACGAAACCGGCCTGACGTGTGCGTATGTTATTGGGGCGACCCACTCCGAATCGGGATCCACGGCAGTTCTGCACTTTGAGGGCGTTCTATATTACGCAATGGGCTACCCGAATGACGAGGCTTTGAATGCGCATCCACTCTACGCAAACGGACTAGGATTTTACGGTTTCCATGTAGTTGAGAACTCTCCCCTAATTGCCGATCTCGATCGCACGAATCAGGTACACGAACGACACGTTGCGGGAGCTTACATGAAGCGATTTCGCCACTGGATAATTACGTTTCACGACGAGACTCTCGAAGTTGTCGCGAGAAATGCTCGCTTCGTGCGCACCAGTGAGAAGGAACCCAGACTAGCGGTTCTGGAGCACGCTTAGCCGCTATTTGAGGACAGTCGTTGGCGAAATATCCCGATAGCGCTCAGTGACCAGCGGTCAAAACGTGAAATCGCCTTCTATGAGAAGGTCATAAAAGTCAAGGCCGACGTGGCGGCCTACCTTATTAATTGCTTTTCATCTGCATAACCCTCCGGTGGTGACGTGGGGAGCTGT
>Ga0209648_10000953_pt1 | contig 22968 bp, 17 predicted proteins | sample GraSoi2013_115cm_FD_185830 | JGI IMG/M metagenome (GOLD analysis project Ga0209648, IMG submission 185830) | Grasslands soil microbial communities from the Angelo Coastal Reserve, California, USA - Sample 9_17_2013_115cm (SPAdes) (version 2) | ecosystem: Environmental > Terrestrial > Soil >... | reverse complement strand
CAACACCTAAAATCAATAGAGTGTCTGCCGTAAAATGGAGGGGTTGAACACCTTAGTTGTAGGGCTAGAGATGCTAAATGCGAGGCGGTCAGTCTCTAACAAGCCGGCATTTCGGACATGCGTTTGCTGTGGTCCGCAAACGGCGTTGTGGGAAGCGAAAGATGATGTTCTGGGCGGATTGTTCTGGGCGGATTGTTCTGGGCGGATTGTTCTGGGCGGATGGTTGGCTATTCGGAAACTGGTCCACTACCGAGGTGGCGGAGCGAGGTAAGCCTGCCGATGATCCACGCTGTTCCCCAGGCGGTTCACCTTCACTTGAATCGTGTGCACCTGGCCGTCTTTGATGGGCGGACGGAACGCGATGCTGTATTCGTGGCGGACAAGTTGTGCGATTTCGGAGTAGGCGCGATCGAATTCCTTCTCATTCTTGGGAAGATAGACGCGCCCGCCGCTCGCCACCGAGAGTTTGCGCAGCGCTTCATCGGCCTGAGCTAAGCCTTGCTTGACGAACGCGCGATCCTCACGCTCCTGCTGCGAGACTTTCCTCCACTTGGGAAACTTGCGGAAGTCGCCCGAGAGTGAAACTGCCAGGATGCGCACATCGGAAGTCTTGAGTTTTTGTTCAATCGATTGCCATCCTTCTGGTGGCGAAGTATCGACGCCGGTCGACAGAACAACAACCGTTTTTTTGCCGGGAAGCGGCGCAAGCCAGTCGATGGCCGACGCCAGACTGGAAGATAAGTTCAACTCGGCAAATCCAAGCGTAAAATTCAAATTTTGCAGCACAAACTCCGCCGTGGGTTTATCAGCCGTGAAGTCGAGCTGCAGTTCCGGCGCTCTCGAATAGCTGGCAATCGCAACACGGTCGTTGGGCGAGAGGTTTTTCAGCAGCGTGTCGGAAGCACGGACGTGATTCTTCCCCAGGAGATGGACCGCGGGGCCAGACTCAATCAGAAGTAGAACTTGTGCTGGCTCCTCGACGGCGGCAAAGCCAGTGAGCGGCTGCTCGTTCCCGTTATCGAATACTCGGAAGTCCTCGCGCCGCAGGCCTTCGACGAAATGGCCGCTGCCATCGGTGACAATCACGCCGACGTTGACGCGGTCAACGCCCACGTGAATTGTCTGATTCGGTTGCTGATTTTCCTGAGCTTCGGCGAGAGAATACACGCAGAGCGCGATAGCGCCTAGCAGTGCCGCTGCCAGAAGCCGGGAAGAGTTCATCGCCCGCTATTCAACCCACTGATCCCAATGGATGCCCTTCGAATCCTTCCACGAAACACTCGAAGAGTAATGAAGATGCCGCGCCACAACTTGCAAATTCATTTGCGCCAGCCAATCGGGAACCGTGGACGGCATGTCATCTTTCGATTCGTTCACAGTTTTTGCCACCGAGCTCTTCTTCGCCTCGACGATCCAGCGATCCTTTACTGCCTGCCAATCGACCTTTTGAAAGTCGAAGTAACTAAGCCCGCTCAGGTTTTGCGGAAATTGCCCGCGCCTGGCCTGGAACTGCGGCACGCTGGCAAGGCCGGCGGCCACGGTAGCATTCGCGCGATTCGCGAGCACTTCGCGAAGCGTCTCAACGCGGCTGGAGCCGAGAACCATGTCTGGCGTGACCGCAACATTAAAGAAATTCCACTGCGCGACGCCGGCCGTCCCTTGCTTCCCCCCGAGCGAAATCTTCACGAAAGTAATCTCTCCTTCATTCCGCTCCGAACTGATCTGTTCGCTGAACACCGTGCGCATGAGTTTGAGCGTCTCCGGCTTCTTTCGAATGCCAAGAAAATACACTTGTTTCGCAGAGTCCATCGAAGGGCTCGTCTGCATCGAAGCAAATTCCCCGCTCAGCAATCCCAGCGCATCTGGCACGGGCATTCCCAGCTTCTGCTGCGCGATGGCGTCAACTAAATCGACGTTGCCTTGCTGGCCCTGCGGAAACGCCGCGTGCGCCACGCGCTTCACCGTGTCGTAGATTCCCTGGAAATTCACTTGCATCGAGTTGTAGGAAATCGCATCCGCCGGCACGAAACTGAGCGAAGCAGGCGACGCCTTTCCAGCTGACCAAATGTCAAACGGCGTTCCCGGAGCCGTATTGCCCAGAATCGCGCCTTGCACGTGCGTTTTCGCTCCTTCAAACGTGATGTGGCCGCTCACAGAGTACACTGCGTCGAGCTTCGCAGCTTCGAGCAGCGGTGTGACCTGCATGGCCCCCGGTTTCGAATCTGCCGCCAGGTTTTTCAAGTCCGGAACGCGCAGAAAAAATTCCAGCAAGCCGCCTCCCAGGTTTCCCTTCGCTTCCTGATACGCCGCCGATTGCGCCAGCGACGCCGCCCCGGAAATCTTGCCATCGAGCCGCCCCAAAATATCTTCCATCACTGTTCGCTCACCCGCGCTCACAGCGTACTTCCCATGGTCGGCCCAATAGCTCACTCCGCTTTTGCCTTCTGACTTGAGGACCTGAACTCCTCCGATATTCATTTGCGAAAGTTGCGGCCCTTCTTTTGCTTGCATGCGCAAAAGCAGAATCGCTTTCGCCAGCACCATCTCTTTTCCGGTGCGGTCATACACAAAAAACATTCCGTTCCACGCCGGAGTTCTCGCCTCCGTCGAAACGGCCCCATTCGAAAGCGTTCGTCTTACTGGCTCGCTCACATACCCCAGCGTGAACGAATTTTCCAGTAGCCCAGCAAATTCCTGCAACTGCTCCGGCGTGAGCTTCGCCGCCGTTGATTTTTCCGCCGAAGAATTCAGCATCCCCGCTGCCAGCGCCGACCGCACCGGCGCAAAATCCGCATCGTCCCACAACGCCAGCAAAGAGTTGGTTTTTCTCGCTTCCGCGCCGGGCACACCGTGCCAGATCAAGTAGAACAGCGTGCGCGGCGACATTTGCGCCGGTTCCAGCGGCGCTTGCGCGCGCGCCGGATTCGCTGCCGCCAAGCAAAGCAGCGCCGCAATCGGCAATAGCATTCGTACGCTCAGTGTTTTCATCGGAGGGCTCCGTGCAATTGGTTGATGGAAAGGGCTAACTTTTTGATGTTAGCGTGCCGGCCAGACGCACAAAAGCCCTGTCCCGCGCTGAGTTTCCAGAACACGAAACAGGGCCTTACATGTGTCGCGCAAAAGCTGATAGCGTTTGTTTAGCAATAGCCCAGTGTCATAAGACTATTACGGCTTTGTCGGACTCGCCGCAGGCGCCGGCGCCGCCGCAGCCGCTGGAGGAGCGGCCGCGCCGCCCTCCTTCGGCGTCGCCAGGTACCCGGTAATCTGGCTCTTGCCCACATCGAAAACCACGATCTCGTAAGGCGCCATGCGCGAGCTGCCCTTCACGTAGAACTGCACCGGCTCGCCCGCAGTCCTGTCTTTCTTCGGGATGGCCCTGTCGTCCGCAATGACCGTCAGCGTGTACGTTGCCTTTTTCGGATCCGTTTTGTTCAGCGAAATCTGCACCGGCCCCACGCGCTGCGCGAACTTCGATTTCGTTACCGTGAACTCGTAGTAGTTGCGGTCGCCGCGCCGCCTCAAGTCTTCCAAGTCGTCCTTGTTGCGCGCGATCAGCCCGCTCATCACGTTCATGTCGCCAAAGCTGCGCTCCAGCTTGCCTTTCGTCGCTTCCAGGTCCGTCTTCGTTGCTTCGATGTCTTTCTTCGTGCCGCCCACTTCGGAGGCTACCGCGCCGATTTTTTCTTCGCTTTCTTTCAATTGCGCCGAGAGCTTCTGGTCCGAGGCTTGCTGTTCCTTCAGGATCGTTTCCGAGCGGCTCTTGGCCCGCGCGATCTCCGATTGCGTCAAGCCCATTCGCTGCGTGGTGACCTCCATCTGCCCCTTCAAATCCGCGATGCGCGAATTTGCCTGGTCCAGTTGCGCGGTCAGAATTTTGTTCTGATCTTGCTGCTTCGCCAGGTCCGCGCTCATGCGCGTCTCCGTCGTATATCCCACGAAGCCCAGCACCGCCAGCGCGGCAATCACCACGCCGAACAGCACTGCGATCCACCGCGGCGTCCCCGTGGATTCGTAGCCGTACGATTCCTGCGGCGTCGGTATGTTTGGAGAAATGCTCATTCCCCCTCCTCTGAAGTAGCTGCGACCCCTGCCGTGAGCAATCCCTGCTGCGACCCCTCACGATAATGTTGACTTGAAATTATCGCCTGCCTTCGCCCGTCTGTCCACCGCAGCCCATCTCAATCAAGGAAGTTCCAGTTGGATTCGGTAGACGTTGACGCCGCCCCGTGACAGCTTGACCGCCAGGGACCCATCGGGACCAAACCCCTCAAAACCACATCGCAGTACACCAGTTTGCAGAAGGTCCTCAAAGCTATAGAACCTTTCTTTGGCAGGATGTTCCGCTAGAAATCGATAGATGGGTTCGCCAGGTTCGAGAATGTCCTGACTATAAACATATCTCGAATCAGCCGCCCAAACAGGCATAGCCATCAGTTTTCCACGGGCAATCTCCGTCCACATATTCTTTTTCAGGTCATAAAGTTTCAGCATGGACGAGCCTTCTGTGATGGCGGCCAGAAAACGTCCGTCTGGAGACCAGCGGACCTCGGCGAGTCCTTCGGAATCCGGAACTCTGATCGATTGTTTGCTTCCGAAATCATAGAAGTACAGAGCTGTTTGTGAACCGGAGTGGTCGGCCTTCTGTTCCAATGCAGACAAAACGATGCGTTGGCCGTCAGGGCCCCAGTCCGCTGAATACACCTGCTGCTCCGGTGCAAGTACCGACTCGGGAGTTCCTCCTTCCGCAGGGAAAATATAGATGCCTTCCATCCTGCCCTGGAAGAGGATCTTCTTGGAATCCGGGCTCCAACGCGGAAAGAGAACCGGAGTCAAAACAAGATTTTTGACCAGTTGATACCGTTCGCTTCCGTTTTGCCTGCTGCGCCACAACGAGTTTCCGCTGACAAAAAGAACAGATTCCCCGTCTGGCGAGAATACCATTTCTCCGACGCCCAATTCCGGCAGAAACGGTTTCGCCAGGCGCGACAGTCTATCAACGATCACCAAATTAAGGGCTCCTGCTCCGCCCACCGCATATAGGATCCGAGGATCTCTCGACGTCGTGGCATGGCCATAGTAGACTGAGCCATAGTCGACTGGTCCGGAGGTCAATTGAATGGGATTGCTCCGTAGCCATGGAAAAAACCTGGGAGGTTCCCGCACCGCCCACAAGTCGGTCCGGAGGCTCTCGCCATCTTGCACAGCCAAAAATAAGTAATAGGCGCCATCTGCCGTCCACCGGCCATTCCACTCCATTCGCGAGCCCTTCCAACCAGGAAGAAGAGGTCGCATCTTCCCGCTCCCTACCGACACTTCCCAGATCGATCCCCTTTGCGTCGTTTGGTTCCACTGGGTAAACCGTAGGACTTTGCCATCCGGGGACCACGCAACCCTCCCATTCGCTGGCGAGGTGGCCGCGATTCTGTGGACATTTGAGCCATCGCGATCCGCCAGGTAGATTCCATCGTCCTTCGTGAGCGCGAGTTGCAGTCCGTCCGGGGAAAAGCTGGCATTATTCGCCGAAAGGCTGCCGAGTTTTCGCGGTGCCCCTCCCACCAGGGGCACGGCCCACAAAGGCAAATTACCGGTTCGCGAAGTGAACGGTGCGATCAGCAACTCGCTCTGATCGGGGGAAAGATCGAAGATTATTGTATTGTGAAATGGCACGGGAAGCGGAGAGCTTTCGCCCCCCGCCGTCCCAATCTGCATGTTGTTCCAGTGATCGCCCTCGCGTTCCAGGTAGAAAATGCGCGAGCCGTCTGTCGTGAGCGGCTGAAAATCATCTATGCTCCCGGAATGCGTGAGTTGCTCAATCCGCCCCGTACGAATGGAACGGCCATACAGGCGTTGATACAGCAGCATCGCAGCCATCACGCAGAAAATTCCGCCTGCCGTCACAGCAATCCACCTCAATTTTCCCTTTCTCTTGGATTGGTGACGGGCCTCCTGTAACGACTCAATCTCCGTTTGCGCAAGCACGGGCTCCGGGAGCGCCGTCGCAATTTCAGCTGCCTTCTTGCCATTGGAGGCAGCGCGCACGGCCGCGATGAATCGATAGCCTCGGCGCGGCAGCGTCTCGATGTATCGCGGTTTTTCGGTGTCGTCTGCCAAAGCGCCACGAATTTGGTTAATCGAGAAATTGATGCCATGCTCGAAATCCACGAAGGTTGATTCGCTCCACAGGTGCTGTTGGATTTCTTCGCGGGTTACCATCGTGCCGGCGCGCTCTGCCAGCAGCAGGAGAACGCGGAATGGCTGCGGTTGTAGCTTTATGAGAATGCCGGCTTTGCGGACTTCGCCTGCCGCCACGTCCAACTCGAAAGGGCCAAAGCAAATGCCGGGCGGCGTAGGGGAATTTATGGGCACCAATCACCAGGAATCGTCAACAGCCTTGATTCTAACAGCTTCGTCGTAAGCCAAGTAGTAAAATTTATTTCTCTTACAAAATCAATAAATCATTCCATTTCATCGAGTTGGTCCCTTACCAAAAACTAACCAACAGCATACACACCGCGCATTGCCTTCTTTTCGACCCAGCACTACTTTCCCATCACACGGCAGTTCCAGTCTGTACCATTTGGAACAGCTCGGCAGTCTTTTTCACCCGTCGGCAACTCCCAACCGACAACGAATCAATGCCGTCGCAGGACGAATTGTGCCCGTGTGTAGCGATGCAAATTTGAGGAGACGTCATGAAAAGATCTCTGTTGGTCCTAATTTCAATCTGCAGCTTGTGCGCCGCGTTGGCGTTCCCACTCGTATCGTTCGCCCAGAAGAGCCAAGCTTCGGCCGTGCCCCAACACCATCATTATAAAGTCGTCGATTTGGGCACCCTCGGCGGTCCGCAGAGTTTCTTGAATGAAGAAGGCAACCCTGTGTTCCCCGGGGCTCACGCTTTGAACCACGCCGGGGCAGTGGCCGCCATTAGCGATGCATCCACTCCAGATCCATTCAATCCCAACTGCTACGGACAGGACTGTGACACAGTGCACGTCTTCGGGTGGAAGGCTGGCGTCCAAACAGATTTGGGAACCCTCCCACAAAATCCGCCTATGGGTCCACAGACGCCGTGCTTGGACTGCGCTTGGTCGAGCTGGGCGTATTGGATCTCCGACAGCGGGCTGATCGCTGGAGTATCCGAAAATAATGCGATCGACCCCCTTGTGGGCGCTCCTGCTTCTTTGGCCGTCTTGTGGAAAGACGGGAAGATCATCAACCTGGGCACGCTCGGCGGCAATGAGAGCGTGGCAGTAGCGGTAAACAACGGCGGCGAAGTCGTTGGAGGGGCCCTGAACTCGACTGCAGACCCCTACCCGGGCCGATATCCGGACTCGAACTTCTTCATCTTCGGCAATGGCACCGAAGCGCACGCATTTTTGTGGAGTCAAGGAAAAATGCAGGACTTGGGCACTCTTGGCGGTCCAGACAGCTTTGCCTTTCTTGTGAATGAGCGCGGTCAGGTAGCGGGTGCGAGTGATGTGGATTTTACTTCCAACGTCGTCACCGGCGGCCCTACCGTTCACCCATTTCTTTGGCAGCAAGGCAAGATGATCGACTTGGTCGCGCATGCTCCGGCAGGAATGTTTGGCGGCAGCTACGGCAGCGTCAGCGCCCTTAATGACACCGGACAAGTAGCCGGCACGATGTATCTCACCGGTGATTTGACCTGGCATTCCTTTCTCTGGGATGCGGGAGAAATCAACGATCTTGGCACGCTGGGCGGAGCGATTACCACAGCCGTTGCGCTAAACAACGCTGGACACGTCGTTGGTAGGTCGGACGTCACAGCCGTCTGTGAAATTTGCGCAGCGGGCGATCAAAAACAACTTCACCATCCTTTCTTCTGGAAAGACGGCGCGATCACGGACATCGGCGTGGTGAGTGGCGACACGGTCGGGACGGCCTACAGTGTGAATGCGAATGATCAGGTGGTAGGCCGCACCGACCTTTGCACAAAGGTCAATCCAAACGACTCCTGCGACAATGCGAGCAAGATCTACCACGCTTTTTTGTGGCAGAAGGGATCCCTTGCCGATTTGCAGACTCTGATTCTCCCTGGTTCCGGCATCACTGTGAACGATGCGCTGAACATCAACGATCGCGGGGAGATTGTCGGCTTCGGCGCACTCTCGAGCGGCGACCAGCATGTGGTCCTGCTGATTCCGTGCGACGAGAATCATCCAAATATCGCGGGCTGCGATTACAACCTCGTCAGCGCGGCGGCGGTTCAGAGCGGTTCAGCATCCATTGCCCTGCCGGCCAAGCGAAATCGCAGATTCGGAGTTCTGGCACCGAAATAGTTCTGCTCCGCGGTGCGAGGCGTGTCGGCGAGCATCGCGGATTCAAAGCAATGCCGTCGTGAGGATGTGAATCGTGCCAGCGTATGGCGAATGCAACTTTGAGGAGACGTAAATGAAAAAATCTCTAATGTTCTTACTCTCCCTCTCCGGCTTGTGGCTCCTTGTCGGCTGCGGAGGGGGAACTTCTGGTCCACCACCTCCTCTGAAGGCGATCACGATCACGTTCGGCTCCGGACGCGCCTTGGACGGAAGCGACGCCATCAATGCCCCCAACCAGACCTTCAACGTCTGGGTAGTGAATGCCGACGGCTCCGGGACCACCCCGCTCACGAAGCTCACTGCCAACAACGCGGACAGTTTTGGGCCAGTTCGGTCGACCGATGGCACCAAGATCGCATTTAACTCAAGCCGCGCCTTGGACGGAAGCGACGCCGCCAATTCTAACGTCACCTTCAACATCTGGGTAATGAATGCCGACGGTTCGGGGGCCATCCCGGTCACCAAGCTCACTGCCAGCGGCGCGTACAGTTTTGTGTCAGCTTGGTCGCCCGATGACAGCAAGATCGCATTTTCGTCAAGCCGCGCCTTGGACGGAAGCGACCTCAATGGCGGCACCGAAAACACCTGGGTAGTGAATCCCGACGGTTCCGGCGCCACCCCACTCGCTGTCAGCGTCGCGGGCAGTTTTGCGCCGGCTTGGTCGCCCGATGGCAGCAAGATCGCATTTCAGTCAGGCCGTGCCTTGGACGGAAGCAACGCCCTCAATGCCAACGACAACCCGAACATCTGGGTAATGAATGCCGACGGTTCCGGCGCCACCTCGCTGACCAAACTTACCGCTGTCCAACCCCTGAATATCGTTCCTGGAATCTGGCTTCCGGACGGCAGCAAGATTGTGTTTGACTCAGCACGGGCGTTGGATGGCACCGATGCCGCAAACTCAAACGGAACGAGGAACATCTGGATAATGAATGCCGATGGCTCCTCGGCTGCCCCGTTGACCAAGCTCACAGCGTCAGGGACGGATAGTCTCCTGTGATTGGATCCGCTTTGAGTTTCGCTCTGCAATCGGTTTCGCCCTGCCGGCATCTCCCAGCCGGCAATGAAGCGATGCCTTACTCAAGGCACGGAGGAAGCGATCATGAAGTCCAAAGTTGAGGTAGCGGCCAATGTAGCGGTGATCGTGTTGGCCGTGGTGATCGGGACGGTTTTTCTCATGAATCGTTTTGGTGCCCCAAGGCTTGACCCGAACGAGGTCAAAGCCGGCGACCAGCTCCCTGGCCTGCCCGCGTACAAGTGGAACGCGCACGAGCGCACCCTGGTCCTCGCGCTCAGAAGCGGATGTCACTTTTGTGAGGCGAGCATGCCCTTCTACCGCAAGCTCGCCCAATTGGAACAATCGAACCAGCTCGGCGCTCATCTCGTCGCTGTGCTTCCGGACAATCCGGCCGTCGTGCATCAGCTCGTGGAAACACAGCAGCTCACGCTCGAAGTGCTTCCGCTCTTTGAGTTAGGCCAGGTCAAAGTGCAGGCCACTCCCACTCTGATGCTTGTCGATGAGCAAGGACGCGTCTCCAAAGTCTGGATGGGCCAGCTTCCGGCCGCGGAGGAAGCAGAAGTTATCGCGGCAATCAGCAAGCCGCCGGCCGCTGAATCCAAACAACAAAGTTTCCTGCGAGCCCCTTTCAAGACTGATAAGCCTAAGTCTTGATGTGAACGTTCGTGTGGAAGTTCGTCGGAAAGTCAGGAGCAACTGTCAAAAGGAGGAAATATGTGGATTCTGAGGTTAGTCCGGAATTTCGCTTTGCTCGCGGTGTTGGCGCTAGCAGCACATGCGGCTGCCGGTGCCGACAAGCACGGTCGTTGCTTTGGATCATGTGACCCAGCAAAACCGATATGTCCAAACGTCTGCGGCCGATGCGTTATGCTCGATCCCCATGGCCACGGTACTTGCGTCCCCTGAACTTTATCAGGTTCACTCCAGGACCACGCCAACGCGGCAGAGCGCTGTTGGCTCCAAGGCGTGGCCCTGGCGTTCTTTTCCCAGGCAGATTGGCAGCAGGTTAACGGAGTTCCCGGTACACGAGCGGCGTCAGGTCGTCCAAGGTCCGCTCGTTGCCCTTCGCCCTCCGCCGGCAAGTTCGTCGGAAAGTCAGGAACAACTGTCATAAGGAGGAAGTATGTCGATTCTGAGGTTAGTCCGAAATTTCGCTTTACTCGCGGTGTTGGCGCTGGCAGCGCGTGCGGCTGCCGCTGCTGACAAGCATGGGCGTGGGAACCCTCACTGCGGTGGACCGTGTAACACCTCGGCCGACTGTCGAAAGGTCTGCATATGTGTTGCGGCCGGCCAAGGGAATCGTTGCGTGCCCAAGCAGATCCTCTAGACACCGGAAAAACCCCATTGGGACAGGTTCATCCCAGGACCACGCCAACGCGGCAGCGCGCTGTTGCTCACAAGGTGTGGCCCTGGAGTTCTTTGCGTAGATAGCTGGGACAAGTTGACCATAAGGAGGAAAGTATGTCGATTCTGAGGTTAGTCCGAAATTTCGCTTTGCTCGCGGTTCTGGCTCTAGCGGCGCAGGCGGCTGCCGGTGCTAACAAGCATCCGAACCCGAGGCCAGGCAGGTGCGGGGTAGTGGGACAGCAGTGTGGTGCTCCAATTCTTCCCCCTTGTTGCCCTGGGCTAGTGTGCGTGCCCGCTTCCACTCGTGCCTTTTGCGAGAAGTGACGCTCCACGAGAGGAGCACCCTCGACCCGATGAGCCGATCTTGGGTGTCGCATCCCTTTGGAGTTCACCTCTCCAAACAGTGCGGCCCTGGCGTTCTTTCCCCAGGTAGCTGGCAGCAAGTTGATGGCGTTCCGGTGCACGATCCGTCCATCGTATACTCCACGTATCTCGGGGGCAGCGGCAACGCTCTGCTGAGGAGGATGACAGTGAAGACTACGCTCGCAATCGTTCTTTTTTCGACTCTCTGCGCAGGCTCCGCAACCGTCTCACGCGCCGTGTGTGTTGGGGCTTCGGTGAACTCGTTCGGGGCAAAGGGTGATGGCCAGACCGACGACACGGCCGCCATCCAAAGCGCCATCAACTCCGCCGCTTCCGCCGGGGGCGGCTCCGTGGTGTTCAACGTGGCTCGCTACTTTACCACCGGTAGCTTCGTTGTGCCCGCAGGGGTGGTCCTATGCGGATCGATCGAAGGGCCTTTCGATGTCTCCGCAGTCAATCCGGCCTTAGTCGCTGTCGCACCCACGCTCTTGATCACCAATACCAGCGCCCCCTTCATAACCCTGCAAGGACTCGGGGCCGGAGTGACCGACCTGCTCTTCCATTACCCGAACCAAGTCAAGACTACTGCTTCGGCTCCCAACGTCTACCCCTACACTATCGTTGCGGCCTCTCCGGGCACGAAAGTGGTTCGCTCCTTGGTGACCAATGCCTACAACTTCCTGGACATCGAGAGTGGCAGGGTCATCGCCCAGGATCTGTTCATCGGGGCGTTCAATATAGGCGTCAACATCGACCATGCGCACGACCATGTCACGCTGCGCAATCTGCTCCACTCCGTGTACTGGGACATAGCGGAGAACGTGCCGTTCCCGAGTCCGATCGACGCCTGGGTGCTGACCCACGGGATCGCCTTGGTGGTGAATCGGGTGGACGGCCTCGAGGTGCACGATTTCAACGTGTTACTCCGTTTCGCCGGGATTCTTCTGACCGATTCGCCCGACACCACGCAAAATCCTCGGTGCGGATATGGAACGGGAAGCGACATCGATCTCGATGTCAAGAACGGCATCATCGTGACCGCGTCCAATTCGCCAGGCTATGAGTTCACGAATGTGGTCGTGGGGGCGAGCCTTGGTTCCGGTCAGGCGGTGGTCCAATTGAGTGCTGGCGGCTCCCTCCCGCCGGACGTGTTGGTCAATGGAGGCTCGGAGACAGGTAGTTGGGCTTTGGGCCCTTTCCCCGCGCCTGCGGCGGGCCATCTTACCGTTGTAAATATAATCGGGTTCAATTTGCCCTGACCGTAAAACTTTCCGGTGTCCAGGCCGCTGCCGGCCGGAGGAAACACGATGAAGAAACCCTCGCTCTTTCTATTCCTTGCTTTCAGCTTGAGCCTGCTCAATGCTTGTGGCGGTGGCGGCGGTGCTCCTCCTCCGCCCGCTCCAGCAGTCACGATTACGGCGTCGTCGAACTCGATCACCCAGGGGCAAACGGTGACGCTGGCGTGGTCCAGTACAAACGCTACTTCGTGTACAGCCTCGGCCAGCCCGAGCGAAAGCGATTGGTCGGGAACCCACGCTACGAGTGGCTCGCAATCCGTCACACCGGTGTCGGCCGGGACAATCAACTACACACTGATGTGTACCGGCGCAGGCGGAAGCGGTTCCGGTGCCGTGCCCGTCACAGTCACCCCCATCCATGTCTCCGTCAGTCCTCCGGCTTTCATTCCCTCGGGAACATCCTTCAATTTCACAGTGACCGCACTGGATGCCTCCAACAGCACGGTGACGAGCTATTCCGGGATGATACGCTTCACCAGCACCGACCCCCACGCTCAACTCCCTCCCGACTCGACGCTGGTATCCGGAAGCAAGGTCTTCTCGGCCACACTTACCACCGCTGGCAGTCAGACCATCACCGGGACCGACAAAGCCACGCCTGCCATCGCGGGTACCTCGAACTCCATCAACGTCGGCGCCCTGGCCGGCGCATTTCCGGTGGATACATTCGGAGCAAAGGGAGACGGCAAGACCGACGACACGGCGGCCATTCAAAACGCGATCAATGCTGCCGCTGCCGCCGGGGGCGGATCGGTTGTCTTTAAAGTGGCTCGCTACTTCACCACCGGCAGCTTCGTTGTGCCTGTCGGGGTGGTTTTGTGCGGAACAATCGAAGGGCCCTTCGACGTCGCTGGCGTCAATCCGGCCGTGACCGCGATCGCACCCACGCTCCTGGTCACCAATACCAGCGCTCCATTCATCACCCTGAGTGGACTCGGGGCCGGGGTGACCGACCTGCTCTTCCATTACCCGAACCAGGTCAAGACCAGCGCCTCGAGTCCCACCGTCTATCCCTACACCATCGCGGTCAATGGTGCGGTCGCCGGGAAGGTGGTCCGCTCTACGGTTACCAATGCCTACAACTTCCTGGACATCGAGCTTGGCCGAGTCATGGCCCAGGACCTGTTCATCGGCGCGTTCAATATAGGTGTCAACATCGACCACACCGCCGACTTCGTGACCCTGCATAATCTCCACAATGGCGTGTTCTGGGACGGGGTGGAAAGCGCTTCTTATCCGACGGCCATCGACACCTGGGTGCTGAACCACGGGACCGCCTTGGTGGTGAACCGCATGGACGCCCTCGAGGTGCACGATTTCTTTGCGTTCTCTCGTTTCGCCGGGATGCTTCTGACCGTTTCGCCCGACACTACCATAGGTGGTTGTCGGTGTGGATGGGGAACGGGAAGCAACATCGCTCTTGAGACGGTGCAGTACGGCATCATCGCCACCGCGACCGGCGGTTCAAGTGGCTATGAGTTCACGAATCTGCAAGTCACGGCAGCTCCGGGTCTCGGTCAGGCAGCGGTCCAATTGAGAGCCGGCGGCACGATCCCGCCGGACGTGCTGATCAACGGAGGCTCGGTACGAGGTACTTGGGCCTTAGGCGCTTTCCCCACGCCCGCTGCAGGCCATCTGACTCATATAAACATTATTGGGTCGGATCTGCCCTGAAATATGATCTAACGGAGCTTAACTCTCCCCGCGGACCGCTCGGTTTAGCGTCTCGGGATCGTTCAGGTTCAGCACGCAACCTTCCTCGTTGGTCCGTACTTCCTCTATTTCTGCGGCGTGGGCCCAAACCACTGCCTGCGCTCTGTCCGGCTAGTTCGGCGGCCTCCAAATCGATCTGGAGGCCGCCGAACTAGCCGGACTAGCGCTGCCGCCTGAGGATTCGGCTTGGCCCGCCTTGCTCCCATTTCTACTTCCGAACTTTTATCTCCAACCTGCTGGCTTCTAGTTTTCTTCCCGCCCCTCATCCCTATCCCACTTTCCCCTTTCTAGCTTCTGCCTTCTAGTTTCTAATTTTCTCTCCCGCCCTTAACCCCTGCCCCGCCAATCACTTCCAAATCTGTTTCAAATTTATCTTGACAAGTACTGTACTTGTGCGGTAACATCTTATGTGATCGTCAGCCGCCACTCTCGTTTACTCACAGCACTCCAAGCCAACGGCCGCCCCTCTCCTTCTTTCTACTCCGAGGGGGTACACCCCCCGGGGCATTTTGTATGAATATCAAAAGAAAGGGGTTGCGAAATTTGCATTTCGCAAGTGATTGAAAATAAAGGTCGATGCGCGGAGGGGGATCAGGTCCAAAATGCGAATGGGAGCAACAGTATCTCAACCCTTTGTTTATCAATCATTTGCGCACTCTTTGCGCTTTTTTGCACTCGCGCAAAACTCAACTCTTTTGTTTTCAAGCGATTCCGCACTCTTTGCCAAAAAACCACCCGGGGTGGGGGTACATCCTTCAAGCCAAAAGCCTATCTCCTTGTGGCCCTATCTCCGGGTCGCGTCCTTACCTCGTTACCTCCTTACTTCATTACTTCGTGCGTCGCTCTTGGCGCGAGCGGATCCCGGGCCAGCGGGCAAAGATGTGAGGCTTAGTTGGTCAGAAAGAAGGACGCTTGTTAGATTATTTCGACGAAGTTGGCGGCAGAGCGCTTCTCTGGGAGCAAGGACAGGACGCCTCGATCCATCGTTGTGAGCTTGCCGTGCTTGTGCATGGCAAGCCCCAGCAAATAGGCATCGGTGACTTGCTGGTGCCCGATCAGCCGTCCGACAAACGGCTGAGTAGCCGCAACAAAACCGATTTCGTCGGCCCAGAATCGATGAGAGGGGTGATTCAAGTTGGCATCCAGTAGCTTCAATGCTTCTTGTGGTGTTACAGCGTCACGGGAAAACGCGGGGTTGGTGATGATTCTCACGAAAGCCGCCTGCGTAAGCGGACATGTTGCCCATCCCTCTCGGGATTCGCGGCTAAACCAGTCTTGGGCTTGCGCGTGGCCCTCGTGGGCGGGCCACATCAAGGCGATTAGCACGTTAACGTCCAGCAAGAAGGCTGTCATTTCTGGGCCGCGTCCAGCTCCTGGACTCTATTCGTGCTCACGCGTGGTGATTCGGGAGGCAGATCGAAAACTTGTACACCGTTTACCAAGCGCGTGGGACGCGGAACGGCAAACGCCCGGCGCACTAGCTCGGATACGGCTTTGCCGAGGGCAAGGGAGCGGCTGGCGGCATAGCGCTTTACAAGGCGAAAGACGTCATCATCTAAAGAGAGTGTGGTTCTCATAGGATTATGATGCTACAGGATGCAAGGTGATGTCAAGCGACAACAACAGCATCGTAACGGCTGGATGATGCTATGGAACAAGACCTGCATCGATGTCTCGTGGGCGGATCTTATTTACGCCCGCGCTTGGACTTCATATTGATCCCCGGCCAGCGGGCGAAGACGGAGGTGGTCAGGCCGCCGCGCGGAGTGAATTCACCGCGCACTACGCACCATTCGGGCTTAACGGCGGCGACGATGTCGCGCAGCATTCTGTTGACGGCGTTTTCATAGAAGATGCCCAGGCTGCGGTAGGCAAGGAGATACATTTTCAGGGCTTTCAGCTCGATGCAGTCCCTCTTCGGCATGTATTGGATGGTGATGGTGCCGAAGTCAGGGAGCCCGGTCTTGGGGCAGACGGAGGAGTACTCAGGAAAGCGCGTAGTAATCACGTAGCCGGGAAATTGATTGGGCCAGGTTTCGAGCGCGGGCAATTTGGCGTTGATGCCGGCGCGGGCGTGTTCTTCGGTGTAGTTAGGCATGTCGGCTCCTGAAAGTATTGTAGCGTGCCGAAGCCTGTTGTCGAAGGCAGTGGAACTTGTAGTGGCGGGTCATTAGACCCGCGATTTTTGCTTGGAGCAAAGTGCGGAGTTGTTCGGAAAATAGATGCACTTACCGAGTCCATTACCTCTTGCTGATTGCCGCGCACTTCGCCTATGCTTTGCGGGGAGAGAAGAGATCGGAACCAACCCGATAAGCTGCCCGCTTTGTAATAGTGCGAATATCCGGCGTTCCAAACGCCGGGGGGTGCGGGATTATTTGCTTAGTGTCGCGGGAATCCTGCCGTGGCGCTGCGAATCCTGCTCCGCGCGATTTCATGCGCGCTTGCTGCCGTTTCGCACTCTCTTGTACGCCCATTGCAAAATCTGCGGCAACCTGGAATTGCAACGCATCTCCGCGGAACGCATCACCGGTGTGACTTCCACGGTCGGACGCTTACTAGGAATCCCCGCGCTGCGCTGCGAGCCCTGCCGGCACAAATTTTTTTCCGTGCGCCCGCTTCGCCGCGAAGGCCCATCAGCCGCAGCCGCGCCAAATAAGTAGCGTGCACTCCGGCGTTCGCGTATCGCACGCCGCGCGACCGGTTGTCGTCCTGCTCTAGTGGAGTGATCGGCAGTTGCCGCGGCCCACTTTGGAAGTAGCGCGCACTCTGGCGTTCGCGCGAGCAGAACGAATCGAAGCGTCCGCGCTGACGCGACGCGAGCAGAGCGTTCCATGTTTGACGCGGCGGCGTCCGCGCAACGCGAAAACAGCGCGGTACCGAGAAGGTACCTCGCGAGTCCCCGTGGTCCCAGTACAATACTTCGATTTTGTAGTACTCCCCGCACCGTACCGTTTCCAGCCTGTTCACTTTTTCTTTTTCCCACTACTCTCCACTTCCTGCTCGAAGGGAGCACATGGACACAAGCATCCGAGTTCTGGTGGCCAACCGTCCGCGGCTCCTGCGCGAGCTGGTGCTGTCCACGCTTTCCGAGCAAGCGGGGATCTGCGTGGTGGGAGAAACGGATAACGAGCGGGACGTGCCCTTGCTGGTTGCGGAAACGAAACCGGATTTTCTGCTGATTGCTTTGGACGAGCCGCAACGGCGTCCGCCGTTGTGCGATTTGCTGCTGCAGGAATTTCCCGCGCTTCGAATCATTGCCGTGGCGCCAAACACGAATGTGGGGATTTATTACTGGGCGACGTTTGAAATCCACTCGACGACGATGGAAGCGAGCGAAAAGGCGCTGCTCGAAGTGCTACGGAAAAGGGCGTTGCCGGTGAAGGGAGGTGTGGCCTGAAGCGCATGGGATTTTTTTTGTGCTGCGCGATGTTGCTGAGTGCGGAAGCCGCTCGCGCGCAGCAATCGAAAAGCCAGCCGGGAAGCGGCGGCGGAATTGTGGCGGACAACCTGGACCGCGTGGCGGCGACAGCGGAGCAAATCTTAGAAGTAGTCAATCATGATGCGGGAATGATGGTGGAGCTGAAACGCGCCATCGCTCAGGACGCCGGGGAAAGCGGGCAGATCCTCGAAGAATCCGACCTGAGCGAGAGCGCCGTCACGGAGCGTTTGCGCGAGGAGTTGCGAACGCGGGTGCTGGCCACGCGGCTCTTGCAACGTTACGGCTATCTGCTCCCGAAAGTGAATCCGGACTCGGAACTCGCCGCGGAGCAAAATCTGAAGATGCGCGCGCGGGCACAGCAACTGGAACGGGCTTCGGAGTCACCCGATTCGAATCATGCCGCACCGCAAACGGTGATCACCGTAGGAACACCGCCGTCCGCGGAACGTCCCGCGAATCAGGGACGCCCCGTGCGCGGTGCGCTTGCTGAAGTCGACGGCGCGCTCGACAGTTCGCGCCCGGAAATGCTGGCAGCCCCTCCGGAGACTCACGTGGATTTGGTCAAGGCTGGCTGGCGGCCATCGATGCAGACCGAACCGGCGGAGAAGGCTGGCTCCGCCACGCCCGCTGAAACAGTTATTTCGACAATCGAAACGCCACCCGCGTCGGCCCCACGGCCACGCAGTGTGGGAGCGCCGGCTGCGGAATTTGAACTGGTGCGCATGGATCGGCGGCCGAATCCGTACGCGGACGTGCCTTCACTCTACGATCTGTACGTACAGGCCAACGCACCGAATCGGAAGATGGAACGGTTCGGCCTGGAAGTCTTCCGCAACGGCACGGCGGACCCGGACATCCTGCCAATGGATCTTCCCGTTGGGCCTGACTACGTCGTTGGGCCGGGCGACAGTTTGTCCATCAATTTGTGGGGCGGCGTCTCGCAACGTCTTTTGCGCGCGGTGGACCGGGAGGGGCGGCTGGCTTTGCCCGAGGCTGGACCGCTGCTGGTTTCCGGCAAGTCGCTCGGAGAAGTGCAGGAAGCGGTGCAGCGCGTGCTGCGAACGCAATTCCGAGACGTTTCGGCGGATGTTTCGCTGCTGAAGCTGCGCAGCGTCCGCGTGTATGTGGTCGGTGAAGTCGCGGCTCCGGGAGCGTACGACGTCAGCTCACTCTCGACGCCTCTGAACGCCCTGTTTGCCGCAGGAGGAATTACGCCGCGCGGGTCGCTGCGGCGGCTGGAACATTACCGCGGGAAACAACTCGTCGAAGAAGTAGACGCTTACGACCTGCTGCTGCACGGAATTCGCGGGGACTTGAGGCGGCTAGAGAATGGCGACTCGCTGCGCGTGCCGCCGCTAGAAACTTCCGTCACCATCGACGGCATGGTGCGCCGCCCGGCGCTGTACGAGTTGCGCAACGAGAAAAACCTGAACGAAGTCCTGGAATTAGCGGGAGGAATTCTGCCGGCAGCGGCGCTGCGCCACATCGAAGTGCAACGGCTCACGGCGCACGAAAAACGGAGCATGCTGAGCCTGGAAATCGGCGAAGGAAGCGACAAGGAAGCGTTGCGCGGCGCTTTCGAGAAATTCCAAATTCAGGATGGGGATGAGATTCATATTTTCCCGATCGCGCCTTACAACACCGGAGCGGTCTACCTCGAAGGACATGTCTTGCGCCCGGGCCGCTATTCCTACCACGAGGGCATGAAGCTCACCGACTTGATTCCGTCGTATAACGATCTTCTTCCTGAGCCTTCCGAGCGTTACGCGGAAATCATTCGAATCGAAGGGCCCGAGAACCGGCCGGTGGTCGAGAGTTTCCATCTTGCGGAGGCGCTCGCGCATCCGGAGAGCGCGCCGCGGCTGCAAGCGCTCGACACCATCCGCATTTTCGGTCGCTACGATCTGGAGGCCGCGCCGGATTTTACGGTTTACGGGGAAGTGCGAAGTCCGGGAAATTACCGCAGCTCCGGCCAAGCCCATTTGCGCGATGCGATCTATCAGGCAGGAGGAATAACGCCCGATGCCTGGAAGGAGTCAGCGCAACTGTTCCGGTCCGTCGCGGACGGTTCGACGAAAGTTTTCAGCATCTCGCTGGGTGAGGCGCTGGCCGGCGAACCCTTGAACAACATTCTGATCGAGCCGCGCGACCGCATCTTGGTGCACCGCCGGCCGGAACGCGTCAATCCTTCAAGCGTGTACGTGCGAGGAGAAGTGGCACGGCCAGGGCGCTATCCGCTGGTGGCCAATATGCGTGTGTCGGATTTGGTGCGCTCCGCCGGAGGACTGTTGCGCAGCGCAAATGCCAGCAGCGCGGACTTGACGCATTACGCCGCGACAAGCGGCGCGCCAGCGGCAGCGCAACAACAGGAGTCCCATGCGGTAAACCTCGGCGGCGCGCTCGCGAAGGAAGAAGCCGAGGATTTTGCGCTTCGCGACGGCGACGTTTTGACCGTGCCGCAACAAACCGGATGGACGAACATCGGGGCTTCCGTAACCCTGCGCGGAGAAGTGGCCAAGCCAGGGGCTTATGGCATCCAGCCTGGCGAGCGGCTGAGTTCCTTGCTGCGTCGCGCTGGAGGCTTGCTACCTACAGCGTATCCGCGCGCAGCGGTGTTCGAACGGAACGAAGTGCATGAGCTTCAGCAGAAAAGCCGCCAGGAACTGATTCAACGGCTTGAGCAGGAATCGACAGTCGTGAAGACTTCGGCATCCACGACGGGGACCGAAGAAGCCGCGCTGCAACAGGCAGCCATGCAGCAACGCCAGCGCGCACTGGATGCCCTGCGAAGAGCTCCCATTTCAGGGCGGATGGTGATTCACATTGGCGCTCAACGCAAGAGCTTCGCAGGGTCGCCGGATGATATCGAGCTTCGAGCGGGCGATTCTCTGTCCATTCCCAAGCAGCCCGGAGGGGTGCTGGTTATCGGGCAGGTATACAACTCGAACGCCCTCACCTACAAGCCGGGAAGGAGTGCGGGATGGTATCTCTCCCGCGCGGGAGGTCCGACGCAGCTTGCCAACAAAGGCGAAATCTTCATCATCCGCGCGGACGGTTCAGTCACTGGCGGAAAGCAGGGTGGCTTCTGGTCCGGGAGCGTGCTCTCGTCGACGATGGGTCCGGGCGACACGATTGTAGTCCCGGAGAAGCCGGTTCTTGGCAGCTCTCCCTGGAAGAGCATCGTGTCTGTCGCGCAAATTGCGCAGGCGGGAGCGCTGGCTGCGGCCGTTGCTATCAAATGAGCGGGGAATGAAGATGCAAAGCCGGGCAAGGATTCTCGGAGCGGTTGCGCTCTTGCTGAGTGCATGCCCGGCTCAGGTGTCCGCAGCGCAGAAGCAAGGGCCCATAGCGCTGGCGCCGGAAACGACGGTTGCCAAGGAGAAACCTTCTTCCGAGACCGATACTGCGCCGAATACGAATGCAATGATGAAAAGCTCTGAAGGAACCCGGACGGGTCTGCTGGAACGTTTCGTGAACGACCAGGGGAAAATCTGGACAAGTCCCGCGCGGCTTCGGTTCCCGGATGCCGAGTGGCTTGTGCCGTTGAGCGGTATAACCGCAGGGCTATTCGTCAGCGACCGCGATTACAGCAAGCACCTGTCGCAGAATCCCACGACGATCAGTCACTACAAAACACTGTCGAACGCAGGTGTAGCAGCGCTTGTTGGCGGGGCGGGCGGAATGTGGCTCATGGGCCGCGTGAGCCACAATGAGCATTGGAGCGAGACGGGTTTCCTCGCCGGTGAAGCGGCGTTGAACAGTTTGGTCGCGGTCGAGGGATTGAAGTATTCGCTACGGCGCGAACGTCCGTTTCAGGGCGACGGCAGTGGATCGTTCTTTCAGAGCGGCGGCACGTCCTTTCCCTCGGAGCATGCCGCTGCGGCGTGGTCCGTGGCTGGAGTAATCGCCCATGAGTATCCTGGCCCGTTTACGAAGATCATGGCGTACGGCCTAGCTTCTTTGGTGAGCGTCTCGCGCCTGAAGGCGCATCAGCACTTTCCTTCGGACGTGATCATTGGCAGCGCGATTGGCAACCTTGTGGCGCAGGACATTTACAGCCGCCATCACGACCCGGAGCTGGGCGGCGGGGAATGGAGATCCATCGGTGAAATCGTGCGCAGCCACGATCAAAGTCCTGCAAACCAGGGGTCTCCCTATGTCCCGCTCGACAGCTGGGTATATCCCGCGCTCGATCGCTTGATGGCGCTGGGGGTGATCGACAGCGGGTTCGCGGGTATGCGGCCCTGGACGCGGTCCGAGTGCGCACGCCTGCTCAGCGAAGCGGCCGAAAAGATTGATGAGGAAGGGGCGGGAGGCGCCGAAGCCGGGAAGATCTTTGGTTTTCTGGAGACGGAATTCCATGAGGAGATCGAAGGCGCGACGGGAGAAGGAAAATTGCGCGCCCGGGTTGAATCCGTCTATGCGCGTGTGAGCGGAATTTCAGGCGAGCCGCTGACGGACGGCTATCATTTCGGGCAGACAATCTTCAACGATTACGGCCGGCCGTACCAGGAAGGATTCAACTCGGTAGACGGTTTCTCCGGCTGGACGTCATTCGCCCGCTGGGTGGGTTACGTGCGCGCCGAATACGAGCACGCGCCTTCCGCGCCCGCCCTTTCCGACAGGGCCCGGCAAGCAATTACGTCAGTCGATCCAATTCCAGTAGTTCCACCTGCCACGCCGTTTGCGGCTCTCAATCGGATGCAACTGCTTGATGCTTATGTGGGGATGAATTTCGAGAATTGGCAGGTCACTTTCGGGAAGCAAAGTCTGTGGTGGGGTCCGGGCAACGGCGGTCCCATGATGTTCAGCGACAACGCGGAACCCATCAACATGTTCCGAATCAATCGCGTCTCTCCACTCCAGCTGCCCGGCTTTTTGAAGCGGGTGGGCCCAGTGCGGATGGAGTTTTTTGTCGGCCAGCTCGACGGCCATCATTTCGTCGATACTGCTTCGGGCATAACTGGATCCTGGTCGCAGCCACTGAATCCCCAGCCATTCATAGACGGATGGAAGCTCAGCTTTAAGCCCACTCCGAACTTCGAGGTTGGTCTCACGTATACCACTATCTTCGGTGGTGTGGGCATTCCGGCCACACCACGCACCTTCGCGCAGAGTTTATTTGACAGCGGCGGGAATCTGCCGGACGGGAGTTCGAAGTCGAGCCGTGAGAATGGCCTGGATTTTTCCTACCGGATACCCAAACTCCGAAAATGGCTGACGCTTTACGGCGAGGGATTCGCGCACGACCAAATCATCTTCTTCATCGACCCCAAAGAGAAGCCCCTGCCATTTGGATATCCGGACCGGGCCGTATGGCGGGGCGGAATTTACGTCCCGATGTTCCCCGGGATTCGAAAACTGGATTTTCGGGCAGAGGGCGGCTACACGAGCAACCCCTTGGGCCCCATGGGCGGGTACAGCACGGGGTTTTACTACCTGGCGAATCGA
>Ga0209648_10000952_pt1 | contig 22984 bp, 21 predicted proteins | sample GraSoi2013_115cm_FD_185830 | JGI IMG/M metagenome (GOLD analysis project Ga0209648, IMG submission 185830) | Grasslands soil microbial communities from the Angelo Coastal Reserve, California, USA - Sample 9_17_2013_115cm (SPAdes) (version 2) | ecosystem: Environmental > Terrestrial > Soil >... | reverse complement strand
TAGGTGTTCATGGTGCGTTGCGCATCGGGCGTCACCAGGATCAGGCAGCGCGCCGTCGCCGGGCCCGAGTTCGCGCGCGGCGTCTCGAACGAAACACCGGTGGCCTTGAGGTCGTGGCCGAAGACGCCGCCCAGCTGGTCGTCGCGCACCTTGCCGATATAGGCACCCTTGCCGCCGAACGAGGCCACACCCGCCATGGTGTTGCCGCAGGAGCCGCCGGACATCTCGATGCCGGGTCCCATGGCGGCATAGAGCGTCTCGGCGCGCGCCTCGTCGATCAGCATCATGCTGCCTTTGACCAGGCTGTGCTGGCTGAGAAAGGCCTCGTCGGCACGCGAGATGACGTCGACGATGGCATTGCCGATTCCCAGCACGTCGAAGGCAGCGGATGTCATGAGCTCTCCCGAGTGATCCTAAAGTGAAACCAGGTGCATGCCCGGCTTGGTCTCTTCCAGCAAGGTCACGATCCCCGCGACCGTGACGGGAACGTCGGCGCGCAAGCCCGCGCGGTCGATGCCGAGCGACCGCAGGCCCATTTCGCACACGATGAAGCGCGCGCCAAGCTCGACGCAGGCATTTAGCAGGGTCTCGAAGTCGCCGACGCCGCGCGCGCGGTTCTGCGCGTCGCGCGCCCAGTCGTCGACGGCGGGCGGCGGCCCCATCAGGGCGCGGATGCCGGCCATGGTGAAGAACAGCACGGCCGGCTTGTTGACGGCGAGCGCGGCGGCCGCCAGCGCCAGCGCATAGTGGACGCTCTCGTAGTCGCCGGCGCGCACGATCACTGAGACGCCGCCTTCAGGGGTTTTCATGGCGAGCCACAGGTCGGGCAATCCGGCCGCTTGGTGATCGCCATCTCGTCGAACGAGGCCGCCAGCGCGTCGTACATCAGGAGCCTGCCCGAGAGCGAGCGGCCGATGCCCAGGATCTCCTTCACCACTTCCGTGGCTTGCAGCGCCCCCAGGGTGCCGGCCAGCGCGCCTAAAACGCCCGCTTGGGCGCAGCTCGGCACGGCGTCTTCCGACGGCGCGGCCGGAAAGATGCAGCGCAGGCAGGGGTGGCCTGCGCCCTGCCAGGCCTTGTAGGTCGAGATCTGGCCGTCGAAACGAAGGATCGCCGCGGAAACCAGAATCTTTTTGAGGCGATAGCAGATGTCGTTCAGCAGATATCGCGTGGCGAAGTTATCGCTGCCGTCGGCCACGATATCGTAGCCGGCCACGATGCGCTCGGCATTGTCCGCGGTGAGACGCTCATCGTGCGCGATGACCGCGACCTCGGGGTTGATGTCCAGAAGCGCGCGACGGGCGCTTAAAACCTTGGCGACGCCGATATCCGCGGTGCGATGGATGACCTGGCGTTGCAGGTTGGAGAGATCGACCTTGTCGTGGTCGATCACGCCCAAAGTGCCGATGCCGGCGGCAGCGAGATACTGCAGGAGCGGTGCGCCGAGCCCGCCCGCGCCGATCACCAGCACGCGCGCGGCGATCAGCCGCGCTTGGCCCACGCCGCCGATCTCCGCCAGCACGATGTGGCGGGCGTAGCGGTGGATCTGCGGCTCGGTGAGCTCGGGCAGCGGCGTCATGGTCCGCTTATAGCATGGGACCGAAGAACGATTGGCTGATAGAGCGTAGGATGTTGAAGCAAACCTATTTCATCGCTGGGGGCGCGCCACTCCAGCGGCGCGGTTTTCCCTGGCTTAGACTAAGACGCGCGACTGGAGTCGCGCGCCCCCAGCCATGACCACAACGGCCGTCCGTCCCACCCTGACGCCGCTGCTGCTGGCCGTGCTCGCGCTGCTGTCGTCCTTCACGCCGCTGTCGATCGACATGTACCTGCCGGCACTGCCGGTGATCGCCGTCGACCTGCACGGAACGGTGGGCGACATCCAGCTTACCTTGTCGTCCTTCATGATCGCCTTCGGCGCGGGCCAGATCTTCTACGGGCCGGCCGGCGATCGCTTCGGCCGCCGGCCGGTCATCCTGAGCGGCATCGCCGTCTACGTCCTGGCGAGCGTCGGCTGCGCCTTCGCGGCGGAAGCGGGCCACCTCGTGGTGCTGCGTTTCCTGCAAGGGCTTGCCGCCTGCGGCGGGGTGGTGCTGGCGCGCACCATGGTGCGCGATCTCGCCGAGCGCGATCAGGCAGCGCGAGCGATGTCGCTGATGATGGCCTGCACCTCGATCGCACCCATGCTGGCGCCGCTGATCGGCGGACAGATCCTGTGGTTCCTGGGCTGGCGTGCGATCTTCTGGGTTTTAGCCGGAATCGGCGTGGTGGCGCTCCTTGCCGCCTACCTCCGTCTGCCCGAGACCTTGTGGCCGGAATATCGCCAGCCGCTGGTGTTGTCCTCGGTGTTGAAGCGCTTCGGCGAGCTGTTCCGCCATCGCGCCTTCATGGGCTACGCCTTCACCAGCACGTTCATGTTCTCGGCCCTTCTGTCGTTCCTGTCGGGCTCACCCTTTGTGTTCATCGAGCGCTACGGCATCGCACCGCGCGCCTACGGCCTGATCTTCGGCGGCATAATCGTCTTCATGACCCTGGGCAGCCTGCTCAACGCCAAGTTCGCGCCGGTGTTCGGCGCCGGCAAGATCCTGCGCTACGCGGTGATCGTGCCGGCGATCGCCGGATCGGCGGCGCTGGTCATGGGCTTCATCGAGGCGCGCTACGGCACCATTGGCATGTGGCCGTTCCTGCTGTGTTTCGCCCCGCAGATCGCCAGCATCAGCCTGATTGGGCCCAACTCCATGGCGATGGCGTTGCAGCGCTATCCCCACATGGCAGGCACCGCCTCCTCGCTGATGGGCGTCATGCAGTTCGGGCTGGGCGCCATCTTCGGCGCCGTGGTGGGCCAGACCTTCGACGGCACGATCGCGCCGATGACCACGGCCATGGGCATCGCCGGCATCCTTTGCCTGTTGTCGAACCGTCTGCTGGTCAGGGATGGCTGATCACGGAATGGGCATCCCGGTAAGCAAGCCGTAAGCCCTATTGTTGCCCCCAGAAGGGACGATGCTGTGTCGTGTATCGTAATACGATCACACGCCGCGTGGCGTGGAGGCGTCCATGGCTTTCGAAGTCGATCCTCGCACTCTCCTGAACAAGCTGGCCTTCGGCCCGAGCGACGCGGACCTCCACAGCATTGCCAAGGTGGGCGCCGAGGGATGGCTCGCCCAGCAACTCAAACCTCCCGTCGAGGATGATTGCGCCGCGCGGATCGCGTCGACGCATATCCGTCTGAAATACTCCAGCAAGACGCCGGAGGCCGAAGTCGACGAGGACCGCTCGCTCGCCGTGCTCGCGGAGCCGATCGAGCAGCACTGGAAGGTGGTCGAGAAGGCCCTGGCGGGACAGGAGCGGACATTTTTCCGCACCGCCGTCGCCTGCGCCACGACGATTCGCGCCGTGCACAGCCGCTGGCAGCTGCGCGAGGTGCTGGTGGATTTCTGGCACAACCACTTCAACGTCAATGCGCTTGGCGACAACCTCATCGCGGTGGCGTTGCCGACCTACGACAACGAGGTGATCCGCCGCCACGCACTGGGCAACTTCCGCGAGCTGCTCGAGGCCGTGGCTAAGAGTGCCGCCATGCAGATCTACCTCAACAACCGGTCCTCGCGCGGCGGCGCCGCCAACGAGAACTACGCCCGCGAGCTGTTCGAGCTTCATGCGCTCGGCCGGCCCGCCTATCTCAACGCGCTTTACAACCGTTGGCGCGATGTGCCCGGCGCGCTCGAAGGCCGGCCGCAGGGTTATATCGACCAGGACGTTTACGAAGCTGCCCGTGCCTTCACCGGCTGGTCGATCGAGGATGGCGCCGGCATCGGCGCCGGGCGCCGCCTGCCGATGACCGGCAAGTTCATCTACGTCGAAAACTGGCACGACAATTACCAGAAGCGCATTCTCGCCACCGAGTTCGACCCCTACCAGTCACCGTTGGCCGACGGCCGGCGCGTGCTTGACATGGTTGCCGATCATCCCGCGACCGCACGGTATGTCTGCGAAAAGCTCTGTCGTCGCCTGGTGTCGGACACACCTGACGCCGTCGTCGCCGCCGCCGCGGTCAAGGTCTGGACCGAGCAGCGGCACAAGCCCGACCAGATCGCCCGCACGGTCGAGGCGATCGTGCATACCGATGCGTTTCGCCGCTCGGCTGGAAGCAAGGTGAAGCGGCCGCTCGAACTTTATGCATCGTTTGCCCGCTCCGCGGGGATTGCGGTGGCGCCAACGCCCGGCCTGCTGGGCGAGCTCGATGGCAGCGGTCAGCGGCTGTTCGGCTGGGGGCCGCCGACCGGCCATCCCGACGAAAACGACTATTGGCTGAGTTCCGCCATGATGCGGCGACGCTGGTCGCTGCTTTTGGGGTTGGCCGATGACGCCTGGAAGGCCGGAGCCCCGCAGGCAGCCCTTGCCGTCGCCGAAAAGACGACGGCGGAACACGCGGCGGGCGAGGCGTACCGCCGGATGTTGGGTGCCGAGCCGCCGCCTAAGGTCACGATGGCCATTGTCGAGGGCCTGGGGCTGAAGCCGGGCATGGCTTTCGACAATCGCAAGGACGCCCTGCCGCTGGCCCGGCGCATGCTGGCCTACTGCGCCATGACGCCGGCTTTCCAGACGAGGTGATGTCATGTTGGTCCGTCGCCATTTCCTTGCCGCGTCCACGGCACTCGTCCTCGTGCCATCGGTCCGCGCTTTTGCCGCGCCTGCCTCGACACCTGCAACGACTCCGGAACACGGTCCCATCCTGATCACCGTCTTCCTGCGCGGCGGCATGGATTCCCTGGGCGTCGTGGCGCCCGTCGACGATCGCGACTATGTCGCCGACCGGCCGCCCGAGATGCGGCTGCTCGCGGATGGCGACAAGCCGGCGCTGCGGCTCGACGGCGCCCCGCCGGGCCTGGATTTCCGCATGCATCCGGAAATGAGCGCGCTGCGCGAGCTTTACCAGGACAAGCGCGTGGCCCTGGTTCACGCCTCGGGGCTGGACAACGGCACGCGCAGCCATTTCGGCGCCCAGGAGCTGATCGAGCGCGGCATCGCCAATCCCGATGAGGCTGCCCACATCAGCGGCGGATGGATGGCGCGCTGGCTCGCGGCGACCGGCGGTGGCCAGCAGCCGGCGTTCGCCACGATCGCGGGCGTGCCCGATGAACTTGCCAACCACGGCAATACGATCTGCGCAGCGGACCTGCGCGGCGGCATGAACCTGCCCGGCGGCAAGCAGGCTTTGTCCGTGCTAAAACACCTCTATGGCAGCGGCTCCGGACCGATCGAGGTCGCGACCCGGCGCACGCTCGGCGGCATCGCCCTGATCGACGGCCCGCTGCGCCAGCCCGACGGCAAGGTGATGCCGCACAAACCGGCCGGCGATGCAACCTATGGCGACACCGAGATTGGTCGCAGCCTGGAAGCCGTTGCCCGCGTCATCCGCATGGATGTCAACATTCGTGCCTTCGCCGTCGACATGGGCGGCTGGGACACGCACGAAAACCAGCCGCCCCGATTGGCCAATCTGGTCGGGCAATTGTCGCGCGCGCTGGGCGCGTTTCACACCGACCTGCACGACCGGATGGACCGCATCGTGCTCGTCGTCATGAGTGAGTTCGGCCGGCGGCTGCGCTCCAACAAGAGCAACGGCACCGATCATGGCCATGCCGGCCTCGCGATCGTCTCGGCGCCGCGCATCGCGGGCGGCCGGATTCATGGGACATGGCCCGGACTGTCATCCGATCGGCTGGACAACGCCGTCGATCTCGCGATGACGACAGATGTTCGCAGCATCCTGGCCGAACTGATGACAGGTCCGCTCGATACGCCAAAGGCGGTCGCTGACGTGTTCCCGAGATTCGTGCCCAAGAAGGTCGGACTGATTGCATAACGCGTCGCTGGGCGCGTCTTTTCATGCTCATTTGGACCGCGAGCGTCTCGCGCGCTCATGATCATGAGCGAGCCGGAGGCTCGCGGTCCGGAAGACCATGACGCGCCTCTGGCGTGGCGCGCCCCCAGCTCTAGCGCCGCAGGTCGATCACCAAAAGATCGCCGCGCTCATTGCCGACGGCAAGCCTGAACCCGTCGGGCGACCAGGCGAGGCAGGTGATGGCCGAGCCGTCGGCCATCTTCAGCGCCACCGAGCGCCGGGTCTTGATGTCGCCGAGTTGCAGCTCGCCCGAATCGTAGCCGCCGGCCACGAACTCGGCGGCCGGGTGCGCCGCCACGACGGCCAAAAGGCCCGCGCCTTCCTCGCCGAACTGGAACGGCGGCTTGCCTTCCGGGCCCTTGCCGGAGAACGACCAGGCGGTGAAGACCGGCTGGGCCGAGGTGTAGAGAAAGCGCGCGTCGGCCGTCCACGACAGCGACTTCACCTTGGCGGGATAGCCCTGCATGCGCATGTCGGTGGCCTGCGCCATGCGCCAGACATGGATGTCGTTTTCCTGTGTGCCGGTGGCGATGAACTTGCCGTCGGTGCTCCAGCGCAGCGCCACGTGGCTGCCGCGCCAGGCGAAGCGGCGCGGCGGCAGGGTGACTGGCTGGCCGATGCTCCACACCGTGACGCCGCCATAGTGGGCGCAGGCGATGCGGCTGCCGTCCTTGCTGAAGTCGAGGTCGGCCACCGTGCTGGGGTGAGGGCCGAACTCGCGCACCTCGCCGGCCTTCACGACGATGGCAGTCTTGCCGACCGCTGCGGCAACGGCGCCGGTGCTGCGGTGAGCCGCGAGATGTTCGACCCATTTGCCTTTGTGGTTGGCGAGCTCCGTTGCTGTGCCGTCAGCGCCGATGCGCAGCAGGCGGCCATCGTCGCCGCCGCTGATAAAGCCGTCGCCTGCCGGGTCGCCGACCAGCGCCAGCACCGCGCCGCCATGCAGCGGCGGGGCGGCGTCAGGCGCGGCGGCGGCGATATCGGCCGGCAGCAGGCGCACGCTGCCGTCGCCCAGCGCGAAGGCCACCGTGGCGCCATCGCGGCTGAAGGCTGAGGCCGCAGCCGGTGCGTCGGCCGCGATCGAACGCGCCGGCGGCAGGGTCTGCCGCCACGCCGGATTTGCGAGATCGAGCTTCACGCGACTATTTCAGGCAGTCTTCGAAGCCGCGCTGCAGGTTCTCGCCGTCGAGATTGCGGCCGATGAAGACGAGCTTGCTGGAACGCTTCTCGCCGTCCTTCCACGGCGAACCCCAGTCGCTGTCCATCATCATGTGGACGCCCTGGTAGACGTAGCGCCGCGGCGCGCCGTCGATGGCCAAAATGCCCTTGCTGCGGAAGATGTCGGGGCCGCGCAGCTGCAGGAGCGCGCCCATCCATTTCTGAAACTTGTCGGGATCGACCGGACGATCAGCGCTGAACGACAGGCTTTTGACCGCTTCCTCATGGTCGTGATCGTGACCGTGATGGAGAAAGTCGGGCTCGAATTCGAGGATGCGCTTCAAGTCGAATGCGCCCTTGTCGAGGATGGCGTCGAGCCCGATCTGGCTCTTCTCGGTCTTGAAGATGCGGGCGTAGCGGTTGATCGCGCGGATCCGGTCCTCGACCTTGGCGAGTTCGTCGGCGCTCACCAGGTCGGTCTTGTTGAGCAGGATCACGTCGGCGAAGGCCACCTGCTCCTCCGCCTCGTCGCCCTGCTCGAGCTGGCCGAGGAAGTGCTTGGCGTCGACGACGGTTACGATGGCGTCGAGGCGGGTCCGGGCCTTGACCTCGTCGTCGGTGAAAAAGGTCTGCGCCACCGGTCCGGGATCGGCGAGGCCCGTGGTCTCGAGCAAAATGCCGTCGAACTTGTCCTTGCGCTTCATCAGGCCTTCGATGATGCGTATAAGGTCGCCGCGCACGGTGCAGCAGATGCAGCCGTTGTTCATCTCGAACACTTCCTCGTCGGCATTGACCACGAGGTCGTTGTCGATGCCGAGCTCGCCGAATTCGTTGACGATGACGGCGTATTTCTTGCCGTGCTGCTCGCTCAGGATGCGGTTGAGCAGGGTGGTCTTGCCGGCGCCGAGATAGCCGGTCAGCACGGTCACGGGCACTTGCGCTTGAGCCATGGGGGTCCCTCGAATTGGCCCTTGAGATAGGGTGGCAGGAGCTTTGAGTCTAGGCCTCCGTCATCCCGACCGGAGCGAAGCGGAGTGGAGGGACCTCCTCTTCGTCGAGCACATGACGAGGTCCCTCCACTCCGCCTCGCGTAGCCTGTCCCGAGCGAAGTCGAGGGGCTCGGCTTCGGTCGGGATGACGGATGGTTACGGCCTTTCGCCCCGGATCAGCTTGGGCAGGTCGCCGACCAGCCCCATGGCGTGGCGGACGAAGAAGCGCCGCAGAGGCGGCACGCGGTTGACGGCGGCCAGGCCGATGTCGCGGATCAGCCGGACCGGCTTGATGTCGTTGGAGAACAGGCGGTTCAGCAGGTCGGTGGCGGCGACCATGGTGAAATTGTCGGCCCGCCGCCAACGCGCGTAGCGCTCGAGCGTGTCGGCGGCGCCGATATCGAGGCCGAGGCGCTTGGTGTCTATAAGCACTTCAACGAGGGCCGCGATGTCGCGCACGCCGAGATTGTAGCCCTGGCCCGCGATGGGATGGAGGCCGTGCGCGGCGTCGCCCACCAGCACCAGCCTTGTGCCGATGTAGCGCTCGGCATGGACCAGGCCGAGCGGAAACCACCAGCGCGGGCCGGTCGGCTCGACCCGGCCGAGATGGTCGCCGAATCGTCGGGCGAACTCGGCCTGGAAACGCGGCGCATCGAGTTCGAGCAGCCGGCGGGCGAGATCGGCGCGCTCGGTCCAGACGATCGACGAACGATGCTCGCCGCCCATTTCTTCGCGATGCGGGCCGTCGCGCATCGGCAGGATGGCGAAGGGCCCGCCCGGCAGGAACTTTTCCTGGGCGACGCCACGGTGCGGCCGTTCGTGGTGCGCCACCAGCACGATCGCGATCTGGTCGTAGGACCAGGCGCGCGCGCCGATCCCGGCCTCTTCGCGCATCGTGCCGACCCGGCCTTCGGCTGACGCCACCAGCCGCGCGGCAAGATGCCGGCCGCTCTTGAGCGCGAGTTCGGCGCGGTCCGGATCGCGCACGGTCTCGAGCACTTCATCCGGCGCGATCAGCTCGACCTCGGGACAGGCCGCGAGCCGTCTCAGCACGGCCGCGCGCAGGAAGCGGTTTTCGACGATCCACCCCATTGGCTGAGGCTCGCCGCCCTCGGGCGCCGCCTCGCGGTGATCGAAATGCAGGAACAGCGGGCTCGGTCGGCCGTCATGTCCGGCGTCGGAGATGCGGATGTCGAGGATCGGCTCGGCCTGGTCCGCCAGGTCGGGCCATACGCCCAGCGCGGCGAACAGGCGCTGGCTGGTATAGGCAATGGCGGTGGTGCGCCCGTCGAAGCCTGCGTCGGTGAAGGATTTGAGCGGCATCCGGTCGATCAGCGCGGTGCTGAGTCCGGCTTCACCCGCGGCAAGCGCCAGCAGGCTGCCATTCAGGCCGGCGCCGACGACGGCGAGATCGAACCGACCGCTGTCCATGCGCCATAAATGGCAGCCGGCCGGGCTGGCGGCAAGCCTTGACGGCAGTGTCAGAAATTCTTCCAGACGCCGAAGATGATGCGACCCTGGCAGTTCAAAGTGTTGCTGCATCCGGCGATGTCGATGTTGGTGTCGACATAGGACAGCGAGAGGTCGACTCCGTAGACGTTGGCGATCACGCCAAACTGCCAATACCAGGAGTCGTTGTTCGGAATGCCGTAGTTTAGATTGCGCTCGCCCCACTGGTTGCCAAGCGTGCCGTAAGTCTTGAGCGACACGTTCTCGTGCAGCCTGATGAAGCGCAGCGGCACGTTGTATTGGATGCGCTTGTTCCAGGCGATGCCGGAGTTGCCGAAAGAGTTGCCGCTGTAGCGGACCTTGCCGTTGATCTCCGCGAAGCCGAAGTCATAGCTGTCGAGCAGCGCGAAGTCGGTGTAGTCGTAGAATGGATCGGACGGCGTACTGAGATAGTTGTAGTGGATGATCCCAAGGTCAAAGCTGAGCGTCCTGTCGAACGCCTTGAGTCTCAGCCCGCTCATCAGGTCGATCTCGACGGTCGGGCCAGTCGTGGTGAAGTTGACATTGCTGCCCCAGGCACCGACGTAAGCAGACAGCAGGACCTTGTCGCTGACCGTCGAAGTTTCGTCGCCGACGCTCGGCTGGGCCGGCGAACGAGTAGCCGGAGACGAAGGCAAACGTCGCCGTAAATGTCCCGCCGAACGGTCCAGTCCATTTCTGCGGTTCGTCGGCTGCGACGGCTCGCGATGCGCACAGCATGATCGGCCCGGCACCGATTGAGGCAAGCTTTCTCAACAATCCGGTCTCCCCACCGTTTTGCTTGCGACCCCGTATGGGCAGGATGGTGAAGGCGCCGCGCCCACGACCGCGAGATCGAGCCGGTCGCTGTCCATGCGCCATAGATGGCAGCCGCCCGGCTTAGCGGCAACTCCGGCAATGGCGGCCCGACGTCGGTCGCGACAGGCCGGCTGAAGTCAAGTAAATGGCCTTTTACAACCGATTGGCACGCACCTTGCAGCCGGTCCGATCGGCAGTTGGGCGTTGCCTAATGGAGGATGGCAGCAATGAAAATGGTCATGGCGATCTTCAAGCCTTTCAAGCTAGACGAGGTTCGGGACGCCCTGACGTCGCTTGGCATCCAGGGCCTGACGGTGAGCGAGGTCAAAGGCTTCGGCCGGCAGAAGGGCCAGACCGAGATCTATCGTGGTGCGGAGTACGCCGTGAGTTTCCTGCCCAAGGTCAAGATCGAGGTCGTGATCGACGACGCCATGGTCGAACACGCCGTCGAGGTGATCCGCAAGGCAGCGGGCACCGGCAAGATCGGCGACGGCAAGATCTTCGTCATGTCCATCGAGCAGGCGATCCGCATCCGCACGGGCGAATCCGGCATCGACGCGCTGTAGTCCGGGAAACCATGAAAGCAACTCGAGACGCGAGGGGAGAACGATGAAACTCAGGTTCAATTCGGCGTTTGGCGGTCTGGCAGGGGCCGCGGCGCTGCTTCTGCCGGCCCTCGCCCTGGCCGCCGACGACAAGCCCAAGCTCGATACCGGCGACACCGCCTGGATGCTGACATCGACGGCCTTGGTGCTGATGATGACCATTCCCGGCCTGGCCCTGTTCTACGGCGGCATGGTGCGCAAGAAGAACGTGCTGGCCACCGTGATGCAGAGCTTTGCCATCACCTGTCTGATCTCGGTGCTGTGGCTCATCGTGGGTTATAGCCTGGCCTTCACGTCGGGCAGCACGATCATCGGCGGGTTGAGCCGCGTCTTTCTTCGCGGCCTGGCCGTCGACAGCGTCAGTGAGCTTGCCAAGACCATTCCCGAGACGGTCTATATGAGCTTCCAGCTCACCTTTGCCATCATCACGCCGGCGCTGATCGCCGGCGCCTTCGCCGAACGCATGAAGTTCTCGGCCATGATGTGGTTCATGGGGCTGTGGTCGCTGATCGTCTATGCGCCGATCGCCCACTGGGTATGGGGCGGCGGCTTTTTGGGCGACTGGGGCGTGCTCGACTTCGCCGGCGGCACGGTGGTGCACATCAACGCCGGCGTCGCCGGCCTGATCTGCGCCCTGGTGCTGGGCAAGCGGCGCGGCTTCGGCGTCGAGAACATGGCGCCGCACAACCTGGTCTATTCGGTGATCGGCGCCTCGTTGCTGTGGGTCGGCTGGTTCGGCTTCAACGCCGGCTCGGCCGGCGGCGCCAATGTCAATGCCGGCATGGCGATGGCCGTCACCCAGTTTGCGACGGCCGCGGCGGCGTTGTCGTGGATGTTCGCGGAGTGGGCAACGCGCGGCAAGCCGTCGGTGCTGGGCGTCATCTCGGGCGCGGTTGCCGGCCTGGTCGCCATCACACCCGCGTCCGGCTTCGTCAATCCGATGGGCGGGCTGGCGATCGGCATCGTCGCCGGTCTGGTCTGCTTCTGGGGCGCCACCAGCCTCAAGCGGGCCATGGGTTATGACGATTCGCTCGACGCCTTCGGCGTGCACGGCATCGGCGGTTTCGTCGGCGCCATCCTGACCGGCGTGTTCGCCGTCGAGGCGGTCGGCGGCGAGAACAAGCGGGGGCTGATCGATGGCAATAGCGGCCAGGTGCTGACGCAGCTCTGGGGCTGCCTGGTGTGCATCGCCTGGTGCGCTGTCGCCACCTTCATCCTGCTCAAGATCGTCGATGCGCTGATCGGGTTGCGCGTGACCAACGAAGAGGAGATCGAGGGCCTCGACATCAATCTGCACGGGGAAACGGTCCACTAACGCCGTCCGCCGCCTCGTCCATCGCGTTCGGGAACCGACTTCCTCCCTGGTTCCCCTCCGCCGCCGCTTCCGTGTCGCGGCGGTTACTTGGGGCCCGGCGATCCTCTCTCGCCGGGCCATTTTTTGTGCCTGAAATTGACGCCGCCGATGCCAGACGCCAGTCTGTCGGCGCGTGCCGGAGAGGCAGGAGGGGAAACGTATGAAACTCGTGTCCGCCATCATCAAGCCGTTCAAGCTCGACGAGGTGCGCGACGCCTTGACCGGCGTTGGCGTGTCGGGCCTGACGGTGAGCGAAGTCAAGGGTTTCGGCCGACAGAAGGGCCAGACCGAGATCTATCGCGGGGCCGAGTACCTGGTGAGTTTCCTGCCCAAGGTGAAGATCGAGATCGTGGTCGACGACGCCCAGGTCGAGCGCGCCATCGAGGCCATCCAGAAGGCCGCGCACACCGGCAAGATCGGCGACGGCAAGATCTTCGTCACGCCGGTCGAGCAGGCGCTGCGCATCCGTACCGGAGAAACCGGCTCCAACGCGCTCTGAGGCAAAACCAGCAGGACTAGCAGAGGTAGGCCTGCGGCGGCTCGGCCCCTAGCCCTTCCTTAGCATGAGGAAAGTGGCCTATTCCATTGTTGTTATTGGCTAATTTGTTTCATACAATGGGTCAATAGTTCAATCCGGCCAGAGCCTCCTCCCGCCGGCGTTATTGCGTTGCTTCGGCCTGCCCAGGCCCATTGGATGGTCTCGATGTTCAATCCGCGCCTGACGGAGACGCTGACTGATTTTCCGTTCGCGCGGCTCGACGCTCTCATCGCCCCGATCACACCGCCGGCTCATCTGTCGATGATCAACCTCGCGGTCGGCGAGCAGCAGAGCGCGATGCCCGCCTTCGCGCGTCAGATCGTGGCCGAGGCGCGCCTGAAAGTGCTGCCCGGCGCCTACGTCTGCCGCGAGACCGACGGCGCCAACACGACCAACCGATACACCCGCGTCGCCCTGGTCCACGACGAGAAAACCACCCGCGGTGCTGTGATGGCGCGCCGGATTTCATGTCCCGGATTCATGAGCCTCCCCCGTCATACGGGGGAGGTGCCCCTGACGGGGGCGGAGGGGGAGGGCCGCAGTGAAAGTGCCAGCCCATTTCAGATCATGGCATTTCAAAAATCGTCTGTGAGGCCTTCCCCCTCCGGCCCTGCGGGCCACCTCCCCCGCAAGACGGGGGAGGGTGATGTAGCGCTGTCGGGCGCGCGCTAATGGCCATCATCGGCGTCACTTCGCTCCTGCCGCGCAAGACGACGATCCTGCCGGAGGGCGGACGCGACTTCCTGCACCGGCGCATGATGGAGCTGGTGGGCGTCGGCGTCGCCGCGGCCGGCGTCGCGCTGCTGCTCGCGCTGTTCACCTACAGCCCGGGCGATCCCTCGCTCAACCATGCGACAGGCAGCGCGCCGCACAACATCATCGGACTGCCCGGCGCCTACATTTCCGACCTGCTGCTGCAGACCTTCGGGCTGGCCATCGTCCTGGTGCCGGTGGCGTTGATCACCTGGGGCGTGCGCATGGCCCGCACCCATCATCTCGGTTTCTTCGGGCTCCGTCTTTCGCTGCTCCTGCTCGCGCTCCTGATGATGAGCGTGGCCTGCATCGGCCTGGGCGACGTGGGCGGGGCGGCCACCCATGCCGGCCCGGGCGGACTGGTCGGGCTGGCGCTGGTCGGCCGCTTCCGCGAGATCGTGCTGACCCATTCGAGCGGCGGCGGTCTCGCGCTGATCGAGCCGGTCTGCGCTGCCCTCGCCTTCATCGCCATGGCGCCGGCACTCGGCATGAACCGCACCGACCTGCCGCTGATCTTCCGCATCCTGCGCGCGCCCTTCCTGTGGGGCGGCTGGCTGATGCGGGCCGCGGTCGGCCTGTGGCGCGGCAAGCCGCAGTCGTTCGACGAGGATTCCGACCTGCCGGCGCCGGCGATCGGCTATGCCGAGATCCCGGGCGAGATCGACGCCAGCCAATACGACCCGGCACGCTTCGAGAGCCGCCTCGAGCAGATCCCGGAGGAGGGTGCGCCCCTGCCGGCCCGCGACTCCCTGATGGTCGATGCGCCCTATGCGCCGATCGAACGGCCGACCGACGAGATTCCCGAGGCGCCGGTGCCGTTGCAACCGCACGCCCCGCGGGCGATGGCGGCCGATTCGGTGCGCGATCGCACCCTGTTCGATCGCCTGGCCGGCCTGCGCATCGAGCCGATCCTCGGCCGGCTGCGGGCCGTCGCGCCGTCGCCCGCCGACGCCCAGCCCATGCCGCCGATGCCGGTCGAGGCCGATTCCGAGCCTGCGACCGAAATGACCGATGACAACCCGTTCACGCCCGATGCGCTTGGCGCCGAGCCGCCGCCCGCCGGCGCTCCAGGCGTCACGATCGTGCCGCGCAAGTCGGCGCTCGCCCAGGGCAAGCGCGCTGCCCGGGCGGGCCAGCGCGAGCTCGACCTGGTGAGCGGCGAGTACCGGCTGCCGCCACTCGACATCCTGGCGCTGCCCTCGCGCGTCACCACCGAGACCAAGATCGACGAGGGGGCGCTCGAGCAGAATGCGCGCTTGCTCGAAACCGTGCTCGACGATTTCGGCGTCAAGGGCCAGATCGTGAAGGTGCGGCCGGGCCCGGTCGTGACGCTCTACGAGCTCGAGCCCGCGCCCGGCACCAAGTCGAGCCGGGTCATCGGCCTGGCCGATGACATCGCCCGCTCGATGAGCGCGGTGTCGACGCGCGTCGCCACCGTGCCGGGCCGCAACGTGATCGGCATCGAGCTGCCCAATGCGCGGCGTGAGACGGTGTTCCTGCGCGAGCTTTTGTCGACTCGGCACTACGAGGACAACCGGCTCGGCCTTCCGCTGGCGCTGGGCAAGGACATCGGCGGCGATCCGGTGATCGCTGACCTCACGCGCATGCCGCATCTTCTGATCGGCGGCACCACCGGCTCGGGCAAATCGGTGGCGGTCAACACCATGATCCTGTCGCTGCTCTACCGCCTGCCGCCGGATCGCTGCCGCTTCATTATGATCGATCCCAAGATGCTGGAGCTCAGCGTCTACCAGGACATCCCGCATCTGCTGACGCCCGTCGTCACCGAGCCGCGCAAGGCGATCGTGGCCTTGAAGTGGGTGGTGCGCGAGATGGAGGATCGCTATCGCGCCATGAGCGCGTTGGGCGTGCGCAACATCGCGGGCTACAACGAACGCCTGGTCGAGGCCGCGCGCAAGGGCCAGATGCTGACCCGCAAGGTCCAGACCGGCATCGATCCCGAGACCCGCCGCCCCACCTTCGAGGACGAGGAGATCGACCTCACGCCGCTGCCCTTCATCGTGGTCATCATCGACGAGATGGCCGACCTGATGCTGGTCGCCGGCAAGGAAATCGAGGCCGCCGTGCAGCGCCTGGCCCAGATGGCGCGCGCTGCCGGCATCCACGTCATCATGGCCACCCAGCGTCCCTCGGTCGACGTCATCACCGGCACCATCAAGGCCAACTTCCCGACGCGTATCTCGTTCCAGGTGACCTCGAAGATCGACAGCCGCACCATCCTGGGCGAGCAGGGCGGCGAGCAGCTTCTAGGTCAGGGCGACATGCTCTACATGGCGGGCGGCGGCAAGATCGCACGCGTGCACGGGCCCTTCGTGAGCGACACCGAGGTCGAGGAGGTGGTGCGGCACCTCCGGGCCCAGGGCGTGCCGTCGTACATCGAATCGGTGACCGACGATCCCGATGCCGAGGAAGGTGGGCTCGGCCTGCCCGGCGAAGGCGAGGACGCCGAGAGCGACCAGCTCTACGACCAGGCGATCGCCCTGGTGGCGCGCGAGCGCAAATGCAGCACCAGCTTCATCCAGCGCTATCTGCAGATCGGCTACAACCGCGCCGCCCGCATCGTCGAGCGCATGGAACGTGAGGGCGTGGTCAGTCCGGCCAACCATGTCGGCAAGCGCGAGGTTTTAGCGCGCGACATCGACAATCGCGAGCGCTGAGTTCAGGCGCCAAGTCGTGCGGCGATGGCCGCTACTGAACCTTGAGAAGCGTGAAATTGTCCGGCAGGGGACAGGACTCGCGCGGCCATTGATTGATCTGCGCGCTGACCGTGTCAAAAAGCTGGGCCCGTGCGTCGGCGAATACCCCGGGCGCCTTGACCGCGACGGCAAACCGCTCCAGCACGGAGACCGAGTGCGGACAATCGCCGAAGGTTCTTTCCATCATGGCGAAATCGGCAAGAATGTAGGCGCGCGCCGCCGCGGACACTTGGCCATCCCCAATGACGGTAAGAGCGTCCTCGAACGATTGTCGCCCATGCGCGGCTTGACCCTCCGCATAGTAGTACTTTGCTTCGTAACGTTTTGCTTCCGAGCGAAGGAACGGTGAAGCATCCTTCTTGGCGACGGCTCGCTCGACAAAGACACGAGCACTATCCCAATCGCCCGCGGTGAAGGCTTCCGACGTGAGAACGGTGAGCTGGGGTATGCCGATGTCCGCATCGCCAAGGTCGCGCAAAATGGCGCGGGCGGTTGAAATATCGTTGAGCACGCGAGGCGTGGCCATCTGCGCCGCAGCAAGCTGAAGCTTGTGGTCCGTGGTCTGCATCTGGAGCTGCACGAGTTCTTGTCGGGTCTTCGCCGCGGAGTTGACCGCCTGGTTGAACTGACTGACGCGGGAAATCCGGTCGGCTTCCGGCTTGGCGACGAAGACGTCGTAGAGGGACGCGAAAGTCAGAACCAAGCCCAGAAGCAACGCACTCGTGCTCGCGCTGGTGGTGATCGCCTTGAGCAGAGTCTTGTTGCCTTCGCTTTCGAGCTTCTCGACACGTGCCTGAAGACCGGCGACGAGCAGCAGCAGGGGATCCGCGTCGACTTCAGGCGTGACTGGGGACATCTCTTCCATCGCGCACCGCCGCTCAGTTGAAGGTTATGGAATTGCCGTAGTGAAACAGCCCGACGAAGTGCACATAGGGAATCTCGTATTGTCCCGGCTGCAGCATCTGACCGCCGATCTGCAGGTAGGGGACAGCGTAAGGCGGATATGGATAAGGATCGTTGATGATCACCCGCAGATTGCCGGGATTACCGTCGTAACCGACGATCACCACCGCGTGCTGGCTGAAACCCATGCCCGGCGGATAAGGAATCGAGTTGGGCGTGATGCCGGCGATGATGGGAGCGTCGGCATCGATGGTGTCGATGATGCGCTGAGGCGACAGAATTCCCGTCGTCCTGATGTTGATGTCGCCATCGTTGAAATCCGCCATCATCGCGGCGGCTTTGACGTAAGCCTTGATGACTTCCGCGACACGCTGTGTCGTGCCCCCGCCGTTCAGGCACATGGCGCAATTGATCCAGCACATGCCGCCTTGAGCGCCGACGACGCCGCATTGGTAGTTCCGGCCCGGGTTGAGGTTGGGCACGTTGTAATAGGAGAGGACCATTTCTGACGCGGCGGCCCAGCACCATTCCGGCGTCTGCTGGGCGATCGGGTCGACGCCCAGGTCCTTTGCATTTGCCGCCCGTCCGCCGGCAGCATGGTCAAAACAAAACACTACCGCCAGACATAGAATAAGGCGAATTATTGTCATGACGTACGTCCTGCAGTTGTGCAATTAATAGTAGCATAGTTGATGGGATATGTCACCAGCCGCACCGGCCGCTCCTTTGTGCGGCTGGCTATCGATTGCGAAATCCGCGGTTTTCCTGATAGAGCGCCCTGCCAATGCGGGGAAATGCGATGAGCAAGCCGGTGTTAAATCATTTTACGGCGGGTCGTCCTTCCAGGCGGCGAGATGTCTTCCGTCTGGCCGCGGGCGCCGCGCTGGCGGCGGGCCTGCCCGGCTGCGCCTTGCCGGAACGCGGCCCGCCGGCGCCGCTCGGCCGTACCAGCGAGGCGACCGTGCTGGGCGTGCCGAACGAGCGGTTCTTCCCGGCCATGGGCGCCGCCTGATCGCTGTTCCGTTTTGAACGCGAGCTCCGGGTTTCTGCAGTTTCGCAGCCTCGTGGCGATGGTTGCGGGCCGGTCGATTTACGTTACCTTCCGGGCAGGGGAGGAGGAATCGACCGACAATGAGCGACAGTGGAAAACCGATACCGCTGCCGACGGCGGGCGCACATCGGCGCCGACGCATTCCGCTGATCTGGATCATTCCGCTGCTTACCGCCCTGATCGCGGCGTGGCTGGCCTGGGACACCTTCTCCAAGCGCGGGCCCACCATCGTCATCTCCTTCGAAACAGCCGCCGGCCTCACCGCCGGCCAATCCCAGCTCAAGTACAAGAACGTGGTGATGGGTACGGTGAAGAGCATCGGCATTTCGCCGGACTTCTCCCATGTACTGGTGACGGTGGACACGGTGCGCGAGGCCGAGCCGTTCCTGAACGACAAGACGATCTTCTGGGTGGTCAAGCCGGAGCTCTTCGCCGGCAACGTCACCGGCCTGGAGACGCTCTTGTCGGGCTCCTATATCGGCATGCGCCCGTCGGCCGAGAAGGGAACCCCCCGGCATCATTTTATCGGCGAGCAGGACCCACCGGTCCTGCAGGCCTGGGCCAAGGGCACCACCTTCAAGCTGCAGAGCAAGCGGCTGGGCTCGATCAGCCTGGGCTCGCCGATCTTCTTCCGCGATCTCGACGTCGGTACCGTGCTGGGCTGGGACCTGGGCGATCTGGCGAGCAACGTCACGATCCACGCTTTCGTGCGCGCGCCCTACGATCAGTACGTCCACAACGATACGTCGTTTTGGAACGCCTCCGGCCTGTCGATAAAGCTCACTGGCAGTGGTGTCTCCGTCGAGATGGAATCGCTGCGTGCCCTGCTGCTGGGCGGCATCGCCTTCGACACGCCCTCCGACGGCACGCAGCCGGTCGCCCAGGCCGACCACACTTTCCCGCTCTACGCCAGCCTCGAGATGGCGAAGTCGGCGGGGTTCGGTCACCAGCTCCTGCTCCTTTCGTACTTCCCGGGCTCCGTTGCCGGCCTCGAGGTCGGCGCCGACGTGACCCTGAACGGGCTGAAGATCGGCGAGGTGACCGACGTCAACCTGGTCTACGATCCTCAGAAGGACCGCATCGTGGTGCCGGTGCACTACCGCGTCGAGGCGGGTCGCATCGGCAATATCGCGGCCGCCCAGGGTCTCAATCCGGGAACGCTGGCAGCGGAGATGGTCAAGCGCGGGCTGCGTGCCACCTTGCAGTCGCCGAGCCTGATCACCAGCGGGAAAATCATCGCCCTGGAGCGCATTACCGACGCCCCGCCAGCCGAGCTCGAACGCCAAGGCGACATCTTCGTCATCCCTACCTCCGAGGTCGGTGGCTTCGACAGCATCGCCCGCTCGGCCAACGAGCTTTTGTCAAAGATCAACCGCATCGACTTCGACCGTATCGGCAAGAGCCTCGTCGGCGCTGCGTCGGGACTGGATGACACGATCAACGGCCCGCAGCTCAAGAAGACCCTGGCGGCGCTCGAGAAGGCGATGATCGATGTCCAGGACATCGCCAAGAAGCTCGACACTGACGCCTCACCGGCGCTGAAGCGGTTGCCCGAAATCGCCGCCCAGCTCCAGAGTGCCCTCACCCAGGCCAACCGCCTGTTTGGCTCGATCAATGCGGGCTACGGCGACGATTCGCGCTTCCGTCGCGATCTCGACCGGCTCTTGCCGCAGATCACCGACGCGGCACGCTCGATCCGGGCGCTCACCGACCTGCTGTCACGCCATCCTGAGGCCCTGATCAAGGGCCGCACCGACACCGGCAAGGAATGACAAAGATGACGCTTGGCCGTCGCCGCTTCGCCAGCCTTGCCCTGCCGCTTCTCGCCGCGGCCTGCTCTTCGCCGGATCCGGCCTTCTACACGGTAGCAACGCGCCCGGGCCCGACTTTCCCGTCCGGTCCCAAGATCGTGGTGCTGAAGGACATCGGCCTGGCGAGCTATCTCGACCGACGCGAGATCGTGCGCTCGTCGGAGGGTTACAAGCTCGACGTCATGGCGAACGACTGGTGGGGCGAAGCGCTGGGCGGGATGCTGGGTCGCGTCCTGGTCGTCGAGCTCTCCCAGCGCCTGCCGGCCAGCACGGTCTACAGCGAAAGCGGCGCCATCACCGCGGACGCCAACGCCACCGTCGGCGTCAACCTCCAGCGTCTCGATGCCGACAAGGCCGGCACGCTCATCCTGCTTGCTCAGGTCGCCGTCGAGTTCAACCGGCCGCGGCGCTTGGCGTCGCGCACCTTCACGATCTCCAGGCCGCTGCCGGCACAAACCATTCCCGGCCTGGTCGCGGCGATCAGCGATGCCATAGGTGAACTCGCCGACGGCATCGCGGCGCTGCTACAGCCGTGAGACGCCCGCCATTTGGACCGCGGGCCTCCTCAGGTCAGGGGTTACCCCGACCTGAGGAGGCCCGCGGTCCGGTGACCAAACCGCAGCTTCGCGAGTGTCCCGGCTGCGGCCAGTTCCAGATCGTCCCGGCGCTCGGCCCCGACATGCGCTCAAACTGCGTGCGCTGCGGCACCGTGCTGCGGCTCACCCGCGCCGACCCGCTGAACCGTCACCTGGCGCTCACTTTCGCGGCCCTGGTGCTGTTCGCCGTGCTGTGGCTGGCCATGCTGATGAAGGTGTCGACCGCGGGCATCGTGCATGAGACAACGCTGGAATCGGGGCCGATCGAGCTGGTCAACCGTGGCCTGTGGCCACTGGCGCTCGCCGTTGCCTTCACCACGGCGATCGCGCCGGTCATCAGGTTCTCCGGCACGCTCTATGTCCTGATTGGCCTCAAGATGCGCTGGCTGCCGCCCAACCTGCGCGGCGTGTTCCTGGTGGCGCGCCGCCTGGGCACCTGGGCGATGCTGGAGGTGCTGCTGCTGGGCGTCTTCGTGGCCTACACCAAGCTCGGCGACCTGGTCACGATCGAGCTTGGCCCCGCCGTCTATGCGCTCGGCCTGCTCACCATCGTCATCGTCTGGGCTGAAACCGCGTTCGATCCCCACGTCGTATGGGAGGAGATCGAGCGGCGCGGCCAGACGCACGCACCGCTGCCGGAAGCGGCGCCGCTCGACTTCCGGCCCGGCGCGGCCGGGTGCGAAGGCTGCGGCCTGGTCTGCGTGGCCGCCGAGGGCGACGGCAGGTGTCCACGCTGCGGCTCTGCCGTGCACGAGCGCAAGCCCGCCAGCATCGTGCGGACCTGGGCCTTCGTGATCGCCGCCGCCATCCTCTACATCCCGGCCAACGTCTACCCGGTGCTCACCGTCATCCAGCTCGGCGCCGGTGAGCCCAGCACCATCCTGGGAGGCGTCGAGGAGCTCTTGGCCTCGCAGATGTATCCTTTGGCCCTGCTGGTGTTCTTCGCCAGCATCCTGGTGCCGCTGTTCAAGCTGATCGGGCTCAGCGCCATGTTGCTGACCACCCAGTTCGCGGGCCCCGACTCGGGCGCCGCCATGCTGCTGCGCGAGCGCACGCGGCTCTACTACATCGTGGCCTGGATCGGCCGCTGGTCGATGGTCGACATCTTCATGGAATCGCTATTGGGCGCACTGGTCCAGTTCGGTAACGCGGTCACCATCGAGCCCGGCATTGGCGCCGTCGCCTTCTGCGCCGTCGTGTTCATCACCATCTTCGCCGCCGAGGCCTTCGATCCGCGCCTGATGTGGGACGCCGCCGCCCGCAACGCCCACCGCCCGCTGCCGTCCGGACGCGCCTATCCCGGCATCGCGGCGTCCGCCCTCAGTTGAGGGCGAAGGCGAAGCCCAGCTTGATCGTGTGGAACTCGTTGAGGCCACCGGTCGGCTCGACCTCGGTGAGCTCGTATCCGGCCGATACCTTGGCGCCGCGACCGACATCGAGGACGAGCCCGCCGTAGAACTTGTTCCTGTCGAAGCCGGCGGTGCGGCCCGTGCCGTCGGTCTTGAGGTTGAAGTAGATCTCGTCCGATACCAGGACGGACCACGGCGAATCGCCGATCGGGTGCTGCGCGCTCAGCCGATAGCGTGTACGGACCAGAAGCGCACCGTTGGTGTCGGCGAACAGCTCCTCGGTGCGCAGGCGGTTGGCCAGCGAGAGGTGCCCGAAGTCCATGCCGAAGGCGATGTCCTGGAAGGGCCCGCGTGTCGCTGTGAGCTGTGTCGTGAACGGCTGGTACTGGACATAGCCTCCCACAACGGCCCAGTTCGGCGTCAGCGCGTATTCCACGGAGGGGCGGAGCTGCAGGTTGCGCGCGCGGTCGATGTCGTGGTCGAGAATCAACTGCGAATCGAACCTCAGTCGCCACTGCGGGCTCAGTCTATACTCGAAACCGAGTTCCGTCGCGAGCCGGAGATCGTCGTTTGGCGTTTGTGGCGGGGTCGGCTGTTTCGCCTGTTTCTGTTGTGCCGCGGCGGGCGCGATGGCGATCGTCGCTGTAGCCAGGGTCGATAGGACAGCCAATGCCAGAAGACGAGCCGGCGCCCGACCGGCCACCTTCGTGAACGCGGACATGTAACGGTCTGTACTCTCAATCGTCATAACCTGGAAGGATCGGCAGAGTCCCGGCCGTCTCAGTGTACATGCAACGGCGGCTTCCTCTTGAAGCCTCCGTCCCTGCCGCCTAGGCTTGCGGCAGGCCGGCAAGGCGGCCACCCGTCCGCGGAGAGGGCCCAGCCCACCTTCTGATTTCATCCTGGTCATTCGACCTTTCCTGCCCGCGAGCGGACGCCGGGCCTAGGGGAAAGGGAGAACCATGT
>Ga0209648_10000949_pt1 | contig 23013 bp, 18 predicted proteins | sample GraSoi2013_115cm_FD_185830 | JGI IMG/M metagenome (GOLD analysis project Ga0209648, IMG submission 185830) | Grasslands soil microbial communities from the Angelo Coastal Reserve, California, USA - Sample 9_17_2013_115cm (SPAdes) (version 2) | ecosystem: Environmental > Terrestrial > Soil >... | reverse complement strand
TTTGCGAACGTAGTGAACGAGAGACTTACGGCCATCAGCCCGAAGCCGCCATAGATCGGAGTCACCGACCCCGTGAAGAGCCTCCTCCAAGCCCGCCATCGTTTCGCGCCAACGTTCTTTTCCACACGTGACTTCCCACAGGCGGTCTGCTTCGGCAGAGTCCCATGTAGGCGTGTGCACCCCGTTTGTCACGTGTGTCACCGGGACTTCGAGCTCCGGCCACCTCGGAAACAGTACCTGGAAGATTCGCCGGCTGACCTGACCGTGCAACTGACTGACGCCGCTAACGGCGCCGCTGCCCCGGACGGCCAAGTAGGCCATATTGAATGGTTCGGACGAGTCTCTACGGTCCCGCCGTCCCAGTGCCAAAAGGTCCTGGAGCGAGATCGACAGGCCCTCCTCAGCGTACTTCTTGAGGTACCGCTCTATGAGGCCGGGAGCGAAACGATCAAAGCCCGCGTCTACGGGAGTGTGGGTGGTAAAAAGGTTGCCGGCACGCGTGATCGTAAGCGCCAGATGGAATGGCTGCCTGTTATCTGCCATGTATGAGCGGGCTCGTTCTAGCACCGCGAATGCGGCGTGACCCTCATTGAGGTGGCACACCTCGGGCTGTAACCCGAGGGCCTTCAGGAGCCGCCAGCCCCCAATCCCGAGGACCAACTCCTGCTTCAAACGCAACTCCGGACCGCCTCCGTAGAGTTCAGAGGTAATGCCACGGTAGGCCGGGGTATTCGCAGGATCGTTCGTATCCAGGAGATACAAGTTCGCTCTGCCCACTTGCACCTGCCAAGTGCGGATCCAAAGCTTGCCGCCAGGAACGTCGATTGCCAGGCGCAACCATTCACCGTTCGGCTCGCGCAACGGTTTAATCGGCAGTTGGCCTGGGTCATTGAATGGATATAGAGCCTGTTGCTGTCCCAGCGCATCGATTTCCTGGCGAAAATACCCTTGTTGATAGAGCAGGCCTATCCCAGTCACAGGGACGCCCAGATTGCTTGCTGTCTTGAGTTGATCGCCGGCAACGTTCCCGAGCCCGCCCGAATAAATAGGCAGCGCCTCGCTCAACATAAACTCCATCGAGAAATACGCAACCGCCGACAAACCAGGATGCGGATGCGCTCTTTGAAACCACCCTTCCGATCCCTCGGCATTGCTTTTCTCGCGATGCAGATCAGCCAGGAGTTTTTGGAAGTTCGGGTCGGCGGTAACACTCTGCAGTCTTTCCCGGGATACTGTTTGCAGCACCACCCAGGGATTGTGGGTCAGTTCCCAAAGTTCCGGGTCGAGTCGTTCCCAGAGCTGATCTGCCGAGTGATTGAAAGACCATCTCAGGTCCAAAGCCAACTCGGTGAGAGCATCCGAAATAGCTGTGTCAAAGAAACGATTGCCGTACGTAGGACTGCTCATAAATGACGCCTCCCCGTGTCTTAGCTGCCAGCCGCTTCTCGGGCGCTCCGTGCGAGCGTCTCCGAAACAATTGTCTGGGCTTCTTCTTCGATGCGTCGCAGATGTTCTTGGCCAAGGAAGCTCTCGGCGTAAATCTTGTAAATCTCTTCCGTACCCGAAGGGCGCGCGGCAAACCAGCCATCCTTTGCGATCACCTTGATTCCGCCAATCGGGTTGCCGTCTCCAGGAGCTGCCGTGAGAATCTGCTGGACCTTTTGACCAGCAACTTCGGCAACGGCGATGTCGGCTGGGGACAGTCTCATGAGGGCAGATTTTTGTTCCGGCGTGGCGGGAGCATCGATCCGTTCGTAAACTGGATCTCCCAGGTCCCGCGTGAGTTCACGGTAAATTTCGCCTGGATCTCGTCCGAGACGCGCCGTGATTTCCGCCGCGAGGAGACACGGGATGATTCCATCCTTGTCGGTGGCCCACGCACGACCGTCGCGGCAAAGAAACGATGAGCCGGCGCTCTCTTCGCCAGCAAAGCCCAGCCGCCCAGCCAACAGGTCTTCGACAAACCACTTGAAGCCGACTGGCACCTCGTATAGCCGGCGTCCCAACCGCGCGCTGACACGATCGATCATGCTGCTGCTCACCACGGTTTTCCCGACCGCGACGTCTTGGCTCCACTTCTTCCGATTCGCAAACAAGTAGTGGATGCAGACCGAAAGGTAGTGGTTCGGGGGCTGCAAACCGCTCCCCTTGGTAACGATGCCGTGCCGGTCGTGGTCGGTATCGGAGGCAAACGCAATGTCGAACTTGTCTTTCAATCTGATCAGCCTCTGCATAGCGTAAGGAGAGGAGGGATCCATACGAATTTTGCTGTCCCAATCCACCGTCATGAATCGAAACGTGGGATCAATGGATTCATTCACAACCGTCAGATTGAGACCGTACCGATCGGCAATCAGCGGCCAATAATCAATGCCCGCGCCTCCGAGCGGGTCCACCCCGAGCGTAATCCTGGCATCGCGAATCGCCGCCATATCGATAACACTTTCGAGATCGTCGACATAGGCGTGCAGGTAGCCGTATCGATGTGTCGTCGAGGCCCGCAGTGCTTGCGCGAACAGCATTCGCTTGACGCCCGCCAGCGCGGTACGGAGAAATTCGTTAGCCTTAGATTCGATCCAGGACGTCACGTGGGAATCGGCTGGTCCCCCGTGCGGAGGATCGTACTTGAAGCCGCCGTCGTCCGGGGGATTGTGAGACGGTGTGATCACGATACCGTCGCCGAGCCCTGCCTGCCGTCCGTGGTTATAACTCAGGATTGCGTGGGAGACGGCTGGAGTTGGTGTGTATGGAGTTCCCTCCGAAAGCATCACCTCGACGTTGTTTGCCGCAAGCACTTCCAACGCACTTGCAAATGCAGGCTCGGACAACGCGTGAGTGTCCATTCCAAGGAAGAGCGGCCCATCAATATTCCGCGACTTGCGGTAGTCACAAATCGCTTGAGCGATTGCGAGGATGTGCCACTCGTTGAACGCCCCGTCGAAAGCAGATCCGCGATGACCCGACGTACCGAAGACAACGCGCTGCCTTGGGTCACTGAGATCAGGCCGCAACGTGTAGTAGGCCGTGATGAGCTTCGGAACATTAACCAGGATGGAGGGATCAGCCGGCTTTCCGGCGGCGGCATTAGTTTTCACTTATCACCTCAGCAAAGAGCAGGGTCCAAACACGCCGCCAATTAGCTGACGGACTGCGTTGCATAAGGTCACTGAACAATTTGCCCTCGCACATAGCTTCGAATCGTTATCTGACTCAAACCAAACTCTGGGTAAGCCCCCATGCGCGACGCCACCTGAATTGTATGCGTCAGTTTGTGGCGCGTCGCGGTATTGCCAAAATCAGGCGCGATGTGCGCGCAGTCCGCGAGATCTTTCGCAAACTGGGCGTATTGCTACCCAACGTTGCTCTACTCGGCCACGTTCTCACCTCCATCTGCGCGGTCGCGCGCGTCAAGAGCTCGGGTGTTGGCAATAGCCACCACACCCTGTTTGGTACCGATGGCAAACAACTACGCCGAGCGTTTCAGCGTACTCTGATAGTCAGCCACAAATTTCTGAATGCCCTTGGTTGTCAGTTCGTGCTCGATATTAAAGGTCTGCCAGGGAAGATTCAGATCCAAATCTTTGTAAGGGATCGGTTTCAGGGGCTTGCCAGTCGTGTCGACCCCTCGGTAGTTGAAGTCTTGATCGGGCATTGGAAAGCCCGTTGCTGCCCATTGCTCCAGAATTGTCGTCGGTACAGTGGCAAGTTCAGCACCTAGAGCAAAGGAACAAAGCAAATGGCTGACAGTGCGAATGCTTGCGGCTAAGACATGCACATGGCCATCGCCCGACCCGAACATTTTCTTGATATTCCTGACAAGGTCCATGCCATCTTCCCCGCGATCGTCGAGCCTGCCGACAAACGGCGATACATACACCGGCTTCTTTGCTCCCCTGGTCGCGGCATATACCCCAGCCGCTTGGTCCTGGGAAAAACACAGCGTCATGTTGACGCGAATTTGTCTCTGCACCGACATTTCCGCCGCTCGCAAGCCTTCGTGCGTGCACGGGTACTTGATATAGGCGTTGGGAATCCAAGAGAACATTTCCTCGCCTTGCGCGAGCATCTCCTCGGCTGCAGTGCCGATGTCCGCAAAAACCTCAATGGAAACTCCAGCATCGCCGACTAGCGGGGAGACTGCCTGAACAATTCTCCTGTACTCGTCTTTCTCCTCCTGTGGGCTCAAGGTGTGGCCTGACGCGATGCGCTGCTGAATCTCGGGATTTTTCGCAATCAGAGTTGGATTTGTGGTCTGACCGTCAACAAACCCGATCAATTTCTTCACCCGCAACGTTTCCTCAGGATCCCCACCATCCACGAGAATTTTCGTTTTCGGTTTGTTGGCCAGCATGTTCTTAACCTCGAACCCAAGCTCCGGTTCAGTATCCAGCAAATTCTTCAGTTCTGATGTCGTCCTCATCGATGCGGGATGCCACAAGCATTTTCCTCATGTCCGTGACCATGGCGGGAGGTCCGGCAATATAGTAAATGGGTCCTCGCAGATCGCTCAGATATCTCGACAACATTGCTTTGTCTATTCAATCCAGTCTCCCCGTCCCACTTTTTCTTGGAGTGCGGCATCTCCGTCACCGTAGCGACAAAACGGAAATTTGGGTTGGTCTTCTCCAGCTTTTCCAGAACCTCCAAAAACGGTGCATGTTCAGGTCGGCGGTTGGAGTAAAGGAGATCAAGTTGTGAAGCAGCCGGTCGCGATCAGCTTGCTGCACAATGCTGAAAAAAGGCGTGATTCCGATTCCCCCAGCGAGGAACACAGCTGGTTTGGCAGAATTCTTACGCAGCGTGAACTTTTGAAAGATACAGCGGTGAATGAATGGTGTACATCACCGGGTTTAACATGGCAGGTGCAGGGCGAAAAATCGCGCAATAAGCTCGGCAAGGCTATGGCTTCGGGGGGGCAGTCGGGTTGTCTAGCTCCACCCGAATGCGCATTGTGATTCGACGGTTTTGTTCGTGACAGGCGTCATTTGGTTCGGGACTCGTGCATAATTGCCGAGTATCGGCTAGTCCGACGGAGGTTATGCGATAACCAGTTTGCCCGGAAACTCCGCACTGGCTGAATTGATACAACACACTTGCCGCGCGCTGCGAACTCAGATTCCAATTGTAAAGAAAAGCTCGCTCACCGGTAAGCCCGGGAGGAATTCGTCTGTCAGTATGGCCTTCAATCACGAGTACCAAGTTTGAACGCTCCAGCGCGATATTCTCGACGTGCATTTGCTGAAGAACCTTGTCAACGGCGCCAATGTATATAGTGCAAGCTTGTTGAACTTCCTCAACACCGTCTCGTTTCAGCTCGCTTCGGTCAGGGACGAAGCGAAACGGGATGTCAATACACTGTTCATTTCCGCGGTCCGGACACGCCCCTGCGCTTACTTCACCGACCGCGGCTCCGTATTCCGTCTTGAAAATGTTTGCCAAGCGCTCCCCAGCTTTGATCTCAATCCTCTTGTTGTCGTCGACTATCACTACACCAAGGGTTACAAAAATTAGCGATGCAAAAGCAACCACAGTGAGCGCCGAGAACAGGTCAGCAACCGAAGGCCATGGATTCAGCCGGTTACGCGCCATGTGAAGCCGCCTTTCCAAAGATGCGTTTCCAGATCGATGGACGATAGCCATCCCCGGACGGACGAGTGGGCGGCTTGGGCGAATTCTTCAGCGTGGATTCAAGGGCAGCAAGCTTTCGCTCAAGAGACACGGCCGCTCGAGCAAGAGCTTCATCTGCGCTTTTAATAGTAGTAGCAGAGCGGTCGAGCAAAAGCGTGTCCTGTCGCAGGGCCGTGGAAACCTCCACGAGACGCCCTTCAACTCTCTTCCATTGTTCGGCGTGCTCCCCCGCTCGCTCGCTTGCCGTGACCATCCCTTCCAAGATGCCACGGGCAACTTCGATTCGCCCCGAAGTGTCCGCCAAGGATGTCTGCAGATCAGCCACGGCCTTCGGGAAACTCTGCCGAAAAGCGACATCAAATTCTTCCAAATAGCGGCGCAAATAGTCAGCACCGCTTGTGATTGCACTCTTTAACTCGGGCGTAATTACCTCCGCCGCCCCACGCAGCGCGTGCGCTGCCGCGTTAACTTTATCGCCCGCCTCCCTAGCCGCTCGGGCAATGTCTCCCGCGCTTGATGCCGCGAGTTCCCGAATACTGCTCACGTATTCGCGACCGAGCAGCTCATAGTACGAGCCAATTCGTTCGCGAAGAATTTCATGCAGATTTGAAAGGTCCGCCTTCACTAGAGTTGGTAGCCCATGGAACTCTTCTGCTGCTGTGTGCAAGCCTTTTGCAGTCTCATCAACTTTCGATCGGAGGCCTTCCGTTGTTTCCGATATCTTCTGCGCATCGCTGAGAACACGTTCTACAATCTGTTGCGTCGAAGCAATTAGTGCGCCTATGTCGTCAATTCTTGCCGTCAAACGCTGAATTGGATTTTCCAGCCTAGCAATAGAATCCGCAATGCGCCCTGATTGCCGGTCGAGCTTAGCGACGGTCTCCTTCCACTCTTTTCGAGACTCAGCGAAAAGCTCTCTAATAGGACCCAAAGATTGTTCATTGCTCTTTTGAATGGCTTCGGGCAATTGCAATAATGGCTGAAGCTGGTCGATAAGATCTTTGTGCGTAGAGGCAATTGCGCTGGCCAACTCTTGAGGTAGTCTCCGAATGACATCCAGGAGCCCTCCGGAATCCTTTCGCTCCAAAGCGTCGGTACGCCGGTGCAAGGAAGATTTGACCGCGTGCGCGGCAGCTTCACGCAGTTTGCCTTCGTAATGACTTGCTACGGGGTGAAGGAATACCGTTAACGTCAAACCAAGAAAACCGATCGGAAAGGAGTGACCAAGAGCGTCGCGCAGCGCGGCGAGTATTACTCTGGAATCAGTGGCCTGCTGTAGCGCAGATGTTTGTCTAGCAAACTCTGCCATTCCAAAAAAGGTCCCTGCTAATCCCGCTACCAAAAATAGATTCACGCCATTATGAAGCCTGTCGGCAAGGCCTTCAATTAGAGAGTCGATGCGATCAGAGTAGTCGGCCATCGGAACGGCGATGCCCTGAACGCGCCAGCGTTCATCATCCTGCAGAAAGGCTTCCAACTCCTGGACGACTTGGGACTCTTCCGCACCTAAGTTTGATCCGGCCCACTTTCGACAGGCACGAATCTCCTTTACGATCCGGCCAAGTGAGAAGAGGAAATAGCTGAGGACCGGCAAGAAAAAGATGAGTACGATACCCCAACGGCCAAGAATCTGGTTAAGGAACCATCGGATCAACGTAACGTTGGGACCCTCTTCGAAAACGAACAAGAGTTACTCCTCGCAGAATTCCAAAATCGCAAAAGAAGCCTTCGAGTTCGGCAGTTTACGCCGGTAGAGGTTCTCCAATAGATCGACAAGGCCATAAATCTTGTGAGGCTCCTGAGCAGGTTGTGTGGTCGAAAGTGTTCGCATGTAGCGGCCAATAGCAGAAGACGGCGAAGCTAGGTCGTTGGCGGCTGCTTGAAGATCGCCAACGGAAGTTAATTCCGTTTGAGACTCGAGCGAACCGCAACGGACAGGCTCTTTACTATTACAGCTCACTTGAGCTTTCAACGTTGATGCAATCGAACCATCCGGGCCGATACTGCCGAGCGTAACATTCTTGACACCTCCACGCCTAGAAGAGACGAGCGTGGCGGGCGCAAGCAATTCCAAGCGCAGGGCTCGGGCAGTGTCCTTTGCCGAAAGTAGTAACTCTGCGCTGGAGGGTTTGGGGCGACAAGCCAACCGAAATCTATTCGCGCCTTGGGCCGTACAATTAATGAGATCGCCTTGAATTCGGCCGCGCGCGTCAGTATTTTGGTGGCAAGTCTGGTATTCCTGCAACGGCAACGTGCTGGGAAATACCTCAACCACTGGCAAGATGGCTATTCCACTTTGGTAGGATTTCGGTTGGCTCAGTGTACCAATATGACTGAACTCCGTATGGCTGAACAATTCCTGAAGGAAAGCTCTACTCGGCTCCACATCACCAACCACGAGCGCGAGGAGCATACGCGGGCCACGATATTCGAACAGTAGTGTTCCGTCAGCTCCCGTGTGAGGCTTGTCGATACGAACGTTGACCCCCAAATCATTGCGCACGTTGGACTCAGCACTGCGCGAATCGAAGTCGTGCGGAGCGATGGGCTGTTCTGCGAAAAATATGCCGTCATAGGGTGTGACGATAGGAACAAGCCAGACACCGCGAAGCTTATCCTGACTGGTGCCAGACATCCCACGAAGCACATCACTCATGGCTTCTGACACGCATGCAGCATCGACACCACTGCCTACACATTCTCTTCCGGAGGACAAGCTGGACGGCACGCCATCAGTCAGAATAATGCTCAGCTCATAGTCTCCGGCCATTCTCACGGCTTTGTCGAGGTTTGTATAACCACTTGCGTCAATCATAGGAACACCGTCGACTCTGGGCTGGCAACCGAAGATTCCTCTAGTCTGATCAAAGAAACAGGTCCTCTTGGATTGGAGCGCGAAGTAAAGGTCCCTCGAGTAGCTGAGGCCTTCGTCAATGGCGTGAAGAATCGACGGCAAGCTACTCTTGAATCCCTTCATCGAGGCCGAGGTGTCGATTAGCACCTGCATGCGAACGCCGGGCGGCTTTTGCGGGCGGATATGGTCGAACAACACCGCACGGACTTCATCGGATCCGTTTTTTACCGCTACAGCTGATTGCTGCGATGCTGAGCTCTGAGGCTTATGGTTTTCACGGCTACAGGTAACCAACGAAGCGAGGCATGTTGCAACTGTCAATGAATAAAGAGAGCGGCGGATCATGCCAGATCCTCCGCGCGTTTCTCGAGGATCACTTGGAGGGGCCCTCTCTCGAGACGCTCGCCTGAAATGACTAGTTTCTCTCTCACATAGGAGTCCGACGGCTCGGTGTCCAGGTGTGGCAGCGCATGGTCGAGGTTCTGTTGCCATCTGGAGGAGATCGATGGGCCGCTCTTACGATTGATGTCGATGTGCTCACGGACGGTTCCGAGAGGGATATTCTTCAGCGCTGACCCGATCAGCTCAAACCACTGTATGGACTGGTCGCTGCTCAACAATTTGATATTTCGTCCAGCCGGGATTTTCGATTCGTTGGCTGACTCTCCAATCTCGTCCATGTGCGTATCCATCTTGGCAATACTGAGCGCGCCAAAAGCAACGACGTGCTTCGGAGCAACTGGAAGTTGTCCCTGGTGTACCGCTAACTGCGGGATTTCAAAACGCTCGAACGTCTGCTCAAGGTCACGTCTACCGGCTTTCATCGAGAGGGGAATGCTGGCTGTGAATTCCTCGATGCGCCATCCATTGCCAACCAGCACAAGTTTTATCTCTTTGTTCGGATCGCGTTTGCGCAAGGCTTCTACCATTACTCGCAACATCTCTTCCGCAATTGGAAGAAACTTGGTAGCCACTCCGCTGAAATTGGCGCCAGGAAACTCCTGCGCGACGCGCCCTGCCGTGATTGCATCGCGGATCCTCCAGTAATGGTGGTTCCTCGACTCCGGGTCTGTTCCAATTTGATTCGCAAGAGCACTAACGAACGCTTCTCCTCCAATTTTGGCCGATCCAACCTGAATGTAATTGGGTCGCGGGCGGCCACGAGAGGACGCTATCTCAAAAAGCGCGACGTCAAGGCTCCCGCCACCGAGGTCGGCAATAAGGAAAACGCTACCTTCCAGGTGAGTTCCAAAGGCACTGACACATGCGTAGGATTCATTGACATTCCTGATTTCGACGGGTCGTGACGAATAGCTGCTGATTCCCTGTTTAAGCGTATTAAGCAAGAGTCCATATTCGGACCGCTGCGGGTCTGAGAAAGCCAGTGGAAAAGCAAATCCGAGACTCCAGTTGGCTTTCGCGGCATCAGCGGGAAACAACCTGTGACCTACTGTGGGCAGAGAGAGGAACAGGAGCTCTTCTAGATACCGCTTTCGGTTAGGCCCTACGTCGCTTCCCCACTTGAAACCATGGATCGCACGACTACCTCCCAATGGCGGCTGACTCGACCACCGAATTGGATTGACCTCATTCCCCGCCGAAACCCAGAGCGCGGAGGGGATGAGGCTCTCATCGGTATCGTCTAATCTCGGCCCCTTGGGTGGCGGAAGGAATGGGGCTCTGGCGTCTCCAGTACCAGCGATCACTCTTGCGGCACGCACAAAGTCTTGACGCTCAAGGAAAACAGGGCGACCGTCCAGAGTGTCGGCGAATACGACTGTGTTGGTGGTGCCGAAGTCAACACCGACGTACACTGCCCTCGTAACCTCTTCCTGTGCAGGGCTCTCCAACAACCAAGTGGCCCCAACGGCGGCAGGAATGTCAGTCGGGCCGTTTCCTTCAACTGCAATTGCTGCAGGGAGGCCAGTCATGGTCTCTAATATCGCAGCCGGTTTTCGCGACGTTACCGCCGGCCGATTCCGATTCGGAACAGTGCACGCGCGGTACTCGCTTGTGCTCGGTCCACTGCAGTAAAAGCGGTAGCGCTTCCATTCAGAATACATGGGGGAAGGAAACATACCGACCTGGAGTTCGGAAACGATTCTGCAAGCAGACTTCGGATATCGGCCAAGCGTTACCGGATGCCGCAGTCCCCTGAGACGCATATTGCGATAGGCAATGACGTCGCCAACGACCTCGACCTCGCCAATGCTCTCGACTGCGAACAGCCATTCGGGCCGGATCGGGTATGCCCGGGTTTCCCCGAATTCTCCAGGCACCAACAAGGAGTTGTACCTTATGTCGGTCGGGCGGACCTCTTGCAAGCGACGATCAGGAAAGTGAAGTCGGAGGTGAGCTCTGAGGGCATCTCCCGTACGCGCAGAGTTCCAACGGAAACGGATTTCGCTTCCAAAGACCGCGGGGGTCGGTGGCACCGGAACCTGGGCAAGCCCCTCGAGCGCATCGAGCTCGCGCCACACATAAGTCGTGTTGCCGTCGTTCCAGATTCCTAAGTCCTGCAATTCTATGGAATTTAGCGTACCGCAAACGGGGCACTTCAAGGGAACGTTGGTAGCAACGAGAACTGGCGGATCGGATTCCGTATAGGTCAGCGGCGCTGAGCACTGACTGCACTGGGGCACAAACTGAGGTCGACCGGTGCCGATCGAGGCATCGAGGGCAAGGTCGACTAACTCTATTCCAGTCCAAGCCGAGGCGTCGGCTCTGGCTAAAAGCTGGAGCTTGTGGGGCAACGGTGCTGAATCATACGTTTTTGCGATGGGCTCAAACTTGGTGATCTGCAGATTTGTGTCGATGAGGTCTAGCAGCGTTTTCGCGTACTCCGAGCCAGAATCCTGCAAAGATTTCCCTGCCAGCTGCGAAATTCTGCCCCTGGTCAGATCCAGCATCTGCCGGAGTTCGCTGCGGCGATCTCGAACACCAGGAGGAGGATCATAGTGTTTTGGGAGTAGAGATGCGAGATCGCTCGCCGTCACTCCGAAGCGGTTCGGTTCGGGGAGGGGACGGACAAGTGCAGTCGAGCTGAAAACCCCGATGGGCTTCTCCCCAAACTGCTCCGGTGACCTCAAGAAGACAATTTCGCTAAGATCGCCCTGTTTCGTATAGCTGAGCAATGGCTGCTTTATGGGCTGAGCCTCAAGTTGCAGTTCGCCCAGCAGCAACATACAGAGCAGGCGGCGCCATGCTTCAATCCGGGGTTCCCAGCTGCTTGGCTTCGGGTATCGGCCGAGGACCCACATATAAGCCCAATCCCAATGCAATAAGTGCGGAATCGATTCCCCAAAAAGCGTGTAGTCTTGCCAGGAGTGTCGGTCGTCAAGCAAGTCCGAAAGGGTTCGCGCTGCAACGCCCGGCGTGGGGGCGCTCATGCCTCACCTCCGCGAAGGGCGCTGTGCAGTAGGAGAGCGCTTGTATTGTTCAATAACGCTTCCCGGCTCGAGGCGAGTGACGTCACCTCGCTTTTCAGGTCGCCCCATTTGACGCGTCGCAGCGTGGCCGGACTCGCTTCCGAACCCTCGATTCTTGGGAAGACGGAGCCGAGCTCATTCCATTGAGCAGCATATTGGGTCTGCAGAAGACGCCCGAGCATCCTTGTACCTCGGATGTTCAACGCAGGGGAGCCTCTGGCGATCGAGTATGCTTTGGCCATTAGACGCGGGAGCTCCCGGCCGTAGAATCGCACCATCCAGGGTTCTTTGGGTATCCGCTCGAGAACCGAGAGGTTGGCCAGGGTCTGTGCGACACCCAAGCTGTGTGCTAACGCAGTGCTGTCCTTCCCGATGTCCCGCGGGGGCAGACCAGCTTTCTCCTTGCCCTGGAATTCCTTCGCATTCGGCCAGGTCGTGTTGAGGCGGAGTTCTTCCAGCGCCGAGAGCCCCACCCATATCGCGTCGGCCTGCGCGGGCCAAGAAAGATGTGCAGGGTTGCGCTCGTCGCTCAGGACGCGAGGCTTGGGGGTAGACGGTTCAATGAATGCGAAGTGTTCCAGCTCCGGGGGGGCTAATTCCTTTAAGCAGCGACCCACGAAGAGCTTGTTAGACGGATACCGCAAACTGGCGTCGGTGACTGGAGAATTGCCCTGAAGTTCAAAATACTCGCCAAAAAATATGGCTCTCATCCTAGGTTGCGGGGTCGCGACCGCAGCGTTGATTCGGGTTGCAAGTTGACTCAAAAGCGGCGCAATCAGTCCACCACCAGTTCCCCCAATTATTGAGCCAACAACCAAGACCCGCTGAAACCCGGTGAGCGATGACAAAGGAAATTTGGCCCAATCAGTCTGGAGGACCGCAGATAGCGCTGGACGTGCATACAAACCCTCCTTAACTCCCTGCTTCAACGAGATTGAGTCAAAAAGGGCTTCCGCTGGGTGGGGTTTGCGTTGCGTCGATAGGTCCGTTCCTACCACCGCCTGCATCACTTGTCCGCGAAGGTTTTGCGCAACCGAAAAATAGTCCAGATGAGGAACTCGCATAGGATCCGGATGGGCGATTCTCGCCTTGTTCCAGAAACTACTGAACTTTTCAAGGGATGGCATTAGCGCGTCAGAATCGACAACGATCGCGTGGAAGGAATCAGCAAGGGCGCCAATTTGGAACAGTTGCGCGTAGTAATGCAGCACCAGCTGCCCGGTGCCTCCCACCGCGACAATCACGCTGCGAATCATCTTGAGAGCGCAGCAAACCTGAGCTGCGCCGTAGCCCGAACAAGACTAAAGTAGATAAGCGTAAAGAAGCCTGCATATGCCAGGTACAGAGCGAGAAGATCCCACCAGTAGCTAATCATCAGGTTAGGGCCCGGATTCAAATGTGCAAAAAAGAGCAACCCGTAATCCTTTGGAACTGATTGCACGTCGCATTGCAGGTATTCAAGTCGTATGTTTCCTAGAGAATGTGGCACCCACAAGCCCCACGGCCGGAATGATTCGCTCACGCGAGCGAGCTGCGGCAACAGGAAGACGGGAATCAGGAATAGCAAAGAAGAAAGAATCAACGCAGAGAAAAGCCAGCGGGCTCCAGCACTTGCAAATCTCCACGAACTAGGGACGCCTGGCAATAGCGGCAACGCCCACGGAATCGCCAGAAAAAAAAGGAAGGCTGCAGCGAGGGCCCATGAATCGTAAAACCTAGTGAAGTTTTCGTCGTCACTAACGCATTGGGGATCGACTTGAGTTTGCTCCGGCCGGATGCTCTGGGCCGGAACGGTTGAGGTACTGACACCGAACAAGCAGACCGCAAACAACAAGAAGACTTTGATTTTCGCGGACATTGTTTCACGTCGGATAGCTGGGGAAGTGTTTATACATAATACGTTTTCGCTGGTCAAGCCTTATTACGTCCGAGGGTGCCTTTGAGCCAGTCGCGCATGCCTCGGCGTATGTATCTCGGGTTCTCAGATAGTTTAGACATCCAGCACCTAGAAGAGCCCGTCTCCTTGCTCTGCCCATTCGCGAATGCGCTCTCTTGTACTTATCGACGGCTGAGGTGTCTTCTACTACTGATTATCCAAGTCCGCCCACTGACCATCCTTCATAACTTGAATTCGGGTGATTGGGTGCACTTCCCACACCGTTGCCCTTTGCGTCCCAATCGCATTCTCGTGCTCGAAGTCGTACATGAGCCAGCCGCTAATCCGTACTTGTGTATTGGAATTGACGAGCGGGTCAAGCATGTGTTTGATCCATTTATGCAGCGGACGAACTCGCGGCGTTGTTTCTACGATGATGGCTTCGCTTATGGGCTGCGCCGGTGAGTTGGTGAGATAAATATGCCAGTCCACTTCGTCGTCACCTCGCAGGTGACAATTCGTAGACTCGCCGGAATTCTCGACCTTGACTTGACGTGAGAGAAACCCCGCAACCGAAACCGGTGCGCCCTGAAAGTCATCGACGCGGTCCGTGGGAAGGTTCTTGAGCTGGTCCCAGCTGATTTCCACATAATCGAAAGGCTGGTCAGTTCGGTTCTTGTTGTCGTTGAGCGCTTGTCTGCGTTGACTTGTTGCGTCTCCCTCCGGACCGCAGACCACTTGCCCATTCTCGAGCAGGGGCTGTCCCACGGCAGTTTTCCGTGCACTGAACAACAGGTTGTGTAAGTCTGAATCCGAGATAGGTGTTGTCTGCGTGGCGGGTGTCGAAGAAGTTGACGGCGAGGAAGGCTCTGGTGAGGGCGTGCCTTCTTGGACGATGATGTTTCGTCCCCAGACCCAGCCGCTCTCGCCATCGGGTGTTTGCACATGGTAGTACCCAGCAGTCGAGTCTGGCTCAAGCAGCTGAAGTTGGGTAGGAGGTCTGAGTTTCTCAACTAAGTCGCTGGCGCTCGAAGCATCAGACCGCAGGTTTGTGTTGCGTTTTACGGTCGCAGTCTGCGCTGACGCGAGCCCGACCAAGAGACACAGCGCTAAAAGGCGCACCAATCGCTTCATGGCCTGTCCCTCCTTCTGCTAAGTGAGGTTAAGGTGCGAAGCGTATCACAGTACCCGCAACAAAACGTCCCGTTCTGCAAGTTGTTTACCTTCTGGCAATGGCCGCCTTGCGACGTAGAGAGCCCAGAACCCGCTCGTAAACCAGTTGGTTGTCCCGCCAATTACGTGCTCCATATCCCACGGCTTAGAGGACGAAAGCGAATCGATGCGGATTGTCTTAGTCGCATTCTCCATCAGATGGGAAATCTTCAATTTCCACTGGCCCTCGATTTTCGTGGCCACAAGGTCACCATTGTTATACAGGGTTGTGTGGATGGCGTACCGTTTAACCCAGTCAGCATCCGGCGGGTGGTAGGGGCGCAGCTCGACTCTGCTGCCAAGGTGAGGAGTGGCTTTCCTGACATTTAATTCGAGATTCTTGGCATGAGTCGATGCGACTCTATATCCGATTCGATATGCGAGCCAAGACGAAATCAGCGACGTGAGAACCGGCCACCATGGACTTATGTTTTCCATGAGCAGCGCGGATTATACGCTCGTTAAGGCCTGTCTTAATGCGGTAAAATCCCTGCCGCATGTCAGAACGAGTGTCCGATTGTGAGCCATGCTTTCCTCCAGGTGAGCATGTCTTAACGCTGGAACAACTTTGGGAAGTTGGCGTTTTTAAATTCCCGCTCTCGAAAACTAGACGGGAAATAATGAAGGGCTTTGAGAGGATCGTGCGCGATCTGACGGCTCTTAAAGTGGTCGGCGATCTCGTAATCGATGGCAGCTTTTTAACTGAAGAAATTGACCCGGATGATCTGGATTTTACGCTCATTGTCTCGCCGAACTTTTACGAAACTTGCTCTGCGGAGCAGCGCACAATTCTCGATTGGATTGGAGATGATTTTTCAATCAAGATTACGCACCTGTGCGACTGCTATCTTTGCGTGGAGTATCCAGAGGGGCACCCGGAGTATTTCGATGGTATCCAAAACAGGGCGTATTGGATTAACTTATATGCAAAGAGCGTCGTTTATAAGCGGATTCGCGGAGTGGCGATTATCCGATTGGAAGGGTAGCGATGGACCGGCTCCTAGATCTACAAGACAAAATCCGTTCCACGACAGCTGCTATTGGCAAGCTGGAATCGGAGCTGCCACTCCATCCTGAGTCTGTGGGTTTGCAGAGAAATATTCTTTCGCTAAAAAAACTCCATCAGAATCTGCGAGAGGATTTTCAAGAGGCAGCGAATGCTTTGGGTGTGGATGTTTGCCATTATCGCCTGCTGAACGAGATTCCTACGGCCAAAGCTCTCTCAAAGGCAATTTGGGGATTCCAAGAAGCATTCGCGCTGGCCTACGATGCGATGCGCCACGGACCTAAATCACGCAGAAACCTAAGTTCTGATGCAATGCAAAAGACAGAACTGCGCGTTGCTTATTCCTACCCCGGCTCATTCGGCGTGGTCTTTACGATACCCAATCAGCGCATGATGTTCGATGTGCCTACATATTTGGAAGAGGCGGCGGCAGTGGTGTTTTCCGTTGCGCAATCCAAGGATGACACGCAATTAGTTTCGAGGGTGGCGAAGCAAATAGGGCGAGGGCCTATCATCGGAATTTACGATTGGGCGAAATCGAATGCGCAGTATGACGCCGGGGCTGCTATTGATTGGGTGCGCGACGACAAGGTGAAAGAGAACGTCATAGTGCAAGCCCCTGAATTCAAGATACTCTCGGAATCGCTAGAGCGAACCGGAGAAGAGGTGACAACAGAAGAAACGCTTAGTGGAGTTCTCGTAGGGGCAGATACAAAGGTCCGCAGATTTAATTTTCTCCCCGCTGGTGCGGGTCAAACAATACGCGGTAAGTTTGATACCGCAATCAGTGAATCACAGCAGGCCAAGTTACCAGCCCGATATACGGCAGTCCTCAGAAAAACAACCAAGATCACATACTCGACTGAAATAGAAAACATTTCGTATTTCTTGCTACGATTGGAAGAGATGGCATGAAATCCAAGCAACCAATTTCGTCGGACTTTGAGAGATTCCGGAGGGGATGCGTCCGGTTTTCGTTTTCTTGTAAATGAGCCTGGGGCTTACGTTCAAGAACGCGGCGAGTTCTTCAGCAGTGAGGGCGCGGCCAAGGGAACAAATGCGAAAGCTCCCAAATCACGCCTTTGCTCTTCGCTTCGGGTTCGAGCCTGAGCGTGATGCGTCGTTTTTGAATCTCTGTCACGCTCGGGTCTTGCACACTCGCGTCAACGATAACGGCGTCCGCATTCTCGGTCTCGGACAGATGCAGCACTTCCGAAATCGCAAGTGCCTCAAAGACCTGATACCCGGCAGCGGCGAGCTCATCGGCAATCTTCGACGGAAGTCGCCTTGTGAAATATACGAGAGACGGCATTGGCGAATCCGATTCTACCTCGCTGTTAGCTGGTTTTCTCAGCCAGCACTGCTGTAAAATCCAGCCAATTCATGCCGAAAAACCAGTTGTATTACGGCGACAACCTCGATGTCCTGCAACGGTACGGGAAGGACGAATCGGTTGACCTCGTTTACCTTGACCCGCCATTCAACAGCAGCCAGGACTACAACGTCCTCTTCGCTGAAAAGGACGGCACCAAAGCGGCTGCTCAGATCATGGCGTTTGAGGACACATGGGAGTGGAACCAAGAATCGGCGCGGGTTTACGAGCTGGTTGTCGAGGGTGGTGGTCGCGTTGCTGAAGCGATGATTGCGTTCCACACGTTCCTTGGCGGCAGCGACATGATGGCGTACTTGGCGATGATGGCACCGCGCCTGATTGAACTTCACCGCGTGTTGGCGCGCACTGGGTCAATTTATCTGCACTGCGACCCTACGGCAAGCCATTATCTCAAGATGCTTATGGACGCAATATTCGGACCCACAAATTTCAGGAATGAGATTGTGTGGCAGCGAACCAACGCTCATAACACTGCCAGACAGTACGGAAGAGTCCACGATATTCTTCTCTTTTACACGAAGAGCGCCGACTACACATGGAATCAACTAACGACACCCTTCAGCAAAGCCCAGTTGAGTCGATACAAGAAGGATGAAGACGGTCGCCTGTACACAGGGCAAGACATGACGGCGAGCCGACCCAATAGTGACTCTGGTAAATTCGAGTGGCGCGGCACAATGCCGCCCCCGAGTCGTGGTTGGGGTTATGAGATCGAGCAGTTGGAAGAATGGTGGAAAGCAGGGCTCATCCTCACAAAGCAGGACGGCACCCCTCGCATGGATGGTCTCAAGGTGTATCTCGATGAGAAAGAGGGGAAATTCTTGCAGTCGGTTTGGATAGACATACCGCGCATTCCAAACACCAGCCCGGAGCGATTGGGCTACCCAACGCAGAAACCGGAAGCGTTACTAGAAAGAATCATCAGTTCAAGTTCCAATGAAGGCGATCTTGTCCTTGATCCATTCTGCGGATGCGGCACCGCAATCGCTGTTGCTCAGAAACTCAAGCGCCGTTGGATTGGAATCGACATCACTCACTTGGCCGTCAACCTCATTAAGAATCGTCTACGTGACCATTTCGGTGACTCGGTGCAAAGCACGTATGAGGTCATTGGAGAGCCAGTGTCCGTGAAAGATGCAGCAGAGTTAGCTCGGCAAGACCCGTTCCAATTCCAATCATGGGCGCTGGGGTTGGTCGGCGCACGCGTGACAAATAAGGCGAGGAAAGGTGCGGATCGCGGGATTGACGGTCGTTTGTACTTCCACGATGAGAAGGACGGTAGGACCAAGCAAGTCATCCTTTCAGTGAAGGCGGGGGAGAACGTCAATGTGTCGCAGGTGCGGGACCTTCGCGGTGTCATCGAGCGTGAGAAGGCAGAGATTGGAGTCTTAATCTCGATGGAGCCGCCAAGCAAACCGATGTTGAAAGAAGCTGCCGAAGCGGGCTTCTACAAGCCTCCCCAGATCGCAACGAAATTCCCGCGCATTCAGATACTCACCATAGAACAACTGCTCAGGGGCGAGCAGATCGCATTCCCGCGACTGCTCGAAGTGACTTATAAGCAGGCCCCAAGAGCGCGTGATCAACAGCCTGAGACCATGCGGCTGCCTCTGTCTCATCACGAGGGTGACGTGGTAGACGCAGAACTCGTACCGGAAGAAGAGCTAAGAAAGAGACGGTTAGAACAGGAAATGGAAGAAGAGTTGAAGCGGAGACAGAAAAAACGAAAGTAGACCGCAGGGAATCACTGATACCAGTGATACCGTTTCCAGCGGGAACGCAGGGAATTAGGTGGACTGTATGGAAAGCAGCCGTAGACTCGAATGTGCTTGTAACCCGCATAAACAGCGCTAAACTCACAAATGTGCAGTAATCATCGGGACTTCAGTGCAGAGGCGAAAAGAGAATCCCCCCTCTCCGCCAGAGTTTCCTGCGTTTCCTCAACAACTTGCGAATCATGCGCCGTTGACGTGTGCGATACGTGCGGTAGTGTGCATTTATGAGGTCTTTACAACTAAATGCTCACGAGATCTTTCGGCGGCATATGAAGGACTGCAAATGGAAGTCCCGGAAACACCGGAACTGCCAATGTCCCATCGCCGTCGAGGGGACGCGGTCAAGGCAGCTCTTTCTTAGAGCTGTTTTTTTTCTCGCCCTTGTATTCGCCCTTCCTGGGCAGACGTTTCGGCGCGGGAATGAGCTTGTAGAGTTCTGCCGGCGGGAGGGCGAGGCCAAATGCTATCCGCATCATGTACTCGAAGGATATGACGCGCTCGGCCCGCTCGATGCGGCCGACGTAATGCCGGTCAAGATTGCAGAGCTCCGCCAGCTCGTCCTGTGAGAGGCCGCGCAGCTCCCGCAACTTCTTCAGTTGTCTGCCGAACAAAACCAATGCGCTGGGCACGCTTTAGGGTCTTGCGGCTCTTCTCCGAAATAAACCACCAGGCTGGTAACCCACCAGGCTGGTGGTATAATTGGCTTCCAATTTTGTATGGCAAGGAATATAGCAGATGTCGAGTATCTTGTCTGTTGGGTTGGGGAAGACGGCATTTATTCGTGCGGGTGTAGGCACGAGAGCGTCGCTGACGCTTTGAAATGCCTCTCCCCTAATGGCGGCAGTTTCATCCGGGCATGTGAATCCGGGGTCATTCGATCACTCAATGATGACGAGTTTCTTGACTTTGTCGCTGCGTTGAGAGATGCGCCCTGGAGGTCGTCCGGAGGGAGCTAGGAGAAGGTGGCCGCGGTAGGCGCGGAGGGGGGAATCTTCTCTCCCCGCTTTTTCTACGTTGAGAGTGGGTGTTTCTCCCTTATAAAGATATTGCTTCGACCTCTCTCATTACCTAAATCAAAGCACACTCTCAAGGTTTTTGATTGGGCGATTCTTAAATGTCATCGGCGACGAGTCAATAGAAAAAAATGTAAATTTTCAACGCGGACCGTCTCAAACTGAGACTGACAGACTATTCCCCTTCGCGCCAAGCATTCACGAAATGGTCGGCAACCGATAATTGACGCTTCTCGGGATGGTGAGTGTTTTGTGCGTTGTAAGAATTCAATAACTTGCGTGTTTGTACGGTCGGTTGAAAGCCAAGGTCTTTTCTGGCTTTCGCGCCCGGAACCGACCACTTCAAAATAGCTCCGAGCGTGTACTTGATGATGGTGATCAGCAAGCAGAGAAACAAAATCAGCCATACGAGTTCCAGAGCCATGGCGCGCCTCTTTATTTCCTCTGCCCCATTGGACACTGCCCAAAGTCGATAGTCTGTTTGGATTTCCTAAGAATTGTGAGGCGCGAACTTTACCAGGAGACGCGCAAGAACCGATCGGCCATGCTCACGGTCCTTATTTCTATAGCGTTACCTCGTGCTGTTTATGGAGAGGGCAACGCGGGCCCTCGATGCAGGGGGGAGGCTCGTCCGCTGACATGCTGGACAGTTTTGGGCAGAATATCGTCTTGTCCTTCTCTGGCCCCGCGCGCGATGTAGTCGAATTATTGAAAGCCTTTGGCGTGCCAAGCAGGATCTAATTACCTCGCGTAAGTAATGCCAAGCTCCTCTCGCCGGTGGGAATAAAAGCAACTCGCGCGCCCCTCTGCTGTGTCTGTTGCGGATGGAAAAAAAATCCGCCGGCGAGGGCGCCGGTGCCACACGATTCTCGTCTTTCTTTGCGCCAGCATCACAAAATGAAACGTCCGGTATACCATGAGGCGTGGACCTTCCCGTAAACCCGCCAGTGTTGCCGATGCTCGCCAAGCGAGTCGGCGAACTACCCGCCGAGGGAGAGTGGATCTTCGAACCGAAGTGGGATGGGTTTCGCGCGCTGGTGTTTCGCGACGGCGATGAGATCCTGATCCAGAGTCGCGACGAAAAGCCGCTCGACCGCTATTTTCCTGAGCTGTTGGAGCCGATACGTTCGGCGTTGCCGCCTCGCTGCGTCCTCGACGGAGAGATTGTGATCGTTAAGAACAACGGCCTCGACTTCGAGGCGGTCCAGCTTCGGCTCCATCCCGCGGCAAAGCGTGTGAATCTTCTGTCCCAACAAACTCCATCGTCGTTCGTGTTCTTTGACCTGCTTTGCCTAGGCGATCGGGATCTTCGGGGCGAGTCGTTCCAAACTCGGCGCCGCGAGCTGGAATCGCTGATTGCATCGGCGCCCCCGCCCATTCATCTGACGCCGGCGACCTCCGACCGCAGCGTTGCCTCCGACTGGTTTCGTCGCTTTGAGGGCGCGGGTCTCGACGGCGTCATGGCCAAGCCCGTTTCCGGAACCTATGAGCCAAACAAACGCGTGATGCTCAAGGTGAAACACGAACGCGACTGCGACTGTGTGGTTGCTGGATTTCGTTGGCACAAGAAAGGCGATCGCACCCTCGTCGGCTCATTACTGCTGGGCCTGTTCGACGATGCCGGTGCTTTGCAGCACGTCGGGGTTTGTTCGAGCTTCAGCGTTGAGAAGCGCCGGGAACTTGCCGAACTCCTCGAACGTTACCGTACTGATGCGCTCGTGGCTCACCCCTGGAAGCATTGGGCGGAGTACGGAGCCGAGCCGGGCGAAGTCGAAGCCGGAGCAGGAGTCGTGAAGCGCATGCCGGGCGGGCAGAGCCGCTGGAGTCAAGGCAAAGATTTGTCGTGGGAACCACTACGCCCCGAACTGGTAGTGGAAGTCGCTTACGACCACATGCAAGGAAGTCGCTTTCGCCATATCGCGCAGTTCCGCAGGTGGCGAACAGACAAAAAACCTGGCGACTGTACCTATGCCCAGCTCGAAGTCGTCGCGCCGCAGGAGCTGGCGGCGATTTTTCCGCAGGGGCGCTAGGTATTCGCGGTACAGGATGGTCGGGAATGCAGCTATGACTGTCATCTCGAGCGGAGCGCCACGACTCATTCTTGATTTAAGTTGTCCATCGGCGCGGAGTCGAGAGATCCCGAAAGTGCGTCCTTTGCCTTCCTGATTCAGGGAGTTCTCTCGAGCAACCGTCCCCGGCATTTCTTCAGCTCAAAAGCAAAAAGGGACGCATCGTCGAAGAGAACTCCCTGATGCAGAATCGTAGCGGAAACATCGTCGGGATTTCTCGACTGCGGGCTCGCGTCCGCTCGCGCTCCGCTCGAAATGACAGCTGAAAATTTCTCCTTTAGTCCAAACTGCAAAGCATTACAGCGAGACGCTTACGCCAGGAAAACAACGCTACTGATCTGCCTTTCTCTTGCGCCCTTCACGCCATTCACGCGTCGGATCATCATCCGGATCGGGAGTCTCTTGCGGCGGGCGAAGCGCTTCCGGCACGTGGCGCAGGTTAACGCGGATGCGGGTCCACGTCGATGACCTGCCTCGCATCGAGTCGACCAGCACATCGTCGATCGCAAGCAGAGCAGCGATCTGAGGGTATTTCTTCTTCCATCTTTCAAGACCTTCCAGCGCGGCTGCTTTATCGGGAGAGTTCGCGATCACGATCAGCGGCATTTTTACCCGGGGCTTCTTTGCCGCGGCTTTAGCGCGAGATGGCGCTACCCGGGGTGCTTCCGCCTCCATCTTGCGGAAGTGCGGTGGCCAGGGCGCGTCGCCCAGACCGGCAGCTTCGTCTTTTTCCGAGAGCTCGAGAAGTCTTTCCAACGA
>Ga0209648_10000948_pt1 | contig 23014 bp, 16 predicted proteins | sample GraSoi2013_115cm_FD_185830 | JGI IMG/M metagenome (GOLD analysis project Ga0209648, IMG submission 185830) | Grasslands soil microbial communities from the Angelo Coastal Reserve, California, USA - Sample 9_17_2013_115cm (SPAdes) (version 2) | ecosystem: Environmental > Terrestrial > Soil >... | reverse complement strand
GGCACAACGATGTGAGAGGGCTTATCCTGCGAAAGCTGCAGGATCATGTCGGCGAGATCGGTTTCATAGGGAGTGATCCCGTGCGCTTCAAGATCGCGGTTCAGTTGAACTTCGTCAGAGGTCATGGTTTTGACCTTGATGATCTCTTTTCCACCGTACTGCGCAATAAGGCTGCGGACAATCTGGTTGGCCTCGTCAGCATCACGCGCCCAATGCACCTGCCCGCCGGCGCGCGTCATGTTTTCTTCAAACTGCAGCAGATAGCGGTCGAGATGGCGCATGGTGTGGGCCTTAATGTCGCCGCCCGCTTGGCGAAGTTGCTCCCAATCGGGCATCTCACCCACAACCTTGGCCCGCTTGGCGCGGATGACATCCGTCGCATACTTCACGTTGTGGCGCAGTTGCGTATTGCCGAGTGAGACCTTGGCTGCGTCCTGGAAATCAGGTGCGGTTGCCGACCATCCTATGCGAACCGTCATGCTCGGCTGCCTTTCCTGGTGGAAACTTTCTGGGCAGAGGTTTCTTCAGTCGAAGCATTTTCTATCGAGGCGTTTTCCGTAGAAGCCAGTATTTCAGCAATGTGTATGGTCTTTACGTTGGCCTGCTCACGATGCAGGCCTCCGAAAATGTGCATCAGGCATGAATTATCGCCAGCCGTGCATACCTGCGCCCCCGTACTGATTATGTTTTTCATTTTGTCGGCGAGCATGGCGGCCGATGTCTGCGCATTTTTTATCGCGAAGGTGCCTCCGAAGCCGCAGCACTGGTCCCACTCTGGCAGCTCTACCAGCTCCAGCCCGCGAACGTTGCGCAGAAGCCGCAGTGGAATGTCACCAATGTGTAGGCCGCGCAGCGAATGGCAAGAAGCATGGTAGGTAACACGGTGAGGATAGAACGCGCCCACATCTTCAATTCCCAGCTTGTTCACCAGCAATTCTGTAAATTCGTAGACCCTGGGTAGTAATGCATTAACCTCGGCAGCCAGCTTGCGGTCTCCGGTCTCAGCGGCAATGCGGGGATACTGCTCGCGAATCATTGCTACGCATGAACCCGAAGGGATACAAACAGCTTCCGCATTGCGGAAGGTTTCGATGAACTTTCGCATCAGCGGGAGCGCTTCACTCTGGTAACCGCTGTTATAGTGCATCTGTCCGCAGCAGGTCTGTGCCCTGGAAAAATCAACGGTTTGCCCAAGACGCTCAAGCACGTGCACCACGGCTATGCCAGTTTCAGGAAATAAAGTGTCGTTATAACAGGCAATGAAGAGCGAGATATTCAAAGCGTAGTTATCTTAACAGAGCAGGGAAGCAGTCTTGCGGGCCCTGGCCCGGCGAGATGCGGCGGAATGCCGTATTTCTTGATGAAATGCGGTCTCAGTCAATTCGGCGGAGACTTATAGCAAATTTTGGGATAGAATGCACGCTGAAAACGTTTACTTACTAAGATAAAACGTTTACTTCCCCCAGGGAGAATATTTATTAATTTTTGCTATTCAGGCGCGACACCAGGCCGATTTTCGGGTAGAATCCAACCTTGAAAACGCTTATTTCATTTAATAAAACGTTTTATGAAGTAAAATGTGCACCGCCGAAGGTTCGCATTGCGGACCTGGACGCATGGGGCGAAAGAGACTGAATTTTATGACTCAAGCCCGCACCTTAGGAGGTCATCCGATGCTTCGTCAGAGAGAATCGAAATCCGCGCCCGTAGGGGTTGTGGTGAAAGTGCTGAGAATTCTAGACACTCTGCACGCCGCCCCCACCGGGTTGCAGTTGAAAGAGATTGCCCGGCTTACCACCATTAACAAGAGCACGGCCTATCGCTTCCTCGCACATCTGGAGAGTGAAGGTTATCTTTTCCGGGATGATGCGGGTGCTTACGTCATTGGTCCCAAGCTCGCACGCCTGGGATCGGGAATCAATTACGAGGAAACGCTCCGCAAGATCAGCCGTCCGGTATTGCAAAAGCTTTGGCAGATCACCGGCGAAACCACGAACCTGGGAATTCTTGACGGTCACGAGCTTCTTTACCTGGATGTGATTGAGAGTTCGCACACCTTCCGTCTGGCTTCGCAGATTGGCTCCCGGCGTCCTATTTATTGCACGTCTTTGGGCAAGGCCATCGCTGCTTATTTGCCTGCGGAAGAAATCGAAGAGATGTTCGATTCCCGTACCATGGAGCGTTTCACACCACATACCATCACGCATCCTGCGCGTCTTAAGAAAGAGTTCGCGAAGATCCGCCAGTGTGGTTATGCCATGGATGATGAAGAGGCAGTTTTGGGTGCCCGCTGCGTGGCCGCCCCTATTTTTGACGAGGGCGGTAAGGTCACAGCAGCCATCAGTACCAGTGGTCCGATTACGAGGGTTACAGCCGAGAAGGCGCGGGTTTTCGCCGCGGCGGTCAAAAAAGGCGCTCATGTAATCTCCACCCGTCTGGGCTATGCCGGATTGTAGAAGTGATTGGAAAAGTAATTGTAGAAGTAATGAAGAAGCAGCGAGGTTAAAGCTGCGTTTTATAATTGAAAGATTGGTTCAACGGAGAATCCATACATGCAATTGACCAGCGTTGATTGCTGATCATGGCGGTATATTTCGTGTTCGTGTTAGGCATTGGAGCTGGGCTAAAACGCTACACTCGCACCAGCACAGATTTCTTTCTGGCTGGCCGGGCAATTCCCGCCTGGGTGTGCGGTTTGGCTTTCTTGTCCGCCAATCTGGGGGCGCAAGAGGTCATGGGCATGGCGGCCTCGGGTGCGAAATACGGTATCGCTACCAGCCATTTCTATTGGATTACGAGCGATCTTTGGGCATCAATATCAATCTGCTTTGGAGGGTGGTTTTGTTGGTATTTGGGCTGGGAATGCTTCTGCTCGGTCGGCGGCGTGCTGTGCCGCTGGACCTGGAAGAAACCGCCAACTTGCCTTCACCTCAGAAATCAGAAAAAGGATGCGGCACATCCCTAAACTCGCATGACAACATCCTCGCTAGCTCAACGCATAGACCCGTGGACTGCGCTCAAAGCCCAGTTTAGCAGTATTTTTGGCGTTTCCCCCACGCTCTACCGCGCCTCTGGGCGGGTAAACCTTATTGGTGAGCATACGGATTACAACGACGGATTTGTTATGCCCGCTGCCATTGATCTCTCTTGCTGTGTTGCGATTGCTCCACGCGACGACCGCCGATTGGTTGTGCATTCTGCCAACTACAGTGAAACCATCGAATTGTCGCTCGACGACAATAGCGCTGCCACGCAGCACTGGAGCGACTATATCCGCGGTGTGGCTTGGGTGTTGCAGAACGCAGGCTATAGGCTTCGCGGCGCGGACTTGGCGGTTTTGAGCAATATTCCCATCGGTGCGGGTCTGAGTTCTTCTGCGGCCATCGAGGTTGCTACCGGTTATGCTTTGCTGGATGCATCAGGATTGCAGATTGACCGCAAGGAGCTGGCCAAACTTTGCCAGAAAGCCGAGAACGAATTTGTAGGCGCACGCTGCGGAATCATGGACCAGTTCATTGCCTGCTTCGGACAGACGGGCAACGCGCTGGTGCTCGATTGCCGCTCTCTCAATTACCGGCTGCTGCCACTGAATGGAGATATCCGCCTGCTGATTTGCAATACTATGGTGAACCACCACCTGGCCGGCGGGGAATACAACGTCCGCCGGTCTGAATGCGAAGAAGGTGTCCGGCTGCTTGCTACGGCGATACCCGGAGTTCAATCTTTGCGTGACGTTACCTTGGCTGAGCTCGACCGCTACCGCGGCCAGCTTACCGAAGTCCTCTACCGCCGTTGCCGCCACGTGGTTACAGAAAACCAGCGCGTTACGGAAGCGGCCCTGGCTCTGCAACGTAATGATCTAAGCTGTTTTGGTGGTCTTATGGCCGAGTCACATCGTAGTTTGCGCGATGACTACGAAGTCAGTTGTCCTGAACTCGACATCATGGTAGAAATTGCCACAAAGCAGGAGGGCGTCTACGGCTCCCGCATGACCGGTGGAGGTTTTGGTGGCTGCACCATCAGCCTGGTCAAGGAAGAGGCCACGGTGCACCTGCAGCGGACGATTGCAGATGCCTACGAAGAAAAGACCGGCCGTCGCCCCGAGATTTACGCGTGTACTTCTGCCGAAGGCGCCGGACGCTGCAAAACGAAAGACAACGAATCCACAGGGTGAGCGGAGCCCTTAGATAAAAAGACAATGATGGAGTTGCGAGATACACCTCATCGCCGCTACAACCCGCTTACCCGCGAGTGGGTACTGGTATCTCCTCATCGCACCGAGCGGCCTTGGCAGGGAAAGGTTCATGAAACGCCGCGGGAAGTTCAACCGGCCTACGATCCCAATTGCTATTTGTGTCCGGGGAATGCGCGGGCAACCGGCGTGCGCAATCCGTCTTACAACACCACGCTGGTGTTCGATAATGATTTTCCAGCGCTGCTGCCTTCTGTTCCTGACACACACCTGGACCTCGGCGGATTAATCGTAGCGCATCCCGAGCAGGGCATCTGCCGCGTGGTTTGTTTCGATCCCCGTCACGATCTTACGATTGCCAGCATGAACCTGCAACAGGTCCGGCGCGTGGTGGACGTCTGGATACAGCAGTACAACGAGCTGGGCAGCATTCCCTGGATCAATCACGTACAAATATTCGAGAACCGCGGTTCCATGATGGGGGCCAGTAATCCGCATCCGCACTGCCAAATCTGGGCCAATGCGAACCTGCCCAACCAGCCATCTCGTGAACAGGAATCCATGGAGCAGTATGCCAAGACGCAAGGCGCCTGCATGCTGTGCGAGTATTTGAAGCTGGAGCAAAAGGCCAAAGAGCGAATCGTGGTTGAAAACGAGGCGTTCGTTGCGCTCGTGCCATTCTGGGCGGTGTGGCCGTTTGAAATTTTAGTCATGAGTACGCGGCATCTGGGAGCGATGGATGGGCTTGCTGAAAAAGAACGGGATGCGCTCAGTGACATTCTCAAGCAGATCACATCAGGCTACGACAAGCTTTTCGATGTGTCTTTTCCGTATTCGATGGGCTTCCATCAACGCCCCACGGATAAGAAAGAGCATCCGGAGTGGCACCTGCACGCGCATTACTATCCGCCTCTGCTGCGCTCTGCCACGGTGCAGAAATTCATGGTTGGATACGAGATGCTGGGTACACCGCAGCGCGATATCACGCCTGAAATTGCCGCCGGCAGGCTGCGAGAGACAACAAAAGCAAGCACCGAACAGCAGCAAGTGAAAACTGAGTCGGTATTACGCTGAACATTTTATTCATTCAAAATTATTCATGGAAGGGAAGAGGAATACATGAAGGCAGGTAGGTACGTTTTAAATGGGAAGGCCGGTTTGTTCCTGGTCGGCAACGATCAGCGTTTGTTCGATTGGGGCGTTCTTGATCGTCCCGCAACGCCACAACCGGTCCGCGAGGCTGTAGCCAACGTCATTAAGGGGACGAGCGATGCAGCGTTTTGCTCGGCGCTTCCCGTGGTAGAAGAATTTATGGCACGCGACGCTCAATTTTTGCGAGAGGCTACACCACTCGGTTCATCACTTGAATTCCAGCCGCCCGTGCGGCCGCAGACTTTTATCTGTGTCGGTTTGAATTATCGTGATCACGCCAAGGAATCTGATATGAAACTGCCACAAGCTCCGCTCCTGTTTGCCAAAACCTCCAATGCCATTCATGCTCACAACTTGCCGGTCCCGCTCCCGCCTGACAGCACCCAGGTAGACTATGAAGCAGAGCTTGCCGTTGTGATCGGCAAAACCTGCCGCCGCGTGAAAGCGGCAGATGCCCTCAAGTATGTTGCAGGCTACACCTGCGCGAATGACATAAGCGCCCGCGACTTTCAGTTTGCCGATAACCAGTGGTATCGCGGAAAAAGTGCTGACGGGTTTGGCCCCATCGGCCCGTGGCTCGTTACCCAGCGCGAGATCGGTGATGGCAGCGGTTTGCGTATCCAACTGCGCCTGAATGGCAACGTGATGCAGGATTCTACTACGGCAAACTTGATCTTCGATGTTCCTACTTTGATCGAATACATCTCTCGCAGCATTACGATGAACCCCGGCGATGTGATCTCGACCGGCACTCCTCCCGGCGTGGGTTTTGCGCGCAAGCCGCCTGTTTTTATGAAATCGGGCGACAAGGTTGAGGTTGAGATCGAGCGGGTGGGGACCCTGGTCAACCAGATTGCATAAGTAATTGGATCAGTTTTCATTTACTGTTGTTTACGGCACGGCTGAAGCCGTGCCCTTTCAAAACTATTCATGAACCATATCTAATTTCTTTGGAGGACGCCGATGTCCACACGCAGAACAATGTACGCCCTGATGGCCGCGCTGATCGTGAGCACTGCCACACTCTGGGCCCAATCTCAAACTCCCGATGAGCGCGCCCGGGAGCTTGTCAACAAGATGACCCTGGACGAAAAGATCCAGGAGTTGCATGGCATCAAGGATTCGGAACACTATCGGGTTGTGCCGGGCGTTCCGCGCCTGGGCATTCCTGACTTCCACATCACCAATGGGCCCGCGGGTGCAGGCCCGGGAGGCAATCTGACTCCCCAGACTCAAGCCCCGGCCACGGCGCTGCCTGCGCCGATCGCGCTGGCGGCGACCTGGGATATCAAGCTGGCGAATCTTTACGGCACCATCGTAGGCGGAGAATCAAAAGGCTTGGGCAACGGCTTAGTGGAAGCGCCCACCATCAACATCGTGCGTGTGCCCCAGAACGGACGCACTTTTGAAGGCTACGGCGAAGATCCTTATCTTGCCGGGCAGATGTCGATCAACAACATTATCGGTATCCAAAGCCAGGGCGAGATTGCCAACGTCAAGCACTACGCCGCCAACAACCAGGAAACAGATAGGTTCGTCATCAATGAAGAGATTGACGAGCGCGCATTGCGTGAAATTTATCTGCCTGCTTTTGAGGTTTCCATCAAGCAGGGGCACTCGGCCTCTGTGATGTGTGCCTACAACAAGATCAACGGCACTTTTTGCTGCGAGAACGATCTCATCATGAACCAGATCCTCAAAAAAGAGTGGGGATTTGATGGTTTCATTACCTCTGATTTCGGTGCTGTTCACAGCACCATTCCTTCGGCAATGGCCGGACTCGATCTGGAAATGCCCACCGGAAAATATTTCGGGGATGACCTGAAGACTGCGGTGGAATCAGGAAAAGTACCGATGTCTGTAATTGACGACAAACTAATCCGCCGCTTCCGAACCATGATGAGCTTTGGCATCTTCGATAATCCGCCGTCACCCAAGCCCCTGCCAGCGCAACCCAACGGAACCACGGCGCGGCGTCTTGCTGAGGAAAGCATGGTGCTGCTCAAGAATGACCGCGGGGTGCTTCCGCTCAATGAATCTCATCTCAAGTCCATTGCAGTAATCGGACCCGCTGCGGTCAAGGCCGTCACTGGCGGCGGAGGCAGTTCACATGTGGCTCCGTTGTACACGATTGACCCTGTGGATGGCATACGCGGCCGCGCAGGCGACAAGGTGACCGTAAACTTTAGTGATGGGAGCGATATCTCCAAAGCCGTTTCGTTGGCCCACGATGCAGATGTGGCTGTAGTCATGGTTGGGGACAATGAGAGGGAAGGCCGTGACCACCTTATTTCTCTGGAAGGGAATCAGGATGAATTGGTGCAGAAAGTTGCCGCCGCCAACCCTCACACAGTAGTAGTGGTCAAGAGCGGATCGGCAGTTCTTATGCCGTGGGCGGACCAGGTGCCCGCTATTCTGGAGGCCTGGTATCCCGGTGAGGAAGATGGTAATGCAGTAGGGGCCGTACTTTTTGGATACCAGAATCCATCTGGCAAACTTCCTATTACTTTCCCAAAAAATCTGGCAGATGTTCCTGCCAACACGCCCGAGCAATACCCCGGCGTAGATAAGGTTGCGCACTATTCGGAAGGCGTCTTTGTCGGCTACCGCCACTACGACGCCAAGGGAATTACGCCTCTTTTCCCCTTCGGCCACGGACTCTCGTACACAACTTTTTCCTACAAAGATTTGAAAATCTCGCCCAAAGACGTTTCTTTCGACGGCAAACATCAGCCCACCGTGAGTGTAGATCTTGACGTAACCAACACCGGCAGCGTGGCCGGCGCCGAGGTGGTGCAGCTTTACCTGGGTATGCCTTCCACCAGCGCCGTTCCACAACCTCCCAAGCAGTTGAAGGGCTTTGAAAAAGTGAGCCTGGCCCCGCGCGAGAAGGCGCACATTCATCTGACACTGGACGCGCGCTCGCTCTCCTACTGGAACGTGAAGGGCCACGACTGGGTAATCGCACCCGGTGATTACAAGATTTTGGTGGGTTCATCCTCACGTGATATACGCCTGCAGAGTCAGCTCAAAATTAAAGCCAAGGACTAAGATAGATTTCTCAGGAGACGCAATGCGTGTACTTGTAACCGGCGGAGCGGGCTACATTGGAAGCCACACTGCCCGGATTCTTCGAAATCGCGGGCACGAGGTCCTGATTTACGACAACTTAACCACCGGGCACGCTTTTCTTGCGAGCGGTTTTGAGTTGATCCGGGCGGATATTGCGGACCTCGGTCATTTAGTTCCAGCCCTGGCGCGGGTTGACGCCGTAATGCATTTTGCCGCCAACAGCCAGGCCGGCGAGTCGGTGCAAAATCCGCGCAAGTACTTTGACAATAATGTCAGGGGAGGGCTCACATTCCTCAATGCCCTGGTGGATTCAAGAATCAAGTATCTGGTTTTTTCTTCAACCTGCGCGGTCTATGGCACCCCTGCCAAAATTCCCATTACGGAAGATACGCCGCGGGAACCGGTAAATCCTTACGGCTCTTCCAAGGCCTTTTTTGAATATGCATTGAAGGCCTACGATGCGGCTTACTGGTTGCGTTTTGCTTCCTTACGTTATTTCAATGCTGCGGGCGCCGATGAGAGCGGTGAGATCGGCGAATTGCATGACCCGGAGACCCATTTGATTCCGGTTGCACTCGAAGCTGCCGCAGGCATGCGGCCGGAATTGCAGATCTTTGGCGACGATTATCCTACGCCCGATGGCACTTGCATTCGCGACTATATCCACGTCAATGACCTGGGTGAGGCCCATGCACTGGCGCTGGAGTATCTGGTGAATCAAGGAAACTCGATCTTCCTCAACCTGGGTACGGGGCGCGGCTATTCCGTTAAAGAAATATTGGATGCGGTTGAAAAGGTAAGTGGCCCGGTTCCCAAGCGTATTGCGCCACGCCGCCCCGGAGATCCCCCTGTGCTGGTTGCTGATCCCACAAAGGCAGAGAAAATCCTCAACTGGAAGGCCAAGTGGTCACTCGAGCAATGTGTAACCACTGCACAGCGCTGGATGCAACGCGTCCCATCACTGCGGACTTAAATGCGTCAAACCGGCTGGGCTTCCGCGACTTCCGATTCCTTGTTTGCGGCGGGAGCGGTCTTGGGTGCGACCACAAACGCCACAGCCAGCGCGATCAATAAGATCAAGGCCGCCAAGTACCACGGCGCTCCCGGCAGATGAAAGCGCCGCTCCGGCGCAATGAAAGTTGCGAAGGTCATCGAAAAGATTCCAGGTCCAGCGATCATGGCAATGCTGCGAACCGATCCGATCGCGCCCTGAAGTTGTCCCTGCTCCGATGCCGAAACGCGCTGCGTCATCATGGATGTCGAAGGCGGCCCGGCCAGCGCCCACAGGCAGTTGATGGGAATCGCGATCATGAAAATCCATCCGGTGGGCGCCAGGCCAAAGAGGGCGAATCCCAATGCTCCCAAAAACAGGCCGGCAAAAAGTGCGCGCCGTTCGCCAAAGCGCGCCACTACAGGCCCGATCACTGCCACCATAATGACCATCGAAGCAATACCGACAACGGCGAGTGAGTTGCCGATTGCCTTCTCGCCCCATCCATAGCGATATGTCACGTAGAGAACGTAAACGGTGGCGTAGATCTCGTGCGCGAGGTAGCTAAGGAAGTTCACGGCTGTCAGCCCAAGCAAGCCGGTATGAGAGCGAAGCAGCGTAAGCGAGCCAACAGGATTGGCCTTCCGCCAATCGAAGCGCGCCTCTCGTTTTTCGACAGGAAGAGACTCCGGCAGAACCAGCAGCCCATACAGCCCATTCAACAAGCTGCATCCGGCAGCAAACCAGAAGGGAAGCCTTGGATTGGTGGCTCCCAACCATCCTCCCAGCGCCGGACCCAGCACGAACCCCACGCCAAAAGCCGCCCCCAGCATGCCGAAGGCACGTGCGCGCTTCTCTACCGGTACTACATCACTGATGTAAGCATTGGCTGTATTTACGCTCGCCGAGGTAATTCCGGAAAAGACTCTTCCCAGGAACAGCCAGTTCACCGTGGGTGCAAGCGCCATGACAATGTAATCCAGCCCGAGTCCGAAGTTTGAAAGCAGGATCACCGGCCGTCTTCCAAAGCGGTCCGAGAGCAGGCCGAGCAGTGGCGCAAAGATGAACTGCATCAACGCCCACATTGTGGTGAACAGCCCAAGCACCTTGGCGGCCCGCGCTGTCTCACCATGCACGAAGTCAGCTACAAGCTTGGGCAGCACAGGCACAATAATGCCCAGAGCGATCATGTCGAGCAGCACTGTAATAAAGATGAAGTTCAGTGCGGCGCGGCGATTAGCGGACATGGGGAGGTCTCCTGGTGGAAAAGCGGCAATATCAGTCTCAATATCATGCCATGAAATGCTCAACTAAGCTTAGTGCGTTACTCCGGCCCTACCGCAGCAAGGAAACGAAGTGCATCTCCGGCATGACCCAAATGGGCGGCAGGTGGGGGACTTGCTGAAGCAGTTCTCAGTTCTCAGTTCTCAGCCAAAGCAACTGCAAAGACTTTTCGCCGCGGATGAACGCAGATTTTTCGGAAGCTGACGAGGCCCCCCACTTGCTGGCAGGTGTTTGGAGCGCCCAAAATCGCATCTGACCCGCATCATTACTGGCGAAAATCGATCGGGGGTAAGGGACTTGCTGCTCGTACCCAGTCTTCAGTTCTTGGCCAAAGCAACTGCAAAGACTTTTCGCCGCAGATGAACGCAGATTTTTCGGATGAACGCAGATTTTTCGGAAGCTGACGAGGCCCCCCACTTGCTGGCAGGTGTTTGGAGCGCCCAAAATCGCGTCTGACCCGCGTGATTACTGGCGAAAATCGATCCAGGGTGGGGGGACTTGCTGAAGCAGTCCCCAGTCCGCAGTCCATAGTCCTCAGGCCCAGAATCCCGATTGGCAAATAAATTTTCAAAGAGCTTTCTTCTAAGGGCTCCGCGGCCAAAACAAGGCTGCTACGCCCTCGCTTTTGGTTCGCGCGTGACAGCGTTCACCAAAAGCTCACCCGGGCCAAGCCCCGGCATTCTTGAATGCCGTCTTCTTTCTTTTGCGGTTGTTTTTTCACCGGAACCGGCAACTGGAGTCTGGCAACCGCTTCTCAATGATGGCCTGTAGTTTCCAGGAAAGCAATGGTTTGGTGCCAGAGTGATATCACGATCAGACAAATCTGGAACTAGATGCTCAGGTTCTCGTCTAGGATGCCCGTCTGACTCGGGCGTCTTGCTGCTGGACAAGCTCGATTCTGCCCACGACTGGCTTTGGCATTATTAGCTGCTTTCAAGCCACCCGGCGGCGTTCTCGTTGCTTCCGGGTAAGCGCCTGATTGTCAAATTGACCACTCTGGCTTCTCAGTTGCTGGGTTGAAACGGTGCGTGCTGTTCTTTCACTAAATGACATTGTCGTTCTGCGGATGACGCTTCCGCGTCTTCTGCTTAGGAGGCGGTGTGAATACTATTTCAGGTCGGGTCATTCTTAAGGAATCCGGAGTTGGGATCCCCAATCTTCTGGTGGCTCTCTTTAGCGCTGTCGCTACAATACCTGCGCCGCCGGGCGCACCTCCATCCATCGGTGTCTTTCAGCCCAATGTGCGCCTCGGTTCTGTTCTCACCGGCGACGACGGCTCGTTTACCTTGACCTATGAAGATGCCAGCTTCCAGAGCGGCGCCCAAAGTAACCGCCCCTCTGTTCAGCTGGAGGTGCTGGCTCCGGAAGAACCGGGAATCTCGCCCGATGCTTTGCTCCTCTATTCCAGCGTGATCGTTCGCCAGCACGCCGGCGCGATGGAGCAATACATCATCCGCCTGACTACCGCCCAACTGCAAAAAGCGGGGATTACTCTTCCTTCAGAAACTCCAGAAGATTTTGAGCCCTCCGCAAACATCGTTGGCCGCCTGACCACTCTAGTTGCTCGTCAAACCGATCTTATTAATGGCCACGTTAGCGCCGCCCAAAGTCTTGTCGAGACCCATCGCACCCGTGTCGCTTCCTTCAGTCAGAAGTTCAAATCCTCAATCCAAGGTGCTTTGTCAAAACTTCCCACTTCACCGATTGATCCGGAGCGCATCGTTGGTCCAGCCGAAAGCGTCTTCACAAAAAGTTCCGCCGCCACCGTCAAGACCGTTCAAGAGACCGTAAACTCAGACGATCCGTCGAAGCGTGCGCCTGCTCGCGGGTTTATCTCGCTTACTGCAGATCAAGTCACCCACCTGAAAGCGCAGGTTGGCGCCGATGGCGTGGTGCCTGCGACTGCTGTGGCCGCCGTCACCGGGCCGGCCGCTCCAACAAGCTTCGTTCAAGCCATCGATCGCCTGCCTCTGTGCCAGCCTGCCACTCCTCATGTCGACTGCACGGATTCCATTTTGAATCCTCCACCACCTTCGCCCGGCAATCCGCCGCCCACACCCGGTTCCGGGGTCGTCACTATAACGAATGACGATATTCCCCGCTACCTCGCGCGGCTCGTGGACCCTCTCACGGCCCCTGAGGAAGAGCTTGTTGTTGGTCTGATGCCGGTTGCCACTCGCGATAGCGTTCAGCAGAGTATCCAATCCTTCCTGTTTGATCCCAGCCCGGCCGATGTTCCGGCATTTCACGATTTCAATAGTCTCCAAATTGCCTTTGACTATGTCTGGCAAGAAGCTATTGATCAGGGCGCTCTTGACCTGGCTCAAAGTGCGTATGAGACGATTCTTGGCTTGGGCGGCAACCCCGATCATCCCAACTACAACAATCTTCATCCTGCCTTCATTCTGACCGCGGAGGCAAAAGTCGTTATGAATGCTCATGCGACGCCAAACGTAATAGTCCGCGACCATCGTGGCGAAGCCCCCGGTATTCGCTTGGCGCCTCCTGCGGCTGGTAGCACCGTAACTGGATTTGGTTCTTCTGCGGATAATTGTCCATATGCCGGCAATGCTGGCTATGTCAGCACGGGGAACGTTCGCGACCACCGCACCGCCGTCGTCAATCCCATGGCTATCGCTGATCCCATTGAGCGGCTCCCAGCTCTTCTCCAGGCTCTGAACAAAAAACTCCTGGAAAACTATAACTTTACGATTTATGCCGCCAACGAGAAAGAGCGCAGCGTCAACTTCGGCATCCTGAATACCTACCGCCAATTTTGGACGCCTCTCAGTTATCAAGCCGGACCATTGGTCAAATCCATTCCTCTGGCCCCCAAGCAAACTCAGAAGCTTGTCATCACCAGGAAGACGACAAAGAAACGGACCCAAAAAGAGCTCGAAAACAATCTGCGCGTTCTCAAGCAAGAGACCAGTGAAACCAACCGCGCCGAGGAGCAAATAACGAACAAGGCCACGAACAATACCAGTTTTTCTCTTTCCAACGAGGCCAAAGGAAACATGGAAGTAGGCAGCGATACCCTTACCACGACCTTCAAACAGGATGCCAGCAAGAGCTCCGAGGATCTCAAGAAATCTTTCCACGAGGCGGTTTTCAAGGCGGCCCAGGAATTCAAACAGGAAAAGACCACGGAGATCAACACCGAAGAGACTCACGAATACGACTCAGTGGAAACCACTGAGATTGTCAATCCTAACGATGAGATCGCGGTGACCTTCCTGTTTTACGAACTGCAGCGCCGCTATCGTATCTACGAACGGCTCTATCGTGTTCAGCCAGTCGTCCTCGTCGCCCAGGAATTCCCGCAGCCCGGCGACATCGATCAGGCCTGGCTGGTTCGCCATGACTGGATTCTCAAGCGGGTGATCCTCGACGATTCTTTCCTGCCCGTCCTGAATAATCTGGCCCAAACCGCCGGTGATGAGATTGCTCTCGAAGAAATGCGGACCAACGTTAGTCAGCAACGCTGCCTCGTCAACGAGCTGCGCCAGGAGTTGGCCATTGCCAGCCAGCAGGCGACCATTCAAAGGGCGCTGATGGATCAGGCCGTCTACCAGAAATCCGGTGCGGCTCCATCTGGCATTCTTGGCACCGTGGAAAACATCGCCGGCGACGTCGTCAACAGCGTGGGCAGCTTCCTCTTTGGCGGCGGCTCGGGCCAAAACGCCAGCACCCCGGACATGAACAACAGCAACCGTCAGGCCTTGCAGGAGCGTGCCGATCAGGCGGCCGACCAGGTTCGCGATCTCATGTTCCGCCTGGAAAGAGAAGTCACCGCGCTCAACGCTTTGACCGAGAGCTACACCAAGGCGCTTCGCGAGCACAACAACCACCTCACGGAAATTGCCCGTCTGCAAGTTCACGTCAAAGACAACATCATGTATTACATGCAGGGCATCTGGAGGCATGAGCCTTCAGACCAGCGTTTCTTCCGTCTGCACAATACCCCAGTTCCGGACCTTGCGAATACCAGCCGCGGATTCAAGGTGAACTTCGACACGCCGAATCCGACGACCCTGGCGCCTCCTCACGAATCGTTGCCTCGTTTCGGCGGTCGCGATATCAAGGTTTTCCCCCTCGAATCCGTCACCAGGTTCAATCCCCAGATTGCCCACAAACCGCTGTCCCAGGTCGCGGATCTGGATAATCTCCTCGGCTTCAAAGGCAACTATGCCATCTTTCCTTTGCTCGAATCCAACGCTCTCACCGATTTCATGATGGATCCCTACGTGGACCGCGCAACCGGCCAGCTCGTCGACCCGGCCGACCCGCTGAATTGGTCCCTGGACGAGTTTTCACAATACGTCTGCTGCCTCAAGAAAAAACTGAAAGACAACGAATTCACCAAGATCCTGCCCCAGTTGCAGACGATTTACCAGACCATCCTCACCAACCCGCTGCGCGATGATGACGTCCTGGTAGTGCCCACGAACTCTTTATTCATCGAGGCCTTGCCTGCTTCTCACACGCTGCTCGAGAAATTCAAGCTTGATCACCGTATGATCGACGTCAAGAAGGCTCAGGCGGAGACGCGGCAGAAAGAGCTCGATAACGTCCGCATGGCGGCGCGTATTCTCTCCGGCGAACGGGGCGATCCACACGTCGACAAGAAGATTCTGATCGAAGGCGGAGCGAATTTCGTCGTGCCGGCCGGCGATCAGTAAGAATCGCGCGCGTGAACGGGTTGCGGAAAAACTCTTCATGGGCGTGAAGACTTGTCAGGGCACGGCTTCAATCGTGCCGCTAAGCTGCTAAATAAACAATTCCGCTCTGCCGAAGGCAAGCGCGTAGCGAAGCGGAGCGCCATAGAAGAGACTTTTTCCGCAGCCTCTGAAATCGACGCAAGGTGAGATGTTATGGGCGATGGCAAACGCAGAGTCCTCGAAGAAGAGTCGCCTGCTTATTTGCCCCAGGGGGACGAGAAGTCATGGGACGAATTTCGGGGAACCTTGAACCGTGGCCTGATTGGGTCTGTGCCGGAAGAAAAACCCGAAGCCATCTACGATTTCGTCTCTGACCCAGATGGCCGCCACGGCCGAAATGTCATCATTGGTTGTACGTCCGCCGCCAATCTTAGGCCTCTCTCCGAGAACCCTACCCGCAAGGAGATTCTCGGATTCCTGAGCGTAATGACCATGGGCCAGTTGGCGACTTTTTCTGAAACGGCCTGTCTCTTCCGATTTGCATCACTTGCCCAACAAAGCCTGAGCAACGCCTTGCTCGCCACTTATCCAGAGGCCTATTTTGATCTTGTCGAACGGCTTCTGGAGATAAGAAAGGAAGTGGAAAAGAGAACCCAAGCGCCCTACGAAACAGCTTTCTTCCGGAGCACCAAACCGCTTCCAAAGGAAGTCTTTGATATCGAGCCATTGCCTCAGTACAAGCAATGGGAAGCGCTTCTGAAGGACCGCAAACAGATCCTCGCAGGTAGTGTCCTGGTTCTTGAGCCGATTCCCCTGAAAGAACCCGTCATCGAGGTGAAAGACAAGAAGGGATGGCAGGAGACACTTGCGAAGTTAGAAAAAAATATTCAGGCGCAAACGGTGGACGTGCTAATCCGCTCTGCGCGAGTGGGGGCTACCCCCACTATTAACGGTCATCTGGCGAATCTGAAGCTTATTACATTCAAGGAAATAGAGCGGCAGACTGGCGTAAAGATGCGGCTTGGCGTGGAAGATGACGCGGTTCTGCAGGATGTAGAACTGATTCTCTATCACACTGGTTATTCTATTCTGTTGGACCAAAACGGCGAGCCGACGGATTTGGGCGGCAAATTTCCTTACGCATTGTTGACTCCGAAACCAGGATCAACCATGGATAGAAACTTGCACCTGCCTGGTTTGTATCTGTCTACCGGGGAGTTGGCCGACCATCAATTCAAAATTGACGGACGCAAAATCAAGAAGCTTTTGACGGGCGCACTCGGTGGCTTTACAGAATCCTTTGCTACGTTCACCTGGCCGCACGAGGTACAGCAACAGCTCCAGGCATATCTGAGGAACAGACAGCCAATCGTCGTCGCAGCCATTACGGTGAAAACCCCATTTTCCCCCGGTAGCCTGACTCTTGATGCGCTCTGGACCAAGATGCCCATACTCTTCGATGCTACGCTGGCCTACACAGCAATTGAGATTGAGAAGCGGTTGAAAAACCGGGTAGAAGACTACGAAGAATTTCTCAAGCAGATTGGCGTCGAGATTGTGAAGTCAATTGTGTATGACGAGATCAAATCTTTCCTGGTGAAGTTTTTGATCAAGAAAATTGGCGCGAAGGTGATTCCGGTTGTCAACTTTGTATCGGCGATAGCCGAGGTTTTCAACGACGCCGAGCACGAGATGGTCCGCGCGGCACTCACCTGTGTTGTTCTCGCCATCAAGGGCCAGGTGCCTGATGACATGGCGATCTCGGCGAAGATCCTGGCTAAGATCGCGACCGATCAGGTGGAGGCCAAGATTATTTCTGTACTGGTGCAGAAAGGAGCAAAGGTTGCTAAGAAGGGAGCGAAAGCTCTTGCGCCCAAAAAGGCGGCGCCGCCCGCGACGTCCACCACGCCCCCAGCGGACACGCCGTCCGCCGGCCAGCCGGCCTCGCCTTCCACAGGTGCCGGCACTGACTCGTCGGCAAAGCCGCCCGCCCAACCAGCCGCGCAACCGGGACAGGGCGCAACAAAAGCAACCGGCGGCAAACCTTACGACGTTCTCAAAGACACCACAGCAGAGGAGTGGGAGCAAGCAGCCCGAATGGCTCAAAAAGCCAAACAGAAGGACGACAAGGCCGGTGGCAAGACCCAAAAAAAGACAGACGACAAGACAGACGACAAGCCTGACCAGAAGACCAAAGACGCTGCGACGACGGCGAAGGCGACCGGGGCGCGCACGGGCGACGACAAAGTTGATGATCCCCAGGTGCAGCAGATAGCCCCCGGCGTCTACCGCCGCAAAGGCAAAACCTCTGGTAAAGACAAACCTGCAGGTCAAACGCACACAGACGACCCCAACAAACACGACCCGACTGACGAGCAACGCTCAACCAGTGACACTGAACAATCAGCCCGAGAGCTCAGAAACCGGGGAACCTCAGATCAACATGTGGATAAGAGGGAAGTAGATGAGGTCAGGAGAAGCCGGCACATACGTGAACGTAAACAAGGGAATTGGGACGAAGGTGATTCCACAGTCTTGGCAAAGAATATGACAAAGGGCCGCGGGCCTAATACGGGAAGGCCTAAGCCGGGTGAAGGCTACGAAGCCCATCACATCATACCCAGCGGTGAGCCTGAATCTCAGGAGCTGGTAAAGATTCTGGCTACCAAAGGAATCGGCATTAACGAAGAGTTCAACGGCGCTTGGCTCCCCAGAGGCAAGGCGGCGAACGTGACCGGAGGCTACAAACATGAATTTACCTTTGGCGCGCGTGGGCCGCAGAACGAGTCGGAATATGCTGCCTATTTCACCTTGTTGGGTGGATTGGTTAAGAAAAACGACAGCGCTGACAACATTCGAGGAAAGATAAGAACGCTAGGGACTTTCTTAGAACAGGGCGAGCTTCCGACTTACCAGCAAGTCATTGATCAATGGAAGGGTAAGTAGGTCATCCGGCCATTGATACGGTCCTCTCTTGCTTCACACGATGTGTAGAATGACGGGGCTCCGCCCTTCGTTTACAGGGTACGAAGCACGACCTGAGCATCGACCCGCGTGGTCATGCCACCCTGCCCGAGATGGGAACGTGTACTGTATAAGCCCGGGGTACCGGTATACAATCATGACATCCGGACCCAATAGGGGATGCAGGTAACAGCGAATGGCCGCTGAAATACTACATTGTCCAGCGTGCGGCGCGGCCGCATCAAGCGAATCCACACGGTGCCAATACTGCGGCGGCGCTTTGGCCACGGTGGCCTGTCCTTCGTGCTTCGGGATGATGTTCGCCGGAGCGAAGTTCTGCTCCCATTGCGGCGCGAGCGCGGCCCGGACCGAGGTCGCAGGCGGCGACAAGCAACTCTGTCCTCGATGCCAGGCTGCTCTGAAAACCGTGATGATCGGGACCAACAACCTGAGCGAATGTTCCCAATGCCAGGGCCTTTGGGTGGACGTAGCCACACTGCAACAGATCTGTGCGGACCGCGAAAAGCAGGCCGCGGTGCTGGGCATGCCCGCACCTCCGCCGGAACCCGTGGACGTGGAAAAAAATATCCGCTATGTGCCGTGCCCGGTGTGCCACCAGCTGATGAACCGCGTGAACTTCGCCCATTGCTCCAGCGTGATCGTGGATGTCTGCAAGGCCCACGGCACCTGGTTCGATAAAGACAAGTTGCGCCGCACGGTTGAGTTCATTCGCGCCGGAGGCCTGGAAAAATCCCGCGAGCGGCAACTGGCCTCCATGGAAGAGGAGCGGCAAAGACTGGTCGCCGCCAGTAGTGCCAGTCTTTTGCCTGGCCAGGAAACAGATGTGATTGCGACCCACCTCAGAGCCAGCGATGCCCTGACCGCAATCGACCTCATAGGCAACATACTCGACTGGCTGAAATAGCCTGCCAAGTGGCCCACCCGCCGGGCTACCCCACGCCCCACCCGGTTCCATAATTTGGGAAAACTCACTTATCTTCGCCCCCACTCTCACAGTAACGAAATCTACTCCAGGGCCACTCCCCAGACCCTATTTTTCTACTTGACAAATTCCTTAACAAAATCGATATTGTAAGGCCTCCGCTGGGCGCACGGCTGCGCGGCGGTGAGGCAGAAGAAGGACAGGGTCCTCATGAGGAGCTCATGTCCGAGCCTACCCTTGTCCGCGAAAGCCGGCGTTGTTCCCAGAAATTGAACCTGATCCGGTTTCACGAAAGGATGTGCATCATGAACACACATGGAATGTCGCGCCGACAGCTTGCCCGGTTAGGTCTAGCTGCCATGGCCAGTGTTACGTCTCTCCCCGGCATCGGCTTTGCGCCACTGGCATACGGCCAGGAAGCCTCAGACGTGGATTCGCTGTTCCCCGATGACCGGGCCTTTGCGGCTTCTTTCAGCCGTGCCTATTCTTTCTTAAATACCATGATGGATGCCTATGCGCTGGCCCAGACGGTGCGGCTCTCGCAGAGCTACGCCGATCAGCAGGGATTGCAAAGCACTGGATTTGTCTATGACAATTCACTTGTCATTCTCGCCCACCTGCTGCGCGGGCGGACGGACGATATTTCCCGCGCAACTATTCTTGGCGAAGCCCTGCTGCATGCCCAGCAGACCGACTCCCGCGCTGACGGCCGGGTGCGCCAAGCGTATTTCGTGGATCAGCCGGATGCCGCGGGTGTCTTCATCCGGCCAGCTCTTTTCCCATTCTTTTTTCTGGGATCTGCGACCGGTGACATGGCCTGGACTGCAATTGCCCTCGCCCAACTCTTTCGTCGCACGGGCGCGCAACGCTTCCTTGAAGGAGCCGTGAGCCTGGGTCACTGGATCGTGAATAACACCTTCGATAGCCGGGGAGCGGGCGGTTTCAACTTCGGCGTGGACAACGGCAACAACAAGTTGCTCTTCAAATCGACCGAGCAAAACATTGATTGCATTGCGTTGTTTACAATGCTCGGAGAGCTGACCGGAGATGGAAGCTGGTCCAGTCAGGCGGATCACGCCCGCACATTCGTTGACGCCATGTTCAATGCCGCCAATGGTTTCTTCTTCACGGGCACAACGCCCGATGGGGTCAGCATCAGTCCAGACAATATTCCTGAAGACGTGCAGACGTGGTCCTTCCTGGCAACGTTGGATAAGAGCCATGCCGCTTCACTCGACTGGGCCAAAACGAACCTGGCGACTACCGACACGCCGCAGACCATTCACAGCAGGCTCAAAGGCAACAGCCGCATTTCCGGCGTGAGTTTCGCAAGCCAAAGCCTGCGCGCCCTTGCGCCCTCTGATCAGTTCTCGGCTGCGCCTGATCCAAACGCCGTATGGTTGGAAGGAACGGGCCATCTGGCGGCGGCGCTCCTGGCCCGCAGATTACGCGCCGAGCGTGATTTGCCCGGCTTCCACGGAGACCTAAACACGGCGCGCACCCTGCTGGAAAACATTCGCGTGGCCCAGGAGACCCTGGCCCGAGGTCAGACGGTGGGCGGAAAAACAATCGCGGACGGCCAAGGCGTGCTGGCGGCATCCAGCGTGTTGAATACTGGATTCGGCTTTTCCTATAATCCAAACCTCCACATTGCGGCCACGTCATGGTTTGTAATCGCCGGCCAACGCGGTAATCCATTTCAACTCAGACGTACGGACCGGGACGACGAGGACTGACGACGGGGCAGAACAAGGGATCTGGTTGGATGAAGTCGCGAGCGGGCTACACTCCCTCACGCGGCTTTTCATTGCGAACGATGTTTGTGTCTTGCGTCGGTTCAGCCTCGCATTCGATCGCGATCGTAGTCAGTGGATGGTCGGGCGCTGCTGCCGGCAGACCAGTGAAGCGCACACGGAACTTGTCTTGGTGGACTTCCACGTTCTTGCCGCTGGCCAGCAGCTTCGCCGACTTCACCGAAGTCTGCAAACCGCTCAAGGCAACCGTCTCGCCCGGCCAGAAGTGTACGTGCATATACAGCGTGTTGCCCTTGCGGGAGAAGCTTGCGTAGTTGCTGCGGCCGGGTTGGCAAGTGTCGGATTGATAGATGCTCTCGCCGTTCCGCGCCATCCACTGGCCCACGTCAGTCAGAATGCTGACAGATTCTTCGGGAATTGATCCGTCGGGCCGCGGTCCGATATTGAGCAGATAATTTCCTTTGTCCTTGGCGCATGTAATAAGGTTGCGAATCACCTGCCTGGAGGACTTCCAGTCATCATCGGCTTTTTGGAATCCCCAACTGTCATTCAAGGTCATGCACGACTCCCATGCACGTCCCTCTTTTTCGGCTGTGATGCGCTGCTCGGGCGTGGAGAAATCACCGGGCAATTTATTGCGATTGTTCACAATGATGTCGGGCTGGAGTTCGAAGACCATCTTGTTCATGCGCTCTGATTCCCAGCCGGCAGCGTCGAGAGGCCAGGAGACGTCATACCAAAGGACATCGACCTTGCCGTAGTTGGTCATCAACTCGCGCACATGAGTATGAATGTATTCCACGAATCGCTTGCGGGCCGCTTCATCTTGCGCGCAACGGGCGCCATCGGGGTGGTGCCAATCCATCAGGGAATAATAAAAGCCGACACGCAGGCCTTCGGCGCGCACCGCCTCAACATATTCTCTTACCAGGTCGCGACCTGGACCCTGCTTAGGAGCGCAATAGTCGGTAGTCTTGGTGTCGAAGTTGCAGAAGCCTTCGTGATGCTTGGTGGTCATCACCATATATTTCTGTCCGGTCTGCTTGGCCAGCTTGGCCCATGCGCGCGCAGCATTGGGCTTGGGCTTGAATTGCTTCGCCAGGGGCGCATATTCGGAAACCGGGATGCCTTCGTTTTCCATGACCCACTCGTGCCTGCCCAGCACGCTGTACAAACCCCAGTGGATGAACATGCCAAACCGGGCTTCGTGCCACCACTTCATGCGGCGAGCGCGATCGGCATCTTCGGCGGATGTGGTAGATGGCGTGGCTGGGGCCTGTGCAGTTGTCTGGGGCGCATAGAGCAGAGCACTTGCGTTCATTGGGACGGCAGCCGCGGCTGCTAATACAGATGCCGTGCCTTTGAGCCAGGTACGGCGTGTGAGTTTGTCAGTCATATTCCTTGCCTCCGTTGGTTCGGTCAGCGATCTGTTTTTTGGTTTACGATTCGAGCTTGAAAACTCTATTCATCAACATCCACTTCTGGCCGGGTTTGGCTTGAGGAAGCGGTTGTTGGAACTTCCACATCAGTTGCTCCCACTCCTGGACTTTAGGATTGCTCTCATCCGCTTTTGTCTTGGCTTCGAACGAGAACTTGTCATTGACCTCCATGATCATGAACATGCGTGTTTCCAGCAGATAGATTTCCAAGTCCACGATGCCGGAGTCTTGAATGCTCCTGGTAATCTCCGGCCAGATTTTCTCGTGGTACTTCTTGTACTCCGCGATCAACTTGGGGTCGTTCTTTAGGTCGAGCGTCAGGCAATAGCGTTTGTTCCTTTTGCTGGCGTGTTTCTTTTTGCTCGCTTTTTTCTTCATTGGTCTAGGCTCCTGATGCGGCCGCTTCTTCTCCTATGGCCGGCTCCCCAGCGGTCTTATACCCGCCCAGCGCAAAGTAGGTGACATAGGCATAACAGATTAGCGGCAGAATAAAGGCTATTCGAATATTGGAGAGATCGGAGATCTCACCCATGGCAGCAGGAATCAGGGCGCCGCCGATGAT
>Ga0209648_10000947_pt1 | contig 23021 bp, 18 predicted proteins | sample GraSoi2013_115cm_FD_185830 | JGI IMG/M metagenome (GOLD analysis project Ga0209648, IMG submission 185830) | Grasslands soil microbial communities from the Angelo Coastal Reserve, California, USA - Sample 9_17_2013_115cm (SPAdes) (version 2) | ecosystem: Environmental > Terrestrial > Soil >... | reverse complement strand
ATGTTTTGAAAGAAACTGTAGGGTTGCGCGAGAAGGCCGTATTTGTATTTCCGGACTTTCAGGTGCATCTCGAAAAAGGTCCGCAGCTCCTGCTCGGATTCAGCCATGCGCACCGTGAGTCCCTCGCGTTCGGATTTCCGGATCGCTCTGTGAGTGGAATCGTGCATCGCGCGCCACAGCGCGTCTAGCTCCGGGTGCAAGTCGAGCCGGTGCCACTTCGCCTGCTTCGCGAGACTAAACCGCTCGTCAGTAAGAGGCACGTCATTGTGCAAGCAGCGCAAATTGATGGGACGATGCTCCGGCAAGAGCTTATCGATCAATACGCGCCAGGACTCCGCGTCGCGGATCAGCGGGTCGCAGTAATCGGAGAAAGGCAGGGCCACGATCCGTTCGCCAAACATATCTGTGATCCGGCAGAAAGGAAGACCGGCCCGCGGCTCTCCGGCGTCATCCACGATCACGTAAGCGCTGGCCTCCCAGCCGTACGTGTCCGTCAGCACTCGGATCCAGCTCGGCGAGTGAAAAACGCTGCTTTCGGTTTTCTCGACCAGGGACCGCCACAGCGGACCTGTTCGAGGATCTACACACACGACTGTCATGTGGATTCACTTTCCCCGAAATTTACATTCGGAACACGGAGACGCTTTCGGGCAACACGCTGACGAAGAGGAACGAAGCCAGAACTTACGTGGGACCTCCGGATTCCAGTCTTGCGGTTTGCGTGGTGTGGAGAGACTTGGGTTTCGGTCTGGGGGTAAGCTCGATTCCTGGCTCTTCGGTGACGTTGCGAACTGTCTTTTTGGGTCTGGGCAAAATAGCTTGATAAGCTTCAAGAAGTTTGGGAACGGAATATTCCCACGCCAATTCGGCTTCGAAGCGCCTCCGTCCCAACGCGCCGAGAGCTTCCCTGCGGCGAGGATCGTCCATCAATTCCGAGATCGCTTTGGCGAAGGCGAGTTCATCGTTCGGTTTTACATAGATGGCTGCGTCCGCCGCGGTAAAGCGATGCTCGGGCAAGTCGAACGCGACGATCGGTTTGCTGATTGACATGTAATGGACCATTTTGACCATGGTGGAGCGATCCGTGAATGGATTTGAAGGCTCAGGAGCCACGCAAATGTCTGCCGCGCACATGCAGCTCTGCATTTTTTCGCTCGGCACGAATCCGGTAAACCAGATGTATGGATCGAGACCCAACTGCTGCGCCAGGCCGCGCAATTTTGGCCATGCGTCTCCGGTGCCCACAAGCACGCAATAGAAATCGGTCCTTCGCAGATCGTGGATGAGGTGATGAAGCGCGCGCAGAAGATAATCAACGCCGTCCTGAAATCCCATCACTCCCACGTAACCGATGATGATTTTTCCTTTTTCCACTAGGGCGCGCTCGGGTTCGGTGTTGCGCGCGCGGTCGAGCTCGATTCCGTTTCGCACGACCGTGATGCGTTCTTGCGGGACGCCGCCGCGCTGCATCTCGATTTTCTTGTAGGATTCGTTCGTGGTGATCACATGATTGGCGAAGAAACACGTAAGTTTCTCCAGCAAGACCAGCGCGTGGTAAACCACGCGGTTTCCGCCGCCCGGCATGCGCGCTTCGTACATTTCCGGAGACAAATCATGGTGATCAAAGACAAAGCGCTTGCCAAATATTTTGTAAAAAACGGCGATAAATACAAACGTGTCCGGCGGATTGTGAGCGTGGATAACGTCAAAACCGCCGTAAAAAAAAACCATCATCGATATTGCGAAGCTGGCGGCCGTGGAGTATCCGTATTCCCAAAGGTATCCGAGAAAGCCATTCGCACCAGACGGCTCCGGATAGCGATATATGCACACACCTTTGATCACTTCCCGAGATGGCTGGCCCGGCTTCGCCGGACAGATGACGGAAACGGTGTAGCCCGCAGCGGTCAGCGCATTCGCTTCCCGGCGGACGCGCACATCCTGCGGGTAAGCCTGATTCTCCAGCAGCATCAGGATGCGATTATTGGAGGACGCTTTCATAAGCCCCTGTTTGTGGAAGAATTGCAGCCGGCGCCGGAGTCCGATGGTGTCCTCTGGTGATTCCCACGAGATCGATGAAGATCTGCTCGTCGCGCAACATTTCCGGCACGGCCTGAAAGGATGCGCTGGCGTTTCCGATCACCACGACTTCGGATTGTGCCAAGACTTCCCTGAGGGAGTCGCGCATGAGCGTGGCAATGTGCGGGAGCTCCCGTTCCAAGAAGGATTTGTTCGCACCAGTCAACCGGCAGAGCTCCACTTTCTCGTCGTAAATGCTTACCTGATAGCCCTTCCCTACCAGCGCTTCCACCAGATGGACGATCGGACTCTCGCGGATATCGTCGGTACCCGCTTTGAAACTCAGACCCAGAATGCCCACGCGCTTCTGGCGAGTTTCTTCCACCAGTTCAATGCCGCGCTGAATTTGCCTTTGATTGCTCGGCAAAACGGAGCTGAGCAGCGGACAATCGATGTCACGCTCTTTCGAACGATACACCAGGGCGCGCAAATCTTTCGGCAGGCACGATCCTCCGAAAGCAAACCCGGGCATGAGATAGGAAGAGGAAATATTGAGTTTGCGGTCGCGGCAAACAAGCTCCATGACTTCGTGGCCGTCGATTCCGTGGGCAGAGCAAAGACTACCGATTTCGTTCGCGAAGGCGACCTTCAGGGCGTGGAATGCGTTGTTCACATACTTCAGCATTTCGGCAGTCTTGATGGGCGTTCGAACGACGGGCGCTTGAATCGCTTGATACAAGTTTTGCACGCCGTCACCGCTGCGTGCATCGAGTTCGCCGATGACGATTTGGCAGGGATGATCGTAGTCTTCAATGGCGCTGCCTTCCCGCAAAAACTCCGGATTCGAACACAGCCCAAAATCATCGCCCCTGCACCGGCCCGAATGCTTTTCTAGAATGGGAGCCAGCTTCCCTTCCAGGGTGCCTGGGAGCACGGTGCTGCGGACGATGACTACGTGATAGTCTTTTTTTGTAGCCAAGGCCCCACCAATTTCCATGCAAACTCTTTCGAGATAATGCAAGTTCAGGCTGCCGTTGCCATTGCTTGGCGTGCCAACGCAAATCAGACTCACATCGGTCTGCTCTACTGCGGCTTTGCTGTCCAGAGTTGCCCGGAGTTTTCCAGTGCGTGTAACTTCGGCGATGAGCTGGTCGAGCCCACGTTCGATGACCGGGGACCGGCCGGAAGCGACCGTCGCAACCTTTTGTTGATCCACGTCAACACCGATGACCGTGTGACCATCACGAGCCAGACAAGCTGCCGAAACGCAGCCGACATAGCCGAGACCGAATACACTGACTCTCATTCTTACCTCCTCAAGCCTTCTTCACTGAGCGTGCGCGGCCAAAGCGCTGGATTGCTGCTCCGGGCGCAGTCCTAAATCCATAAAACGCCGTTGCCACAGTTCCACACTGAGCAAGCCGTAAAGCAGAGAACCGTGGTCTGCGAATCCTCTTTCGTGCTCACCGAGCAACTTTTCGACAAAAAGAGGATTGAAAAGCCCGCGGCGACGAACCGTGGACGGAGAGAGAGCATCCCGAAGGAAGGGGCGAGCCTCTTTTCGAAACCATAGCGTGAAAGGCACGGGAAAGCCTTTTTTCTTCCGTTGAATGATCGCGGGAGGGAGCCACGCCTGACTCACTTTCTTGAGCAAATATTTGCGGGCAAAGCCTTTCACTTTCAGATTTTGCGGGAGCGAGGCAGCGAACTCCACGAGCTTGTGATCGAGAAGCGGGACGCGGGCCTCCAGCGACGTGGCCATGCTCGTTTTGTCGCCGCGCGCAAGCAAATCATCGGGTAGCCAGAGCTTCGTATCCACGTAGAGCATACGGTTCAGCGGCTCCGTAGCGTCGGTGCGAGCCAGGTGTTCCGCAAACACATGACTTCGGTCGTAACCGCTCAAGGCTTCCTTCACGTCGCGTGAAAGCAGCGCTTGCTTGGTGTCCGAGTTGAAGAGCGGAAACCAATTCATGAAGCGAGTCACTTCGTCTGACTGGCAAAGAGCAAAAAGGGCAAGTTTTTGACGGCGCAGCCTGGGAATTCGCGCACTCGCGGCCAAGGCCAGGGATTTGGCGGTTTCAGGAACAAAACGGAACAAAGGTGACAGCCGTTCGCCGGCGTAACGCGCGTAACCGGCAAACAACTCGTCGCCGCCCTCTCCGGTAAGGACCATTTTCACGTCACGAGAGGCCAGCTCCGCGACCATGTAATTGGCGAGAGAAGCCTCATCGCCGATGGGCTGGTCGAGATGCCAAATCACTTTCTCTAACAGGTTGATGAGATGGTTGGGGCCGATGAAGACTTCGTGATGGTCGGTCTGATACTTCTTTGCAACCAAGCGCGCATAGGGAAGCTCGCTAAACGCTTCCCCATCGCCTTCGAAGCCAACGGAATAAGTTTTGACAGGCTCGCTCAGAAACTCGCTCATCAGCGCTACGATCGTGCTGGAGTCGAGCCCGCCGCTGAGAAACGCGCCGAACGGCACATCGCTGACCAGATGCAGTTTGACGCACTCGCGGAGTAACTCCGCAAGTTGTTCGGCATAGGCCTCTTCGGGGAGGCCGTGGCATTGATTGGCAAACGATAGATCCCAGTAGCGCCGGACCTTTACGCCGCTTTCGTCGCAGGTGAGGCAGCAGCCCGGCGGCAAGGCATAAATTCCCTCAAACATGGTCTGAGGCGAAGGGACATATTTGAGTGAGAGGAAATTGTTCAGGCCCTCCAGGCTGAGATTGGCCTGCACGCCAGGGTGCTGAAGAATCGCTTTAATCTCAGAGCCGAAGACCAGCCTCCCGCCCGCTTGCGTAAAGTACAGGGGTTTGATTCCGAGACGGTCACGGGCAAGGAAAAGGCGCCGACGGGGAGCGTCCCACACAGCCAAGCCAAACATCCCGCGCAAGTGCTGCACGCATTCATCACCGAAGTCCTCATAAAGATGGACGATCACTTCGGTATCGCTTGAGGTCTTGAGCGAATGGCCGCGGCCTTGTAACTCTTCGCGGAGGGACTGAAAGTTATAAATCTCGCCGTTGAAGACAGTGACGACGCTGCCGTCTTCGTTGCCGATGGGCTGTTTTCCGCCGCCCAGGTCGATGATGCTGAGGCGCCGCATGCCAAGAGCAAGATCCTTGTCGATATGCACACCCGAATCATCCGGGCCGCGGTGATGGATGACCTGGAGCATATCGCTGAGAACCCGCTGGCTGGCGGGCCGGTGAGTTTTGTATTCGTAAAGGCCGCAAATTCCGCACATAATTTAATTCCTAGACTTGACTTGTTTTTTTACGTTCCGGCCGAGAGAGGTTTACTTTCCGCGCGATCCACCGCATGCCCTTTGCGCTTGCCCAAAACCTGTTCGTAGACTTCGATGACCCTCTGCGCGACCGCACGTCCGGAAAGGTGCTTTACCTTTTCGCGCCCCTGAGTCCTTACACCACGGCGCAGTACGTCGACGAGGCAGTCGGCAAACTCGCGCACGTCCGGTTTGCAGACGTAGCATCCCTTTGTAGTCCCGATGACGTCACGCACGTCCCCCACGTCGGTGGAGACAATCGGTAAATTGCAGGCCATAGCCTGCTTGACCACGTTTGGCGAGCCTTCCTGATAGGAGGTGAAAATGAGTGCATCGCAGGCACTCATGAAGAGCGCCAGCCGGTCCTGGGGTTCTTTGTAGATGGCCAGCAACGCAATGGAGGAATCCTGTTTCTGCAGTTCGTCCGCCACGGCCTTTGCCAATGGAAAGCGCTTGACCGGAATTTTCGGGTTGGCTGCAAACAGCAAATATTTTTTGCGGGGATCCAAGCCCAGAGCGGCACGGCCCTGTTCCTTCTCCACTGGCCGAAAGACTTCGAAGTCTATTTCGTGGGGGATGATATGGACGTCTTCGCGCTTAAGTTTAGAAGCCATCTCGTGACTCTTTGCGATTACGGCGTCGGCTTGATTGCTCAAAATGCGAACGGCGATCACCGCTAGTCTGCGACCTTATACCGATGCGCCCCACTCTCCAGCTTGTGTGCCATCTCCTGGCTCTGAACGATGGCCGCATCAACGCAACGAGCCAGGATGCGCCCCGCTGCAACGATCAGTGCGCTTGGAAAAGTCTTCTTTCCGCGCTTGTTGACTGTTCCCAACAAATCGTCTCCGTGGTAGGTGACAACGACGGGAACTTTCCATTGCGTGCGCGCAATCATTCCGACCAAGCCATAGTGAGCATGAACAAGATCAATCGAGCCTCTGGCGAGGCGTCTGCGTAACTGAAAGATACCCTGGAGATAGTTCCATTTACGAGAGCGCCCTCGCAAAATGAGGACTTCCACGTCCACGCCAGCGCGCCGCAGGGATTCAACCTGGGTTCGAATGAATGAGCCAAATGCGGGATTCTCCGGCGTGGGATACATCGCCGTCATGATCAGAACTCTCATTGGAAGGAAGCCGGGATCCAGGTACAGATGCCGATATATAACCTCAATAGTGAAATTCAAGGGGCGCTGGACGACGCACTCGCACCGGCGCAACGGGCAGCAGGTGGTACAGAATCATTGCCAGGTTTCTAGGATAGGAGCGCCGATCTTTGAAGAAGTAATAGTCGCCCCGCGAGAAATCAAAGCCGCCGTCTGACCGCTGGAGTCCCGAGAGATAGTCGTAGGCGCGATCTGCCAGGGCATCGTAGCCAAGAATTTCAAACTGGCTTGCTCGCGCAAAAGCCTGGGCGAGAACAGCAGTGTGATAGGTGACATCACGATGCTTGTCGCCGCACGCGAAGTAAGAACGTCCGTTTTGTGCCTGCCCTTCGCGCAAAAAGCCCAGCAATCTTCGAATAAGAGGCCGGACGGCATCGTCACCGGTGAGGTCAAAATAGCGCATCAGATCGAGGCATAGAAACGCGTTGTACTGGAAGCATTGGAAATGCGGCCAGACTTTGCCACCCTCCACACCCCTGACGGTGTAGGGGAATTCGCCCGCTGCTTCTTGCACGGCGCGCAGAAACTTGAATAAGCCGGTGCAATGCCGCAAGTAAGAATCGTCGCTGGAGGCCTCGGCCAGTTCTGCCAAGAATCGCACGAGAATAGCCGAATTGTTTGGAACGCGCGGCCCTTTCTTGCCGCAGAAGTAGTTCACGGCAAGTTCCTGGCCGACTTTCTGAAAGCCAATTTCGCGAACAACGAACCGATACCATTTCTCGACGCTCGTTAGAAATTTTCTGTCACGCGTTTGCCGGTAGGTCTCCAACAGCCCCAGCGATCCCCAGGTTCCCTCGGCGGTGGCGATTCGCCCCCGCCATTCCGGATTCGGATAGAGCCAGGCTCCATCTTCCTGCTGGCGACCCAAAAGGAATTCCGAGCAGCGCAAGGCGATGTCCCGATACCTGTTGTCGCGCGTGCTCGAATACAGTTGCCAGTTGTCGAGAATCCAATACCCTTGCGCCTGAACGTAGTAGTAGTTGTCTTTCCAATCCACGCGAGGCAGATAGCTTTTGATGAAACGCCCGATGCGGGAATTAAAGCGGATGCCTACGTCGGGTCCATTCAAAGCGTGGCCATTCCAGTGCGAAGCGACCAAGTAGTCATGCAACCTCAGGGCCGCACGCATCTTGCAATCCAGACAGGCTACCTCGGACCCGGGCATCCCGGGCGCGTTGGTCCTGGACGCTACGTTCTTTTCTGCGTTTGCGTTAAGCATTAGCTCCGTAGTGTCTTATAAGTCTCATGCGACGCGCGAGGGCACGGCCGAAACTGAGGGTTCCGTGCGCATCCTATGCATGGCTACAAGCAGCGCGGCAATCAGCCAAAGCAATTGTTGAATAGGGCGGCCACGGAAAATATCCACGTTCATGTGCATCATATGACCAACGATGCCCACCATGAAGCCGAGAGCAAGCGGGGACAACAAACGGTCATGGAGATTCCAACATTGCCACGCTCTGCGCAAAGCCGCGAACAAGAAGGCCAGAAACGTCAACAAACCTCCAATTCCTGTTTCGGTCAAGACCAGAAGATACTTGTCGTGAACGGCGTAGAGGAAACCGTGACGGAACTCGGGCGTCAAGTAGCGGCCCATGACGACGGAGAAATTGTTGGCTCCTACTCCCAGGATGGGGTTGTCCTCGAAAATTCGGAAGGCCAGATTCATTAAAGGGATGCGAGACTCGGCAGAACCTTTGTCATCGCCGAGGAGGCGCGCGGAAATAAGGCTGTGAAATGGCAAATACAATAGCACCAGAATCACAATGACGGCGATGGGCGCTCGCAAAGAAAGCCCGCGCTGACGACCGAGAAACAAGCCGAACAGGATCATAGACACAACCAAGGCGGTCCATCCGCCGAAACCCAGAACTGCTCCCGCCAGCAACTTGTGAGAGCGACCAAGGTTCGTGAACAGCAAGCTGACCGCAGCCGAAAGCAGGATGCTGAAGTAGGCCGCCGCGGTATTGGCCGCTCCGATGGTGCCACCGATTCGCATGAAACCACCTCGCTCAAAAGACTCGACGTGGATGTGGGTGGGCAGGGCCCAGATCGTGCTAGGCATTCCCGTGAAGCTGAGGGTGATTATAACCAAGGCTTCCACTAAGCCGCCGGCCAGCAGAACGGATACCGCGAACAGAACGTCTTGCCGCGTTCGAACGCAGTTCGCCACGTAGACATAGAGCAAAAGAGATTCTATGAACAGGCAGGTTTCAAAAACGGCCAAGCTCGTGTCTTGAGACACAAACACAGACATTACAATGAAGGCGAGATACAGGAGCAGGGGCCGACTGATGTGAAACGGACGGCCCTCTTCGGCGTTTCTTTTGGCTAGCGACCGGATCAACCAAGAAATATACAAGCCCGCGAGAGCTATGGTCGCGGCTGAGATGCTTAATCCCCCCATCGCACCGAATTCTTCCACCCTCTCGTCGTAGAAAAGGTGCGTTCCACACTGTAAGGGAATATCGAGGATGACGACGGCCAGAAGAATTTTCTGGACAGACGCACGCGTTAGCGCAAGAAAAGGGCTGAGGAGCACAATGATCAGGGAATTCGCGCTTAGCGACTGGAGGCGTCGGAAGGCTGGCAGCGGCCCTATCCTATTGGGGGGATAGGCAGAGGCTTCAGATTCAGATCCCGCAGTCTGATGGTTCCCAAGCACCTGCATTTCGCTAACTGTTCCTCATGATGGAATTCCCGCTGAATTCATAGGGACGACGGGGTAGCGCGCCTGACAAGATGCTCGTACAACCCATGACCATTCTGGTTTGCGGAGAGGAAACTTAGGGTGCTCTTCGCAACATACTCAATCAATTCAGGCGTCAGCTCCGCGTACATCGGCAAAGAGAGGATTCGCTGGGCGTACTGCTCGGTAACTGGAAAATCCCCCCGCTTGTACCCCAGATTCTTGTAAGCCGGCTGCAAATGAATCGGGACCGGATAATGAATGCCTGCAGCAATGCCTCGGCTCGCAAGATGTTCTTTCAGCGCGTCGCGATGCTCGGTGCGTATGACGTAGAGATGCCAGACCGATTGGGCGCCGGCAGCCTCACTCGGAAGCACAAGTTCGGTTCCCGCCAGGAGACGATGGTAGAGTTCGGCTTGCCAGCGGCGTGCGGCGTTCCACTTTTCCAGGTACTTCAACTTCACTCGCAGCACGGCCGCTTGAAGGGTGTCGAGCCGGCGGTTGAAGCCCTGGGACAAGTGGTGATATTTCTCTTTCTGCCCGTAATTGCGCAGCATCTCTAGGCGTTTTGCAATGCCGGCGTCATTGGTCACCACCATGCCGCCGTCGCCGTAGGCCCCCAGGTTTTTTCCCGGATAGAAGCTAAAAGCTGCCGCATGACCTAAAGAGCCCGCCCGCCTCCCTTTGTAGCGGGCACCGTGCGCTTGGCATGCATCTTCGATCACGATCAACCCGCATTGCTCGGCGAGTTGCCGAATGGGATCCATGTGGGCCGGGTGACCGTAGAGATGCACGGGAAGAATGGCCTTGGTGCGCGAGGTGATCGCCCTCTCGATCCCCGTCACGTCAATCGTATGCGTAAATGGATCCACGTCCACCAGGACCGGTGTCGCACCGGCATGGGAAATGGCCAAGGCCGAGGCGATAAAGCTGTTGGCTGCGGTAATCACCTCGTCGCCCGGTCCGATGTCATACGCTCGGAGAGCCAGCTCCAATGCCGAAGTGCCGGAATCCAGGCCCACCGCGTATCGAGCTTCGCAGAAGGCAGCAAATTCCTCCTCGAAAAGGCGCACCTCCCGCCCCAGGATAAAGTCTGCTTCCTGGATTACTCTGGACGTCGTCTCATTGATCTCCTCCGCGATCGTGCGGTACTGCGCGGTAAGATCAACGAAGGGAATTTGCGGGGGCTGTTTTGTTTGCATTGGCATTTGCGTGGACATGATCACCTTTGCTTTCTACCTCCACTTGTAATCCCTTGCATTCGATGGACCGATTCACGGCTTCGAGAACTCGCACAACTTCCCTTCCCTCGGCTCCGCTGCTAATCGGGCGCTTCCCCGTCCTGACGCACTCCAGGAAATGGCGGCACTGGTGCTTGAGTGGCTCGACCGCTTCGATGCGAGGGCTGATAATGTCGCCATCGCGAATCTGGAAGCGAAACTCGCCATAGTTGAGCGGCTCTTGCTCCACAAGACTTACACCTTTCTCGAACACTCTCACTTGCTCGAGCCCGTTGAGGTCATTGAAGACGATGCGCCTGTCGCTCTTGACGACCACGACCTCCCGCGCTTTGTCTGGATCGGCCCAGCTGACGTGAACGTGAGCGAGAATATTTCCCGGATAACCGAGTGAAATGAATCCCACGTCGTCGCGGCAGTTCCGCAATACTTTGCCGCTTACCGCGCTGACCCACTCCGGCGAGCTGTCGAGAAGGTAATTGAAAATGGCGATGTCGTGCGGAGCCAGGTCCCAGACGGCATTCACGTCGCGGCGGATGGGACCGAGGTTAGTTCTGCGGGCGTACAGGTAATAGACCCGGCCGTCGCCCTTCTGGACGTATTCCTTGACTTTTTGTACGCCGGCATTGAAAAGAAACGTGTGGCCCACCATCAGAATCGCGGAGTTGGACTCTGCCAGGGCAATGAGCTTCTCGGCATCGGCCGAGGTTGTGGTCAGCGGCTTTTCCACGAGGACATGCTTCCCGGCCAGCAATAAGTCGCGTGTTACCTTGTAGTGCGTCGTCGCTTCCGTGCAAACCACGACGGCGTCCACGCCTGGCTGCGATATCACATCATTGACCTCGGTGGTCAGGTACAGGCCTGGGAATCGCCTTCCCACTTCCTTCAGGCGGTCGGAACTTTGGTCGCAAACCGCAACCACGCGCGCATCCGTCATCTCATTGAAGATTCGAACGTAGTTCATTCCCCAATAACCACATCCTACGACCGCGATACCCAGGGGTTTCGCGTTCGCGGGATCTTCCTTCACTCCAAGTGAAAGGATTGTGGTGTTCATTCCGCACCTCTTCTTGATAGGACTGCTGGAATCGTAAGAAAAAGGATTTTGAGATCGAGCAATAGGGACGCGTCGCGAACGTATTCAATATCCATGCGAATCATTTCTTCGAATGTGACCCGGCAGCGCCCCTTCACTTGCCAAGCACCTGTGATGCCCGGCAGAGCTGCCAGCCGCTTGTGGTGGCCGCTTCGATAGCCGGCAACCTCGTAAGGCGGGACGGGACGGGGCCCGACTAGGCTCATGTCGCCTTTCAATACATTCACCAGTTGCAGCAGCTCATCCAGGCTGAACATCCGGAGAATGCGCCCGACCCGCGTCACGCGAGGGTCGTTGGTCAACTTGAATTTTCCGTCGCTCTCTTCGGAGGGGCGTGCTCGTCCTTCGACGAAATCCCGAATGTAGGCCTCGTGCACAGCGGGGTCCGCATCCTGATACATGGACCGGAACTTAAGCATGCGAAAGTTCCGAATAACCCAGAGGGACGTCCTCCCGAGCCACTGCCGTTCAGATCCGACGCGTTCCTGGGTGAAAATGACCGGGCCTGGTGAATCCAGCTTGATCAGGATAGCGATGAGAAGCAGCAAAGGTGATAGGAGGATGAGCAACAGACACGCCAGGAGGACATCCATTCCCCGCTTGCAGGCGAAATAGAGATTGTTCTCAGACTCTTCTGCCAATACCGATATGCTGCTCGGAAATTGCCATGTTTGTTGTTGTGCCATTTGATCTCCAACGAATTGTCGAAATACAGAAAAACAATTGCTTTGCTGGAATCCTCGACACGGCTCCGCGACTTCCTGGGCGCCGAAGGGCGAAAGCTTCTAAGTGTTGAATTGCAAGATACTCGTACGACGAGCGTGTTCGCGGTCGCGCGTCCTCTGCGCTTTCACTGGGGTAGCTTTCTAAAGTCTGCGATAGAGGGCCTCTGGTATGGAGAACGTGCGGTTGTTCAGCACCACTCCCAGGATACGCACGTTCGCGGCTTCGAGGTCTTGCTTCATCCGCTGCGCTGTCTCGCGCCGTGTGGTGTCTGCTTCCACTACCATGACTACGCCGTCCGTCCAACTGCTGAGTAGAATCGAAGCACTATCCAGATCGAGGGGAGACGAGTAGATAACGACATACTTAAATTGGCCGCGCAGTTCCGTCATCCTTGAGCGCAAGCGGTCATTGACCCCTGAGAACCTCATCTGTCCGGCCGCGGCGCCGCACGGCAGGATCCAAAGATTTGCTTCCAGATGTTTCTGCAGAAAGTCCTGTATCGGAAGGGATCCAAGGACAGCCTCGGCAAGTCCCTTAGAGTTATCTATGCCAAAGTAGTGATGCAAGCAGGGCAAGTGGAAGTTCGCGTCAACCACGCAGACGGATCCATCGCCTCGACCAGCCAGTATCTCGGCCGTGCGGATTGAAATCGAAGCACACCCAGCTTCACTCTCCACTGAGGAAAATAGGACGATCTGGGGCGAACGCTGACCTGCCACCGGGAAGATGCGCTGGACCAGCTTGATTTCTTCCTCGCGGGAAATGGATTCTAAATCGCTCCGGCGCTCCTTGTATCGCTTCCGTACTTGCTGTCCCCAATTCCTGGTCTTTTCTCGAATCAGGTCAGGCAAATGAATTGACGGAGCCTCGCTCCTCACCGCTTTCTGCTCAGGCTTCTCCGTTAACCGAGAACGCGGTTCGCGTTCTGCCGTGCCCACCAGGCCCGCCGGATGGTCAGCCGTTTCGAACAGCTCAGGCTTCTCGCTCCATGTAGGGCTCGGTTCGCATTCTGCCGTGCCCACCAGGCCCGCCGGATTGCCGGCCGTTTCGAACAGGTCTTGGACGCTGCTCGTTTGTTGAAGAAGTTCGAAATTCCTGCTCATGAATCTTTAGTTGCTCCGATTTCGGATATCGAAATTCTTATCCCTTAAGAGCGCGTTTCCATTCAATCCGCGAGCGACAGAGGAAGGCGAACTTCCTGTCCGGCCTCTATACGGTTGGGATTTTTCAAATCCGGATTGAGCTTCCGGACCTTTTCTAGCACCACGGCATCGTAACGCCCTACAATCGACAGGCATAAGTCTCGCAACGTATCGTTCGGCTGAACAACATACGTTAACGAGCTGGCAGAGTCAGCATGGGGTTCGGTTTGCTCGGGCGCCTGGGGTTGCACGCCGGAAAATGCAGCGGGGATGGTGCGCGCTGACTGCGGCTCCGAGCTGGGTGTTCCCTCGGTGCTTGAGGAACTGAGATGGGTCACCTGGGAAGAGGAGTGCGTCGTGCTTGCGCCGCTGCGCGCCCCAACATAGATTCCTAAACATGCCAACAAAGCAGCCAGAACTGCGTTTAGATAGGCCTTCCGTCCGAAGAGATGGGCTTTCATCCAAGAATAGTAAGTCCGGGCTACGTTGTTGAGCGATGGCGCGACAGTGGGCGCCATTTTCGTCTTTTGGACGAGAGACTCCAGGGACAAATCGTGCAGAGCCTCCTCGACTACTTTGGCCTCGATTTTCTTGCACCCCATCGCGCAACCCAATGACATGGCGTTGAAGCAAATGTTGTTGATGTTCCGCGGTATACCCTCACTGCGCTCCGCGATTAATGTGAGTGCTGCGGCTGTAAACAACTCGGGGCCGTCGTATCCGGCCACCTGGAGCCTGTGATTGACGTAGCGAAATGTTTCCGCAGCCGGCAAACGCTCCAAGCCTACCGCGACGGAAATGCGCTGACGCAACTGAGCCAAGCCAGGACGCATCAGCCGGTGCCCCAATTCCGGCTGACCGGCAAGAACGATCTGGAGCAGTTTTCTGTCTGCCGCCTCAAAGTCTGTAAGCAAACGCACCGTTTCCAGCACGGTGTCTGAAAGATTCTGGGCCTCGTCGATGAAGACTGCGACGCGCCTGCCCGCCACCGCCTCGCGATAGAGAAATTCGTTCAGTTGCGCATGCATCTGTACAAGATCTTGACCGCGGCTATCAAGACCCAAGGCATCCAACAAATAGCGAAGAAGCTCGTGGGAATCGCACTGTGTTTGGAATAAGAAAGCGCTCCGGACGGAACCCTTCAGCCGCTTGAGAAGCTGGAACAGCAGCGTGGTCTTACCCATCCCCGGCTCGGCAATGAGAGCGAGAAATCCACGCCCCGCATCGATCCCGTAGAAGAGCGATGCCAGAGCCTCGCGATGTGCGGGAGAGAAGTAAAGAAAGCGCGGGTCCGGAGTCACACCGAAAGGCTGCTCCCGTAGTCGATAGTGATCGAGAAACATTTCTTTCACCGTCCGTTCTTCGGAAATGCCGCAATTACCGGAGTTCCCAAGAAAGACTCGACTTCGTCCGGTGTTCGAAATGACGGATCCCAGCGATCCACCACAAGGGCCAGCATCACGCTCGCCAGGCTTGCGATGAGCCCGCCGAGAAGCACTGCAAGTAGCCATCGTCCTTGGGGTGCAAAGGGGACTGTTGCGGGTTCGGCAACCACCACGTTGGAAAAGCGCTGCTGGTCAAGAGCGTCCGAAATCCGCGCCTCCTCCTGCTTGTGGAGGTACAGCATGTAATTCTCCTCATCGGCCTTGGCGGCGCGTAGCATGCCTTGCTGGAGGACCTCTTTGTGGTCCAATTGCTGGCTTTCCGTCCGGTACGTGCGCACCAGAGCCGACATGGCAGCGGCGCGCGCCTCCATGGCAGCGAGTTCCGTCTTTGACCTGGCAAGCTCGGATCGCAGTGCTTCATAGGTCGGATCACGATCCGTGGTTTCATCTCGCAGCGGCGTTTTTTCAGCCGTTGCGATTGCTTGGCGCGTTTGAGCAATCTGCTCCTCGACTTCCTGCACCGGGCGGTACGTCGGCTCGAATTTCGTCAAGAGCTCGGTGCGCTTCAGCTCCAATTCCAGCAACTTGGATTTCATACGTTCCATGAGTTGCGGATTGTCCGACGTCCGCACTTGGGTGGTCTCACGTTTGGGCAGCGTGGCTAGCTGCGACTCGAGCGTGCGGATAGTCTGCCGTGTTGCTGCGATGGATGCCTGTGCCGACTTCGCCTCTGCTTCAAATTCGGTGAGTTTGCGCACGGTGATTTCCTTCTCGAGCGCTGGATTAACCACTCCCTGTTCGCGGCTGAAATCCGTCAATTTGGCCTCGGCATTTGCCAGGGCTTTGCGGTATTCCTCGGCCTGCTGATGAAAAAAATCAAATTCGCCGGGAGCACGGTGCATGGCCAGATGTTTTTCGAGATATAGGCTGGCTAGAGAGTTCAGCACACGGGCTGCAAGCTGTGGATCTCTTGATTTGTAAGAGACGCTGATCAGATTCGTTAGCTTGATGGGCTGTACCGTAAGGTTCTTTTCCAAGGCAAGAACTGCGCGCGAAACCCTCTGGTCGTCTTTGTCCCCCGTTTTGTTCCAGAAGGAACTGAGGCCAAGATTTTGAAGATCGCAAGCGACAACTACCTTTGTGAGTAAATCCCTGGACTTGATCAATTCCGCTTCCGATTGCAGTTCTTCCTCGCTCACTTCGGTGCGCCACTGAACGGGTGACTCGCGTTCTGGCGACACCACCGACTCGGCACGTTCGTGTCTCACCAGAATTTTCATCTGGGCCTCGTACTGTTTCGGCAAAAAGAAGGTCAACAACACCGCGATTGAAAAGATCCCCAGGAATGAGTTAATGATCACCCGGCGCTGCCGAAAACCGATTTCCAGGAAGTCACGCAAATGGAAGGATTGCGTGCTCTCTGCTGCGCTGGCGTCCACGTTTCTCTCGACCATGACGTTAAACCTCACTCTTCGGAAAAACAGGCTAGGGTAGGACTGGGTTCGTATACATTCCGACTGACGATGTAGGAATAAATCGCTCGATCTTGGAAAACGCGTTTTTTGGCACGAACAGGAAATCGCCGGCTTGCAGGTGGGCATCCTCCTCCAAGTTGGCCTCCTTGAGCATCTTCTTCAGGTTCACCTTTTTCACTTGCATCCAGCCGTCCAGCACGTGGTGGAACAGCAAGATCTGCGAATGCTTCGCAGAATCTCTCAAGCCGCCGGCAATGGCCACTGCTTGAGCGACGCTGGTATCTCCGCGCAAATCGAATTTCCCGGGGTGCCCCACTTCACCGCCCACAATAAAGTATGGTTTTTCAAAATCCTTCAGCTCCACGTTGATCACTGGGTCGTGCAGAATCTTGGCGTAAGTGCTCCGCAGCAAATCAACCAGCTCCGGTATCGTTTTTCCGTCCACCTTTATGCTTTCCACGCCGCGGAGGGTGATATATCCGTCAGGCTGGATGGTCACAGCCTGATTGAACTCCGGCGTGAACGGAAAACTCAATTCCAGAACATCCGATGAATGCAATTGATATCGGCTATTGCGGTGCTGCAGGACAGGCGTTTGTCCGTGTCCAGCCTCGTCCCCGCCTCCGCCAGCGGTAATGGCTTGTGGAACGGGAGGAATTGCGGGGGCTGCCTCCTGCGCCTGTGCCGCGACAGCTCCCATGATTGTCAGATAAACCAGGAAACTAGCACGCGCTATATTTCTATGAAGCACCGGTGCCTCCTTCTCTCCCATGATAAGTTTTTCCGGCACGATCAGTCCGCCTCAACCAACTTGTTCGGGAAGCTTTGCGCTCCAGATAGATGGGCCGGATCAACAGGAGTCGAGGAGTCAGTGGTATCCTTACCTGCAATTGATCCTCCGTTCGGATGGACGCTCAACCAGTGGCGATCGACTTCGACGGCGACGGATCGTTGCAGGAGGGTAACGGATAGAACGAGCTTCAATCCCGACTTGATCTTTACGACGATTCCGCTCAAACCGGACAGAGGCCCGTCCTCAATTCGCGCAACGTGGCCGACTTTCAAGTAGGGCCACGGCATTACCGATAGACCGCTTTTCTCTGCCCACTGGATGGCTGCGATTTCCTCTTCCTCTACTGGAATCGGGCTCTTGCCGACTCCCACGATCTGGATAACCCCCGGAGTCTGGAGCACGGGCAAGCGATTGTGCGGATTCATCCTGCAAAACAGGTAACCAGGGAACAACGGCACCTCCAACTCCTTAATACGGTCAGACCACTGCTTCCTGGACTTGCTAACGGGCAAGAAGCACTGGTAGCCCAAGTTCTCCAGAAGCAGCGTCGTCGACTTTTCTCTGCCGGTTCTGGCCAGGATCGCAAACCATGGCCACTGTTGTTGGCGCATGCTCATGTTTGACTCCCTAGAGAAGCTACCGCCGTAAGAGTCCCAAGATTCGGACGACCCTCTCACGGCGTTGGTCCGGGGTTCCCTCGAGCGCTCCTGTCGTCTTTCAACCGCAGCGCCACAGGAGAAGGAAATGGCCCAGGGCAGTAAGCTAGCTGACACCCAACCTCCTCACAATCCGGTTAAGACCTTAAAAACCTGAACGTACATGCCTTAAAGAGACTGGCGCGCCTCCTTTCTGGCACATCACGACTACTGCGGACATGGATGATGAGTACCTGTCAAGTTGGCGAACCTTGACTTGTTGGAAGAACGAGCAGAAAACAGTTTCACCTCATTGGGCGAGATTGCAGGTTTCACGGTCGCGCTCGGAATCCTCCGCCAAGTAAGAATTCTCCAATCTCCTCAAATTTCATTTTAAGCCGCAGGTATATCCCACATCGAAACTCAGAGATTCCCCTAACTCCAATGCCCTGATTCGATGGATTGTCTCGGTCATGCCCCTTTAAATATGCTCAGTCCGGCCCAGTTCTAGAGACTGAAATAAGAACATTGATTTGATCCTATGCTCTTTGACTCTCCAGCCTATTTCCTCTTCCTGATCCCTGTGGTAGCGCTTTTTTGGCGCCTGAGCCATCGCGCGCAAAACATTTTCCTGCTTCTGGCAAGCTACTTTTTCTACGGCTGGTGGGACTGGCGCTTCCTTGCACTCATGATCGGCAGTACCACCATGGATTTTCTGATCGCCCAGAAAATCACCCCTAGCCGCACGGACTCGAACCGCAAGAAGTGGTTTATCTTCTCACTCATGTTGAATTTTGGGATTCTCGGGGTCTTCAAGTATTTTGATTTCTTCACAGGGTCCTTTTCGAGTGCGCTGGAGACGCTGGGCATTCACCATATTCCTCTGCCCCTCATTCGCGTGATTCTTCCACCGGGCATTTCGTTTTACACCTTTCAAGAAGTTGCCTACATCGTGGACGTTTATAAAGGCAGGCTGGAACCAGCTAAGTCCTTCTTGGACTATGGTCTCTTCATCAGCCTCTTCCCGCACTTGATTGCCGGACCGATTCAAAGACCGGGACATCTCCTTCCTCAGGTTCAGAAGGCCCGCACCTTCGATGCGGATCGTTTTTTCGACGGCCTGATGCTTATTTTTTCAGGCCTCGTGCGCAAATGCGTAGTCGCGGACAATTGTGCTCTGCTCGCAAACGCGGCTTTTGGCGGCCAATTCGGTCCTTCGAATTTTTGGGTTGTTCTGATCGGAACCTACGCGTTTGCCTGGCAAGTCTATGGCGACTTCAGCGGTTACAGCGATATTGCGCGCGGTAGCGCTCAATTGCTGGGCTTCCATTTCATGGTCAACTTCCGGCAGCCCTATTTGTCACATCGCCTTCAGGAGTTTTGGCGGCGCTGGCACATCAGTTTGAGCACCTGGCTCCGCGATTACTTGTACATTCCTTTGGGAGGCAGTGCGGGCGGCGAATGGAAAACTTCGCGAAACCTTCTGATTACCATGGTCCTGGCGGGGCTCTGGCATGGCGCAAACTGGACGTTTGTGGTCTTTGGGGCAATTCATGGCTCTGTTTTGGCAGCGGAACGTTACTTTTTCCCTGCCAAAGCGAACCTGAAAGATGCGGCCCTGCCTCAACATTCTACCGGCGTCTTCTCCCTTTGGGCACAGCGAATCCTGACATTCAATGTCTTTTGCCTGAGCTTGGCATTCTTTCGTGCCGCCTCACTCACTTCGGCGGTGCAGTTCCTTGGTGGTCTGTCTAATTTCGCTTGGCGCACTGAGTACGCCTCGGCGTTTTTCATGCTGTGCCTTTTCTCTATACCTTTGTTCGTTGTGGACCTGTTGATGGAAGCCAGCAACCAGGAATACCCATTTGCAGCTGCTTCCTATTCCGTTCGGACCGCGCTCGCGGCTTTCACACTCATCATTCTTGCACTCTTTTCGGGGAACAGTCTCAATGCCTTCATCTATTTCCAGTTCTAAGTCTCCGGCCCTGCTCCAGGCGAGAGTGCTGCTAGGGATCTGCGCTATTCTCGTCCTTTGTCTCGAGATTTTTGCCGATTATTTGCTCAAACATGATTCGGAAACCTACGCGCGCGTTTCTCAGCGATACGCTGAGGCCGTCAAGGTGCGCCCTTCAAGAATTGGCGAACCAGCATCCGTTCTGATGGTGGGCAATTCCTTACTCATGGAAGGAATAGACGTAGACCGCTTGCAGGAATTGACCTCCAGAAAGATGCGGATATATCCCATCTTTCTTGAAGCCACTGGTTACTACGACTGGCTGTATGGCCTGCAGCGCCTCTTTCGTCAAGGTGCAAGGCCCCAGGTGGTGGTCCTGGGGGTCGGCGTGAATAGCTTTCTTCAAAATAGCGTGCGGCAGGACTATGCTCCGATGATGTTTTTCGACGTCCGCGACGTCCTCGGTGCCGCTTCCGATCTAAATCTGGATCGCACGGCCACGAGTAACCTCTTGCTTGCGCACTTGAGTGTATTCTGGGACACGCGTAGCGTTATTCGAACGCAGGTGCTCCGCCGCGTGGTTCCTCATTGTAAAGAGCTTTTCTCGCTGGTAAAGCCCAAGCCGGCACTTCCGCCAGGTCCGGAACTTGCAGCCATCACGACTGCTCGGATTCGGAGTTTGCGTCAACTTTGTGAAGCTCACGGCGCAAAACTGATCATCCTGGTCCCACCGACTCCCTCTTCGGAACAGGCGGTCCGCCTAATGGCCATCGCTTCACAAAAGGTCGGGGTCGATTCCCTGGTGCCTATTGATCCAGCAACGCTTTCAGAAAAGTTCTACCAGCCGGACGAACTCCATCTCAATTCCGAGGGCGCAGCGCTTTTCACCTCGGCGTTAGCAACTTACCTCCCTGTAGAGATTGGCGGACCCAAATCCGCATCCTCGCCTGATTAGAACCCACGCCAGAAATTATTTCTGATCTCAGGAATTTCAGTCTGACTCGGGCAGGTTCCCTTCGCCTAAGTCCTGCAGGTTTCTACCCGCTCCCGTTTTACGGACATTTCCTTCGGACCGTTCCGGTATGTACCGCCTTGTCCCAGTTCTGGAGGCCGGGTACGGTATCCATGAATATGAGCCTGTAAGGTTTCACCAATTCCATCAAGGATGTTCAGCATGAAGATCCTCACTATTGTGAGAGCATTTTGGACAATCCATAGGAGTGGAGGCCTATGTCGGCGTGTGATGTAGCAATTCTAGGAGCTGGTCCGTACGGACTCTCGGCGGCGGCGCACTTGAAAGCCGCCGATGGTCTCGATGTCCGTGTCTTCGGTGAACCGATGTCTTTCTGGGAGAGACACATGCCCAAGGGCATGCTTCTCCGCTCTCCCCTGGAGGGGTCACACCTTTCCGATCCGACCGGTGCGCTGTCATTGCAAGCCTATGCCGCGGCCAAAGGGAACCCGCTCACCGCGCCGTTCCCGCTCCACCGCTTCACCGACTATGGGCGTTGGTTTCAGAATCAAGTCGCGCCCGACTTGGATTCCAGGAAGATTGACCGTGTGGAGAAGAATGGATCTGGGTTCCAGCTCACACTCGAAGACGGAGAAAATCTAAAGGCACGGCGAGTCGTTATTGCCGCTGGAATCATGCCCTTCGCTTGGCATCCACAGGAATTTAGGTCTCTCCCGTCCTCGTTAGCCTCGCATGCCTCCGCGCACACCGATCTCAGCCGCTTTTCTGGAAAGAAAGTCGCCGTGATTGGCGGAGGGCAGAGCGCACTCGAATCGGCTGCACTGTTAAATGAGATGGGAGCCGAGGTTGAAGTGTTAGTCCGAACCCCGATTGTCCGTTGGCTCTGGCGGAGTCCTTGGGTGCACACCTGCCGGCCAATCGCACGCATGCTGTACGCGCCGCCTGACGTCGGCCAAGCCGGAGTTAGCCACCTCGTGGCACGTCCAAATTTGTTCCGGCGACTACCCCGTTTGGTGCAGAACCGCCTTGCGGTGCGCGCCATCCGGCCGGCGGGTGCAGCCTGGTTGAAACCGCGATGCCAACACTTTCCAATTACGACCGGACGGGCAGTCATTTCCACTGCAACCTTCGGCGACCGCGTAATTCTTAAATTGCGAGACGGCAGTGAGCGGCACGTCGATCACGTTCTGCTTGCGACTGGCTACCGTGTGGACATCTCCCGCTATCCGTTCCTCGCCGTGAAACTGCTTTCCTCGATCCGTCAAATCGGCGGCTATCCACAACTGGACGTCGGATTCGAATCCTCCGTTCCCGGTCTGCACTTCTTGGGCGCCCCCGCCGCTTGGAGTTTTGGCCCGCTCTCGCGCTTCGTCGCTGGCTCGGCGTTCGCTGCCCGTGAGCTGACGCGCAAGATCCTTCGCAATTCGCCGAATCACGCCGCCTCGTAAGGATCTATGTCAGCTACAGCCGCGCTTCCGGAGACGTCGAATTCCTCGAATCTTAGCGCCGGCGTCCACGCCGGATCCGCCGGCGCGTTGATCATGGGTGCGGACTACCGGGGCCTCGGCGTGGTGCGCAGCCTCGGTCGTCGTGGAATTCCTGTTTGGGTCATCAAGCAGGGCGGACATCTTGTGGCAACAACCTCCCGATACGTTTGCCGCAACATTTCCTGGCCACCCAAGGACGAACAGAGACAAATTGACTTCCTCTTGGACCTGGCGGCCAAACAATATCTTAACGGGTGGGTGCTCTTTCCCACTGACGACTACGCTGTCACTCTGGTTTCGCGCAATTATGAGGCGCTGGCGAGTCACTATCGGCTTACGGTGCCTCCTTGGCAAGAACTTCGCTGGGCCTGCGACAAGCGGCTGCTGCATCGTCTTGCGCACGACCTCGGCGTTCATCAACCCTGGGCCGCCACTCCAAACTCCCGAGAAGAACTCGCAGCACTCGACCATTCTTTCCCCTTGATCCTCAAGCCCGCGCTCAGGATGGAACCTGGCAGTCTCGCCGTCCCCAAAGCCTGGCGGATCGATGATCGTGCTTCATTGCTGGCGCGCTATGACGAGGCATGCGCTCTGATTGCCCCAGAAAACCTAATCGTCCAGGAATTGGTGCCAGGGGGCGGTGAATCGCAGTTTTCCTACGCCGCTCTTTGCAAAGACGGTATGCCTCTCGCTTCCATTGTTGCGAGGCGCACTCGGCAGTACCCGATGGATTTCGGACAATTCAGCACCTACGTCGAAACTGTGGATGAGCCACAAGTTATCGAGCCCTCCGTGCGGCTGTTGAAAGCGTTGCGCTTCACGGGCCTTGTGGAAGTCGAATTCAAGAAAGATCCGCGGGACGGTCAATGTAAGGTTATCGATATCAATCCGCGCGTTTGGGGCTGGCACACACTCTCCAGGCGCTGTGGGGTTGACTTCCCTCACCTCC
>Ga0209648_10000946_pt1 | contig 23034 bp, 28 predicted proteins | sample GraSoi2013_115cm_FD_185830 | JGI IMG/M metagenome (GOLD analysis project Ga0209648, IMG submission 185830) | Grasslands soil microbial communities from the Angelo Coastal Reserve, California, USA - Sample 9_17_2013_115cm (SPAdes) (version 2) | ecosystem: Environmental > Terrestrial > Soil >... | reverse complement strand
TTGGCCAGTTGTATATCTGAAGTAAGAAAGCACACAGCCTCCCTTACGTTCAGGGACGCCAAGTCCCTAAGCCAAATTGCGGAGGCAAGATGGACGACATCCGCGCCTTTCAATACAAACTGGTCCACGACGCCGCGTACAATGCTGAGAACGGCTGGCCCCAGATCGATTGGAGTCAAACCCAACACCCAGTCTGACTCAAACGTCGTGCGCACGCGCGCATATTCACGCGGCGCCAAAGAATTGTCTTTGGCTCTGCGCGATAGGGCAGCCTGGATTTCGGCGAAGGTCAGAACGGAGGTAAAGACGGGCTTGGAAGCTTTCTGCTCGTTTGTCAGTTTGTGCCCGATGGTCTCCGAGCCCGTTTCGTGAACGTAACGCTTGATCAGCGCGGAGGAGTCAAAGTACAGCACTAACGACGGTCCTCTAAAATCGTTCGAGAGGCCGGCTTGCCTTTAATCTTGACCGGGCGAAACTTGCCAAGGGGTCGCTTGGCGAGGCGGATCTTGCCCTCGGCCTCTAATTTCTTCAGTACCTCGCTGAAGGTAAGGCCGCTATCGCCATTTTGGTCGGGTGGGCTGACCCTTGCGACCGGTTTTCCGCGGTCAGTGATAAGAAGAGTCTGGCCTTTGCGGACTGCGCCCAAATATCGTCCGAGGCGGTTTTTGAATTCGCGGCTGCCAACTTTTTGCATGTAGCTACCTCATTCACCATTGTAGCTACAATGGGCGGTGGCATGCAATCAAAGACTGAGCTTGATGCCGGGGAGGACGCGACCGGCGCGAGTTTCCTGCCAAGTGAAATAGATGCGGTGGATGACGGTGAGCGTGGAAACGACAGCAATGACCCACAGGACTGGGCCCATGCGATTGAAGAGCCCTCCGATGATGAGCAGGACGAGACGCTCGGGCCGCTCCATGAAGCCGACTTTGCAGAGGGGAATAAGGGACTCGGCGCGGGCGCGGGCATAACTGACCATGACGGAACCGGCGGTGGCTACGGCGGCGAGCACTACATAGGGAGTGCGACCGCTCACGGAGTAGTAGACCAAGAGGCCCATGTAGAGGGCCATGTCGGCATAACGGTCGAGAGTGGAATCGTAGAATGCGCCAAAGGCGGTGACGCGATTCTGCCGCCGGGCGACTTGCCCATCCAATATGTCCAGGAAGCCAGCGAAGAAAATGATCAGCGCGCCGGTAAAGAAACTGCCAATGGCAAAAAAAGCGGCCGCGACGAAATTCACAACCAGTCCAAGAAATGTAAGGAGGTTGGGATTAATTCCCGTGGCGGCGATTACGCCAACAATTTTGTCGAGCAGCCATTTGCTGCCGTTTCCAATTCCCCCGGATAACGTAGCCATAAGCGCCTAATAGTGTCTCAGAAGCACCTCGGATTTGCGAAATCGAACCCGGATTCCGAATGCTGCAAATCCTACAACAGCCGGTTCTGGCTGCCAATGCCATTTGACGCGTGCCAATATGGATGGAGAATTTGAATCATCTGGATGCGTCAAATGTCCTTGACGGAGAATCGGCTTCATCCTAGAGTCACAAGTCCAGGGAATTTTGACCATTACCATGAACCAGCTCAACCGCCGCAATTTTCTACTGCGAGCCGGAACCGGTCTCAGCGCTGCGTGGGTTTCTGCGAATTGGCCTGCTCTGCTGTCCGCCGCAACACACGCGCATGAGGCCGCGAAGGCCGCGACGCCGCCAAAATTTGAATTTTTCACGCCGGAAGAGGCCGCCGAGATCGAGGCCATCACGGCGCGCATCATTCCGACCGACGACACTCCCGGGGCCCGCGAAGCTGGGGTCGTATATTTCATCGATCGCGGACTGGTTACGTTTGCCGCCGATGACCACAAAACGTATCGCGAAGGGCTGCCAGAATTGCAGGCGAGAGTGAGCGAGATGTTCCCAAGTGTGCCTAAATTTTCCGGCCTGTCAACGGAGCAGCAGGACGCGGTATTGCATTCGTTCGATGAAAATGCTGTTGCGGGGCAGGGACCACGCCTGGCGCGGCCAGGCGCGCAGAATTTTTTTGAGACGCTACAGCAACATGCGATTGCCGGATTCCTGGTGGATCCCGATTACGGCGGCAATCACGATGGGGTTGGGTGGAAAGTGATTGGCCGCGAACGCGAACATATGTTTCAGGCCCCGTTTGGGTACTACGACAGAGACTATCCGGGATGGGAAGCAGCGATGAAGGAAGCGGCCAAGAAATGACAGTTGACCAGCCCAAATACAAGACTTCCGATGAAGTGGATTTCGCCATCATAGGGTCCGGCGCGGCCGGTGGAATCCTGGCCAAGGAACTTTCGACGAACGGCTTTCGCGTTGTGGTGCTGGAGCAGGGCCCGTACCTGACGGAAGCGGATTTTACGCATAATGAAATCGAAGTCTTCGCTCAAAACAAGCTCACCAACCATCCGGAACTCCAACCGAACACGTTTCGCAAGACTCCAGACGAAAAAGCCAAGACGCAGCGCGCGCTCATGTATGGGCGATGCGTAGGCGGGACGAGCGTACACTTCACGGCGAATTTCTGGCGGTTCCACGAGATCGATTTCATGGAGCGCAGCAAGATCGGCCCAATTGCGGGAACCGGTTTCACGGATTGGCCAATCACGTACGCGGACCTCGAGCCTTACTACACCAAAGTAGAATGGGAGATTGGCGTTTCCGGCCTGGCGGGAGCCAGCCCGTTCGATCCGCCGCGGTCGAAGCCTTATCCGATGCCGCCGCTGCCGGTGAAGTCTTCGGGGGTGATTTTCGAGCGCGCGGCGCGCAAGCTGGGCTGGCATCCCTACCCCGCGCCGATGGCAATTCTTTCTCAACCGCGCCCCGGACGAAGCGCTTGCGTCAATTGCGGGTTCTGCCTGGGCTTCGGATGCGAGGTGGGCGCGAAGTCCAGTTCGCTGGCCACCGCCATTCGCATCGCGGAGAAAACCGGGCGCTGCGAGATTCGCCCGAATTCCTACGTGCATCGCATCGAGACGGACGACAAAGGCCGGGCGGTCGGGGCCGCATATTTCGACGAGAAGCGCAACACACATCTGCAGAAGGCCAAAGCCGTAATCGTTTGCGCCAATGGCGCGGAGACGCCGCGGCTGCTGTTGCTTTCTGCCAACAAACAATTTCCTAATGGGCTCGCGAACTCCAGCGGCATCGTCGGCAAATACCTGATGTTCAACACCTACACGCCAGTCTTTGGGGTCTACGAGCATCCCCTTAACGAATACAAGGGTTACGCCGTCAGCCGCGTGCTCCATGATTTCTACGAGCTCGATCCACAAAAAATGGGCTTCTACGGCGGAGGGGGGTTGGACGCGCGAATCGATTTCACGCCCATAGGTTTCGCGATGGGTTGCCTCCCGCCTGGAACGCCGCGGTGGGGGAAGGATTTTAAAGCCGCCCTGGCGCATGATTTCACGCGCACGATGGAAGTCTCCACCCATGGGACTTCGCTGCCGCTGGAGAGCAACAGTTTCTCGTTGGATCCAGAATTGAAAGATGCCTGGGGCTTGCCCGCGCTCCGAATGACCTACAAAGACCATCCGGACGATCTAAAGTTTACCAACTGGCTGATTGAGCGGGCAAAAGAGGTCCACGAGGCAGCGGGCGCTCAGAAAAAATGGAGTTATCCGGCTCGCGAACAGCAGTTTGGCGTGCATCTGCTTGGCACCTGCCGAATGGGGAACGATCCGAAGACGTCGGTGATTAATGCGGACCACCGGACGCATGACGTAAAGAACCTCTTTCTTTGCGATGGCAGCAGCCTGGTGACTTCTGGCCGCGGCCAGCCCACCATGACCATCGAGGCGCTGGCCTTCCGCGCCGCTGATCGAATTACGGCGCTGGCGAAGCGCGGCGAAATCAGCGCCTAATTTCGTGCTCCATTTCCTAAGAGCCGTCAGCTTCCTGTAACTGCGGCGCGAGCCCTTTCGTCACATCACTTACGAGGCAAAGATTCGTGAATAGGAATCGCCGGAATTTCTGGTTTGCTGTCTTCGGGACATCACTAAGCCTCACACTGGCGATTTCGGGGGCGCGGGCGCAGTCCGACACACCGAAAGCTCCGCCGGCCCTAGCAAAGCCCAAGCCAGCAGAAGAAGAATACAAGAACATTCAGGCTCTCAAGGGAATCCTGGCCGATCAAGTGATTCCCTCGATGCAGTTCATTGCGGCTTCCCTTGGTGTTGAATGCGAGTACTGCCATGTGGCGCATGCGAACGAAAAGGATGACAAAAAGCCAAAAGTCACGGCACGCAAGATGATCAACATGATGATGGCAATCAATAAGGACAACTTCGAGGGCAAACGCGAGGTTACCTGCTATTCGTGTCATCGCGGGGCGGCGAAACCGGTGGGCACACCCATCATCACCGTTGTAGAGGCGCAGCTGGCAGCCGAGGAAGAGAAAAAGCCTGGGGAGACAAAAGCCTCGATGCCAGCTGCAGAACAGCTTTTGGACAAGTATTTAGCGGCCGTCGGCGGAGCCGAAGCGCTTCTAAAAATCACGAGCCGCGTACAAAAGGCGACGCTCACGGCGTTCGGCGGCCAACATTTTCCTGCGGAAGTTTATTCGAAGGCGCCGGACAAGCGCTTTTCGGTCATGCATCTCCCGGGCGGAGAGAGTGTCACGGCGTTCGATGGGAAACAGGGGTGGCTGAGCGTCCCCGGGCGCGTGCACATGATGTCGGCAGCGGAAAACGCAGCAGTACGGATCGACGCGGATCTTTATTTGCCGATCCACCTGAAGACGCTGTATCAAAAATTCCAGGTTGATGCCGGTGAAAAGATTGATGGTCATGAAACCTACATGATTGTGGGACAGACCGAAGGCCACCTGCCGCTCCGCCTATACCTGGACAAGGCGTCGGGCTTGCTACTGCGCTTAGTCCGGTATGCGGAAACCCCTCTCGGCAATAACCCAACGCAGATCGACTATGCGGACTATCGCGACGCGAATGGAGTGAAGGTACCGTTTCGCTGGACGCTGGCGCGCCCCGGAAACCGATTCACCATACAGGTCGAACAGGTTCAACAAAATGTTCCAGTGGACGACGCCAAATTCTCCCCACCGCCGACTCCGGCGATTGCTAAGCCTCTTGCTCCCTAACGCTATTCCTGCAGCGTCGGAAGACCAAAGCTTCCCCACAAGTCCTGAAGTTTCTTGTTGCGAGTCCATTGAATATCCGCGAGACTCTGTTCCGAATTCTAAGATCCAGGAGGGGCAAATGGTTCGACTTCGCGGAGCAATGTATTTGGCGGTGATGTGCGCATCATGTTCGCTGCTGGCCAGGCCACCACAAACCGCAAAGGTTTCCATGCCTGCCACAGCCGCTCCGCCTGCCGCAGGGAAACCCGCCGCGGTGATTCCGCCAGCTCCGCACCCTCTGGAGAAGCCAGATCTCGAAGCGTTTTTTGACGGCATCGTTCCGTTGCAGTTGGAGCGCAGCGATGTTGCTGGCGCTGCCGTCCTACTGATGAAGGATGGGAAGGATTTGCTAAGGAAAGGCTACGGCTTCTCCGACGTTTCCAAGAAAAAACCTGTTGATCCCGAGACGACGATATTTCGGCTGGCGTCCATCTCCAAGCTTTTCACTTGGGTTTCCGTGATGCAATTGGCGGAGCAAGGCAAAGTGGACATCGACGCGGACGTAAACAGGTATCTCGATTTTCAAATCGCGGCGGCCTTCGGCAAACCCATTACACTGCGGAACTTGATGACCCACACCGGCGGGTTCGAGGAGGAGATTCGGGACATTCTCCTGACCGATCCAAAGCAGGCATCACCGCTCAGGGAATTCCTGATGGAAAACCAGCCGCGGAGGATCTTTCCGCCAGGGGAAGTGCCTGGTTACTCGAACTACGGCGTAGGACTTGCAGGGTACGTGGTCCAGCGTGTGAGCGGCGAGCCGTTTGAACAGTATGTAGCCACACACGTTTTTCAGCCGCTGGGGATGAAGCATTCCAGTTTTAAGCAGCCGCTTGCAGAGGACCTATCAGCGTTTCCCTCCGACGGGTACAGTGATAATACGGAGAAGCCCGTGGTTGGATTTGAGATATTCAATCCAGCTCCTGCTGGCGGGATTTCGTCCACAGCGTCGGATATGGGCCGGTTCGCGCAGGCACTTTTGAACGGAGGCGAGTGGGACGGGCACCGGATTATTAAGGCCGAAACTCTGAATGCGATGTGGACGAAGCAGTTCGGCGCGTCTGATTCTTTGCCGGCCATGTGCATGGGTTTTTACCAGACTTGGCGGAACGGGCTCCATTTCACCGGGCATAGCGGCGACCTCATCGCGTTCCACAGCATATTTCTCCTCGAGCCCAAGGAAAAGCTGGTGATCTTCATTTCCTATAATTCGGCCGGTTCGGCAAGCAAGACGCGGGCGGAAATCTTGACGGCCTTTGCGGACCGCTATTACCCGTACTCGCAGAAACCGGAATTTCAGAAGCCGTCAGCTGACGGGCTTAAGGCGATTGCGGGCACATATCAAGCAACGCGCCGCTCCGAGACCAACAAACTAAAGATTGGAAGCTTGCTCGGACAGGGCGAAGCCACGGTGGATAAAGAGGGTGTGCTGAAAGTTGATGACTTCAAGGACTTGCGCGGGCACGTGCGGCAATGGAAACCTGTCGGCAAGGATTTGTGGCAGGAAGTGGACGACCAGGGACGGATGTTTGCGATTCGTGATACTTCGGGGAAGGTTGTGCGCGTCGCGGTGAGCTTCCCGGGTGTGCAGTTCGAGCGCGTTCCCTGGTATGAAAACGGCAAAATGATTTTGCCAGCACTGGCGTGCAGCCTGGTGATTCTGGCGAGCGTGGTGGTGGCTTATTTGCTGCGGTTCGGGCGCAGGATTTTTCTTTCCAAGCGGCCGGCGTTCCAACAGCAGCCTGGGAGCGTGCGGCTTACGCTGGGGTCAAGGTTGTCCGCCACGGCGTGGATCGTTCTGACCATCGGAACTGGGGTGCTCATGTCGCGTTTGGTGAATGAGACGATGCTGCCGACGCATGCCCTCGACAAATACTTCGTCATGATGAACCTAGTGACTGGCGTTGCAATCCTTCTCAGTTGCTTCGCTGCTTTTGCGGGATTGCGCGTTTGGTGGCGCTCCGACATCCGCTTCATTTCCAAGTTAAAGTTTTCGTTGGTCGGGGCGGTCAGTGTCTTCCTGACCTGGTTCTCGTTGCACTGGCATCTGATCGGCCCTGCGCACCGATTCTAGAACCGGGATGATGCGGCATCCTCGTAAGGGCAGAATCGGTGCGCAGCATGACAGTGAATTCTTAGGGGCCGGAATACCTTTGCGTGGAGAATGGTGGGCCTGGGTGGACTTGAACCACCGACCTCGCCCTTATCAGGGCAGATCTCTAGACTATAGGAATGGAAGGAGGGGGTGTCTGGCTGGCGAGCAACAAAATCGAGGGTTTCCGCAAGGATGAGAGGCTTGCATTTTTAGATGACATTCTGGATCCCGAAAGCACGTGGGTATTGGGCTTCGCGCACACTCAAGAAAAGGTCTGGACTCGGCTTTTGAGCGCGGCGATACTGGCGACAGCTGAGCACGTTTGTGATCGTGGCGGTTACACTGTGAATCGCTGCGATCTAGGTTGGGGATAGCCTTGAGAGAGCAGCAGATTCCCCGAATTGCTGGAAACGTTAGCAGTTAGCGGTCTTGCGTAGATTCGCTGGAGCCTCGTGCTTTGCAAGCAGGAGTGTAGTATGGAGTTGATGGAAACGTACGGACTATCGAGCATCTGCGGAGGCGGTCAGAGCACCTGCCTCTTGAGCAGGTGCTCTCCATGCAAGGATCTTCTCTTCCAACTAGCTGATAAACCCGGATCGCCAGTTCAAATCAGGCTTCGACAACCAATATCCTTTTTATCTCGCGTCTAAGCGGAAGCGCCTGACTCGGCCGGAGCCCCGTAGCCATGCACTCCGCGAGACGCTCGAAGCTCGTCTCCCAGCCCACGCAAGTCTTGGCGCACGCCTGCGTAAGGAGAATGGACCCCGGCAGCGCTGGCGTAAGTCTGCAACTCGCTTAACTGCCGAAGTGGCGACTTTTGATCAGGCAGATTAGTTTTTGGTGTCCAAGAGACGTGCCATTACTTGTGGATCGGTGGTGGGCAGCTTGCAAACATAGTTTTCGCAAACATAGGCTGTGGAGCGATCTTTCATACGATGGGCTCCCGCCACAAACGGCAGCCAGCGGGCAAGTTGCTGCTGTCCTGCACCACCGTCAGCGAGAAGAAGAATTTTGTTTGGGAGGAACCTGGTGTTGACTTGCCGTAACAGTTCACGAGTGTCACCGGAGACGGGATCGCCGGCGATGAGGACTTGTTTCGTCTGAGCGAGTCGATCACGACGTTTCCCTCAGCCAGTTCAAAGGCAAGGTTGTCTTGGTGAATTTCTGGGCCACCTGGTGCGGGCCCTGCAGGATCGAGATTCCTTGGCTCGTGGAACTACAAGGCAAGTATGCTGCGCGCGGGTTCACGGTATTGGGCGTAGCCATGGATGAGGAAGGGAAAAGCGCGGTTGCTCCGTTCATACAAAAAGAACGATTCAAGGTGGTTGGTACGCCTCAACCCATCAACTACCCGATCGTAGTGGGGAATGATGCGGCGGCTGACAAATTTGGAGGATTGCTCGGGTTCCCAACGTCGGTCCTGATCTCCAAAGACGGCCGTGTGGTCAAGCGTGTCGATGGTCTAGTGAGCTACGACGAGATCGACAAAGCCATCCAATCACAGCTTGACCCAAACGAGGGCTCCGCCCACTGAACGAGATTCGATCGATTTTCCCCTTGTGCCGGCGTGATCTTAATCTAGCGTGCCGGTTTGCACTGCGATCAGAACAGCGTAGCCGAGCTGGCCTTGCTGAATCAGGGAGAGCGTACTTTGAGCCATTTGCTTGGCGGACGTGAAATCAACATTTGGCAGGGCGAGTTTCTTTAGTCCGACGAGGACCTCCGCGCTCAGCAGCTTCATGCGGATCTGGTGAACCATTTCTGTGAGCGCCTCGTCGTGAAGCTCGACTTTTTCCAGTTCGAAAGCTGCAGAACGCAGGTAATCAGCGTAGGTATCAACAGGCTGAGCGTCGGCAATGCACGCGATCCACGCCAGAAGGCTATCCAACTCTTTGGGCAGCGTCGGACCGCGCGTGAGGTCGCTCAGGCCTACGCGGCCGCCTGGGGAGAGAACGCGCGCGAATTCGCGAGCGGCATCAGCCTTATTTGGAAACGTACAGTAGGCGCATTCGCAAATGATTGCGTCGAACGATTTGTCAGGGAAACGCAAGCATTCGGCGTCACTGTGCTCAAATCTGACCAAGGACGAGAGCCCTTTGGCAGAGGCGAGGTGGTTTGCGTCGGCGATATTTTGGCCGCTGTAATCGATGCCTACAACATGACAGCCGAAGCGTTCTGCCAGGAAAAGAGCAGTAGTACCCTTGCCGCTCGCCACATCGAGGACATGGCTCTCCGGTGCGAGATGGAGGAGGGAGCCAACGCGCTCGGTGAGCTTCAGTCCTCCAGGATGAAAGGAGTCACCAAGCAAGATTTTGGCGAGGTCACTCTCATACAGCTTCGCGCAACACTGTTTCAGCGTTTCAGTGCGGGGCGAGTTGGTCTCCGGCGTCCTTTGCTGTCCGCTCATGTCATTGACCAGAGAACTTCAACAGGGTATGTGCGTTGTGTTTCTGTTCCTTGTTGAATTCGAAAGTAATCGGACGGGGAACAAACGCCCACCCTTCTTTGCGGGCGCGAATCCGCTCCGGTTCCAAGGCTTCGAGTTGGATACGAGCCTGTTCGCGATAACCAATCGTGTTATAGGCGCAGAAAGGAACTTGCTTCCCTCCCGGAAGGAGGAACTCCTTGCAACACTTCATCAGGTTCTTCTGATTGAAGGTCCAAGGATCCATGAAATCTTGGAGCATGATCATGAGCATATGCCTTGCGACGTCGCCGACCGTAAGACTCTCCGGCAAGCCGCAGGCCTGACAGGAAAGGGCAAGTTGATCGGCGGATTTCTTTGAGCCGGCCACGGAAGAGGAAGACCAGAGACCTTCCAGGGCGCCTTTGATTTCAAGACTGAAGTCAGGCATCACACGATTCGTGATGTAGTCCAGATAGTCGTGTACGTTCACGATGCGGGGGAGCGGCGTGATTGTTTCGCCGTCGATAAATGCATATGTGACGGAGTTACAGGTGGGGAAGCAGCAGGGAACAGGAACAAAGTCGCTCACTTTGAATTTTCCAGATGTCTGAGATTCAATCAGTTTGAGAACGTCAGGGATGGTCATGCGGGTCATGGGATCGCGTTTGATGTGGCGACCGGCATGGAACGCGGGTTGGAAGTTGATCCCGCGAACGGCGGGGTGCTTGATGGCAAAATCGATAATCCTCCCGACTTCATGCTCGTTGACGCCGCGCTCGATTGCGGGAACGAGCGTGACGTTTAAGCCGATTTCCGCGAGCCGGTCGAGAGCCCGGAGCTTCTCCTCCAGGATGTTAGGCTCGCCGCGAAGGACTCGGTAGGTTTCTGAGTCAAAACCATCGAACTGGAAATAAAGCGACGGACGTACCTCGTTCAGTTGTTCCAGAAAACGATCGTCCTTGGCAATGCGCTTTCCATTTGTGTTGATCATCACAAAACGGATGCCGCGAGACTTTGCAGCACGAACGAAATCAATAATCTGAGGGTGAATCGTTGGTTCACCGCCAGAGAATTGAACGACTTCAGGCGTGCCCTCCGTTCGAACGAAGTCGTCCAGCATTTGTTCAACTTCTTCCATGGTGAGGTTGAAGCCTGGCCGAGCTTCGGAAAAACAGAGCGGGCAATCCATGTTGCAGACGCTGTTCACTTCGATGATGCCGAGGCAGGTGTGCTGCTGGTGGTCGGGGCACAGGCCGCAGTCGTACGGACAACCATCGTGAATTTCGGAGCCATAGGCCAACGGAATGGTGCCGGGTTTGTTGTATTTGCCAAAGGACGTGTACGCTTCCGCGTCGGCGTAAACAAGCGCCTCGAACGGTCCGCATTGCGGGCAGCGCTTGCGCATGTAAACCTTGTTGTCGCGCAGAATGATCTTTGCGTCGATGACTTTTCGGCAGTTCGGGCAAATGCTGCGAGTCAGCTCGTAGAAGACACAATTGGCATCTTTCTTGGCGAGGGGCGAGGTGTTCACGCACGCGGTTTGGTCAAGTTGCGGTGTGTTTTCCATTGGAGAACGACTCCTCACACTTCACTAGCCTCACGAAGCTGTCGCACCTACCGGTCATTCATGTAGTCACCGCAAGCGCCACACCAGCCACAACAGGACGGGCGACGCGACAGTTGAGAACACGCAGTAAAAACAAAAGTGACCTAATTGGGCCATGTCTCGCACTCCAAGAGCATTTGCGAGCGTGGCCAGACCGACTAGAACGAGAAGTGGAATGCGAACCCACTGCTTCTCGACCGGGCCGAGAAGGAGAATAAGAATGATGCTGTAGAGAACAGCGGCGATGTATCCATCGGGGACTCCGAACGGTCGAGCGAAAGGTGCATCAGCGACCGCTTCGCATCCCTTGCCAAAGACAGGGCACCACAGATGTTGCACGGCACGGCTTTGGTAGAGGCCTACATAAAGCATGGCGGCTGCGCTGGACGCGGCAAGTATGTAGGCCAGGACTCGTACGGAGGAATGTGGCGTTAGCGTTTGCATGGTTCAATGCCTGTTCAATGTTTCTTTGGGTTCGCGCTCGCCGGAAGCGTCCTGACGAAATGTACCAAATCCCAGAGGTGTTCGTCCGATTCCACTTTCCCGAATGCGGGCATGCCACTCAGGCGGACACCGTTCTTCACAATCCAGAAGAGTTCCCGGTCCGAATAATTCTGGACCTCGACAGAACTTAGATCCGCTGCGCGTGGATACATCCATCTCCCCGCATCAGTTGGCCTTCGTCCGTTATCGCCGTGGCACTCCGAGCATTCCGTGCCGAAGAGTTTGTCCCCTTCCGCGATACTTGCTTGCATGTCAGTCAGGGCGGGAGGGATGCCAACACGACTGGCTCTTCGAACAAGATAATGCTTGGCCTTAGACGCAATGAACGTCTCTGTTTTGTCCGGCTCGGGCAGCGCACTCAGGTTGAACTGAGAGGCCATCACGCCGCCAACGATTAATAACGGCGTGAGAACTGTGATGGCAATCCAGACCAGGCGCTTCATTTGCTAGCTCCATGAAATGCATGCGTGTCGAGCCGAGAAGGGGCCCGCGGGCAGGCGAGCCCTGATTGCAAACTTCAGGAAGCTCCCTGAATGGTGGCCACGTGGATGGTCTTTGTCGCTTTGTCGTAAGTTCCCTTGACGTGGACTTTTTGGCCGGCAAAGTCGGCTGGTTTTTGCTGATCGTCGAGTTCGTAAACGATCTTCTTCGTTGCGTCGTACAGGACGTACTTTCCACCCATCTTGACGCAGTTTTCAGTACACATCTTCCTGGCCATAGGAGCATTTGGATCCATATCCCCATGGCCTTCTTTCTTCAACATCATTGCGTGCGAGCCATTTTTCGCACACTGGCTGTCCATGATTTCGCCAGTGAAGGTTTGATCCTTCGCCGCCGCGAAACCAGGCATCAGCAATGTGCATGCAGCAACACTCCACACGAACTTCTTCATTTGTTTCCTCCTTAGGATCGATCTACTTCTCGAAAAGCTCTCTTGCATTGCTGTGGTGATTGCTCTGGTCATCCTTCTGACAGGACTTTCTCCAACCTCGCATAGAGCCGCGCGCTAACAGAGAGAGGGACATCAAAGGGTTCGGCATCCGTCACGATCTTAAGCATTGTTCCGGTAGTATCGAACACCACCCGGCAGCGCCGGCATCGAGAGATATGTTCTTCAAGCGCCTGGCGCAATTCGTCTGAGCCCTCGCCGTCGGTGTAAGATGAAAGATTGGCAAGCACATCTTTGCAGTCCATCGTTTTCATAGACTTTTCCTCAACGCCCTGCAGCACGCATCAGCCGCATAGCTACCGCGGTCCCGGCATCCAGAGCCGTATGCACAATCTTCGTTTTCAGTGTTGGCGGCTCTTCGAACTTTTCCGCCAGCGCTTCACGCATCATGAGCCGGGCACGAAGCAGGCGTGACTTCAAAGCCGGGACCGAGATCTCGAGAGCTGCCGCTGCTTCTTCCGCGCTCAGCTCCTCGACATCGCGCAAAACGAAAGCTTCCCGGTAAATCTCCGGCAGCGACTGAATGGCTTCTTCGACGAAGCGGTGAATTTCCTGTTTGCCATAGAGCTGTTCGGGATTGCTCTTCCACGGTTCGTACCGCCTCGGCGTGAAGTTCTTTTCCGCGTTTTCCGCTTGCTCTAGCGGCACAAAATTCTTTCGCGTGTTTCTCTTCTGAATGGCCTCGTTTATCGCGATTCGCGTCAGCCAGGTGGTGAAGCGCGACTCCTTCCGGAACTGATCGAGATGCCGGAAGGCCTTGACGAACGTGTCCTGCATGGCTTCTTCGGCGTCCTCGACGTTTCCGAGAATAGCCAGCGTCACACGAAAGACGCGCCGCTCATGCCTTCGAACAAGCGGCTCGAAAGCCCTCCGCTCGCCAGCCAACACGCTCTCCACGAGGAGAAAATCGTCCTTGTCCGGGACGTCGTGGTTGGCTCGCTCGTCTTTCTGCATTGTCAAAACATGAGACAGGTGCTGAGGTGCAAAAGATTCAAAGAATACTCAGAAATTCTAGCCCTGGGCGGTGATCGAGTTTGAGTCTTTTTGTCCCGGCAGCAGTCCCATTTCTGTGATCGCCCGAAGTGCAGGGGGACTGACATGACTGCAGGTTTGAGGATCAAAAAAGAGCTTGACTCTGGACTACACTCCAGAGTGTAGATTATTGGAGAGGAGCAAGAGCAATGCAGATTGGCGCAGTTGGCAAAAGGATCGGCCTCAGCGTTGATGCGATTCGCTTCTACGAGCGCAACGCACTGCTCCCGCGGCCACCCAGAACACAGGGTGGTTTCCGTCAATTTGACGAAAGCGATGTTGAGACACTGGGGTTCATCCGACGCGTGCAAAACCTTGGATTCACGCTGAGAGAGATTCGCGACCTCTTGGAATTGCGCCGGACTCGCTTGCAACCTTGTGCGCCCGTGCGCCGCCGGCTGGAAGAAAAACTGGCCGATGTGCGGCGGAAGCTTTCCGATCTCCAGAAATTGGAGCATGAGCTTCGTATGGCTCTGCGCGGTTGCAATAAAGAGATGCGTAAACGGTCCGCTCATTGCCCCATTTTGAAAGAAACAAACAAGCCCAAGCCTGAGAGTGGCAAGTGAAAATCGAAAGGCTCCTCACCCACAAAAGCCCGCTTCATTCTCCAGTAATGAGCGGCGAAGGAGAAACGCGATGAAGGAACGATCTCTGGCGATTGGTTCAACGCTCGCCGCTTTATTGGCATCGCTCTGCTGCTTAGGTCCGCTGCTTCTTGGTGGAGCCGGTTTGGGGGCGGTGCTGGTGGCGGCGTTCGCTCCTCTGCGACCGTACTTTCTTGCAGTAAGTGGAGTTCTATTGGCGGGAGGATTTTATTTAGTCTATCGGAAACCGATGGCTACGGAGGCATGCGCGGGAGAGACATGCGTACCGGAGAGCAGGACTCGCCGTATGGCGAAGCCCCTACTCTGGCTAGCGGCGCTTGCGGTTGCTGCCCTGGCGTTTTTCCCATCCTATGGCGTCAAATTAGTTGGCAAACCTACTGCCGCGGCATCAATCTCTCCAGCAACTCTCCAAACCGCCGAATTAAAGATTACGGGTATGGACTGTCCGGTTTGCTCTGGCGTGATTCAACGAAAGCTGCTCGAAACGCCAGGAGTCATGAAGGCCGAAGTGCGGTACCCTGCTGGTTCGGCAACCGTGCAATTCGACTCTTCGAAAACCGATACCAGCAAGCTGATCGCGGTTGTGAAGGATACGGGGTATAAGGCAGCGGTTTCGACCTCTGCGCAAGAATAAGGCGTTTGGCATGACTAGAAAATTTGATCTTGTTGTCATTGGAACTGGGTCTGCCGCATCTGCGGTTACGTCGCGGTGCCGGTCTGCCGGATGGCAGGTGGCAGTCATCGATTCGAGGCCGTTCGGCGGGACGTGCGCGCTTCGGGGATGCGACCCGAAGAAGGTTCTTGTCGGCGCTGCGGAAGCCCTTGACCGGGTCCGCCGAATGAAAGGGAAAGGGATTCGGGCCGAGGAGCTGCAAATTGATTGGCAGGAATTGATGCGCTTCAAGCGGTCGTTCACTGAGCCGGTCCCCAAAAACCGGGAAGAGGGGTTTGCGAAAGCCGGGATCGTGGCGTTCCATGGCCGCGCTCGATTCGTTGGCCCATCCTCCGTTCAAGTAAATGACGAGGTTTTGGAAGGGCGCTATGTCGTCATCGCAGCAGGACAGAAACCGACAGACTTGAAGATTCCCGGAACGGAACATCTCACGACGAGCGAACAGTTCTTGGAGCTAGAGGAGCTTCCAAAGCGGATTTTGTTTATTGGAGGCGGGTATATCGCGTTTGAATTTGCTCATGTGGCGGCGCGTGCCGGAACGCAAGTAACGATCGTCCATCGAGGGGCTCGCTCGCTCCCGCTATTTGACCCTGACTTGGTTGATCAAATTGTGAAGCATACTCGCGAGCTTGGGGTTGACGTTCAGCTCGGCGCGGAAGTCGTGGGTGTTGAAAAAAGCCCCGGCCAACTGGTCGTTCAGGCCTCCGGTTCTGGTCAAAAGCGCACGTTTGAGGCAGACATGGTCGTCCATGCTGCCGGTCGTGTACCTGAAATCGACGACATGAACTTGGATGGAGCAGGAGTCGAATGGGACAGGCGAGGTGTAAAGGTCAATGGATTCCTGCAGAGTGTATCGAATCCGACTGTGTATGCAGCGGGCGACGCTGCTGCGAGTGGAGGCCCGCCTCTCACTCCCGTCGCAAGCTATGACGGCATCATCGTAGCGGCGAACTTGTTGAAGGGGAATGAAAAAAAGCCGAATTATCTGGGCATTCCGACAGTAGTCTTTACGATTCCGCCCCTGGCTTCTGTAGGACTCAAAGAAAGCGACGCACGAGAGCAAAATCTGAAATTCAAGGTCAAGAAAGAGATGACTTCCGGCTGGTATTCATCGCGCCGGGTTGGGGAAAAGTATTCTGGGTTCAAGGTTCTCGTCGAGGAAGGCACGGATCGCATCCTGGGAGCTCACCTGCTTGGCAGCGAGGCCGAAGAAGTAATCAATCTCTTCGGAGTGGCTATGCGGTCGGGGATGCGCGCCGCCGATCTCAAACACATGTTGTTTGCCTATCCGACGCGCGGATCAGATCTGCCGTACATGCTGTAGAAACTTCCAAGGAGACGACGATGCGAAATATGAGGACAAAAACAATCCTATTTAGCGGGCTGCTGGCAATCCTTGCGCCCTTATCAGGATTCAGCCAGGAGCCGTCAAAGGCAGGACAATCTGGAACAGCGAAGCTCCTGGTCACTCAGTGCGCGCTGAGGGTCAGCGGCATGACATGTGGAGGCTGTGCCGGAATGGTGGAGAAAAGCCTGCTCAAGCTGGATGGTGTGACAACAGCCAAAGTGGATTACAAGACCGGCGAAGCGCAAGTGGAGTTCGACGCAAAGAAGACCACGCCCGAGAAGATCGTGGCTGCGTTCAACCAAGCCAATTCGGGCTTTCGAGTCGGGCAGTCGAAACCCAATCGCAACTAGCCCGAAGTCTCGATGAAGCCGAGAAGGAGGAGTCCTCATGGCAGATTGTTGCTCGTTCGGAGATAGTTCCGAAGCTCCAGCGGTGATGGCTTGCCCCGTGAATGGTGCGCGCTCCAAACAAGTGGACATGCTCACAGTCAAGAGTCTCGTCCGTCAGTTACCTCTGGGGATGCCGAAGACGCAATACTATTTCTGCGATGCGCCGGGTTGTGATGCGGTCTATTTCCCCTTCGACCCTCAAGCGCCGACCTTTCGTCGCCAAGATCTGGTCGTGCGGGTTGGTGCTAAAGAGAAGGCCGACCCTATTCCGATCTGCTACTGCTTCGGCTTCACCCGTCAAGACATTTGGGATGAAATCCGTAGTACGGGGAAATCAACCGTGGCGAAGCGGATTACGGCGGAAGTTGAAGCAGGTCGCTGTGCCTGCGAAGTCAAAAATCCCTCTGGCAAGTGCTGTCTCGGCGACGTTACACAGACTGCCAAGGACGGACTGGGCCAGAAAGGAGAGTCCAAGTTATGACGGAGTACAAGGGAACTTGCTGTAGCTCACCAGCAGCAATGTGCTACTGGTTCGCTGCGTCTCTTATAGCGTGGGGAGTACTGAGCCTCATCGGCTTGTATTGGCATCCTCTCCACGGATCGTCCGCCGCTACGGTTCTTTTCGCGATGACAATCGGCTGCGTTGCCAACTGGCTCAGGAATCGCACTCTTCACTGTGCTATTACAGGGCCACTATTCTTGATTGCTGCTGCCGTCTTCCTGCTGTCAGACGCGACGATGATTCACGTCGACAGCCTTCTGGTTTGGCCACTCGTTGTTATGGGAGTCGGTATCGCGTTTCTACTGGAATGGCGGTATACGAGGCTTTCTGCGTCGTAGCTTTGAAGTATCGAGCAGGGCGGCTCGACACCCAGTAATCGTCGCCGCAGGCGGGGTTGTGCCAGCCATTGTGCAGATTCTCGTGGGCGGATGCCCGGTATCCATTCGCGAGATCGCTCTCGCTATCAATGGATGTTGGAGCATCTCGGCATCCTCGGTCCGCTCATCCGCGCTGAAGTCGGCGATACCATTGTGGTCCACTTCCAAAACAACGCCACGGAGCCCCTATAGCATCCATCCCCACGGCGTTTCTTACGACCGCGATTCCGAAGGCACACCTTACCCGGACACCAGCATGGACGCCGCCGGCCTCGTTCCGCCGGGTGGTTTACACACCTTCGTCTGGAATGTGCCGGAGCGCGCCGGCCCAAGCGACGATGACGGCAGCTCCGTCGTGTGGCTATATCACTCGTATAACTGGGAGCCCAGAGATGTCAACGCAGGTCTTATCGGACCAATGGTTATCACACGCCGAGGCGCGGCGCGCCCGGACGGCAGCCCCAAAGACGTGGCCCGCGAATTTACAATACTGTTTATGATTATTGATGAGAATACATCGCACTACCTTCAGAACAACATAGACGCCAACATCCAAGATCCCAAATCGGTGAATAAGCTCGACATAGTTCCCATGGACCTCGAAGGAAACCTCAACCTTGCGGGCACAGGTTTTGCCGCGGCTAACTACAAGTCATCCATTAACGGGTACATGTTTGGGAACTTACCGATGCTCACTATGAAACGCGGCGAGCGAGTCCGTTGGTATGTGATGACTATGGGAGGCCAGGCCAATTTTCACACTCCCCACTGGCACGGAAACGTGGTTACCGTCGATAAACACCACACGGACATCTTCTCGATTTTGCCCGCGCAGTTCGTGACCGCCGATATGGTTCCCGACCGCGTCGGCACCTGGATGTTTCACTGCCACATTGACGAGCACATGGAAGGAGGCATGATGGCTATGTACCAAGTACTTCCATGATCCTTCCCATGCCACGGGCAACTCGGAACTTATCAGTTCGCCCGTCGGATTAGTACCGACAAACGCGCATCTCGTCAGTGCTTGATTTCCTGACGAGATGCCGACTTCCCGTTACCTATCCAGATTGGTTACATTCGATGGCTTGCGAATAAGCTGAAGCGTTGGCATCTTCAACGCTAGCGAAAGACTACGGCAACCCGCGCGACACCACCTCCTCATCTCACCTGTCGCTAACAGATGAGATGAGGTTCGGATGCAAGGATTTGCGGCCAGGAGCTGCGTAGGACGACCGAAGGCACCAAGCCGTGCCGATTGACTGCGCGGGCAGGAAAAATGCAGACGCTGGTCGAAGCATCAGAGGAAATGCCTATGATGCCACCTTGTGTTTCGGGCTGGAACCAATTCCCAAGTCGATTAGCCACTCATTGACAGCGGCGCCGATAACATCAGGATGATCCTCCTGCAAGTAGTGAATGCCAGAGCTAAGCTGCACCACTCTGCAGTTCTTAAGCCCCTTCGCAAAGCTCTCAGCGAAAGCCGGCGATATCAGACCGCCTGGATTTCCCGCGAAAAGGAGCTTCGGGTAAGACGACTGCGCTAGAGCACGATGTGCTTTCTCCAAAGTTGAATGCACATCTGCCGGTTCTCCAGCGATCGGCAACTCATTCGGGAAACACCAAGTGGGTCGCCGCGACTCAGGAGTAGGGAATGGTGCTTTGTAAACAGACATTTCCTCATCCGTCAGCTTTCGTACGGTTCCGAGGGGAAGAACTCCCTCCACGAATGCGTTGCCTTCAAGAATCATGTTTTCGCCCACTCCGGGCGTCCTGAACTTCTGGAAGGTTTCACGTGCAATCGCAGGAAAATTCTCCCAGGTAGGCATTGGCCAGAGGAACTCCATAAAAGCAAGCCCACGGATAAACTCCGGCCTGCGGGCTGCCAGTTGAAATGCGAGCGCGGTTCCCCAGTCTTGCGCTATGACGAATGCTGACGAGATTTCAGCGTTAGCGAGGAACGCATCGAGATACCGAACATGATCGGCAAACCGATACTCGATGTATGGTTTTCCCGATTGGCCGAACCCGATGAGATCCGGTGCTATGCAATGCGCCGTCGGTGCAACCAGCGGAATGATATTCCGCCATATGTACGACGAGGTCGGGTTCCCGTGCAGAAAAAGCGCGACCGGTGCGTCCGGGTTTCCCGCTTCCCGGTAGGCCATGGTGGAACCCATAACACTCACTTGGGGCAGTACAACATCATAAGGAACTTTCATTTTTGCTCTCCTTCTTCTCTTAGTGAGATTACGTTTATGCTATGGGTACTTAATGGGCATCGAGCCACTTCCGAATATTCGAGACGGTATCCTCGTAGAACGTCTTGTAAAGACCATGCGATACGTAGCCGATATGCGGCGTTGCCAGTACGTTGTCCAGCGTCCGGAAGGGGTGAGACGGAGGCAGCGGCTCAATGTCGAACACGTCGATCGCCGCGCCGGCGATTTGCTTGTTCTTCAACACGCTAATCAAAGCTGCCTCGTCGACGATCGGCCCGCGCGACGCATTGATCAACCAGGCCGTTGGCTTCATTCTCTCCAGCTCCGCGGCTCCCACCAGGCCGCGCGTGCGGCTGCTCAACACCAAATGGATCGTTAGGATGTCGGCCCGCTCGAACAGTTGGTCCTTGGAAACCAGGATTGCACCCGCGGCTTTGGCGGCCTCGGGCGTCATGTTCTGGCTCCAGGCAATCAGATTCATTCCAAAAGCGCCCCCAATCCGCGCGACCTGTGATCCAATCCGCCCAAGTCCCAGAACGCCCAGGGTCTTTCCACGCAGATCCGTGCCCACTGTTTGCTGCCAGCCGCCGGATCGGACGGAGTTGCTCTCCGTCACGATATGTCGCGCGGAGGCCAAGATCAGCGCCCAGGTAAATTCGATCGTCGGGTCCGACCTATACCCCGTGTGAACCACTGCGATCCCATGCTCGCTCGCAGCGGCGACATCGATCGACGCGTTTCCAGATCCGGTCGAGGCAATGAGCTTGAGATTGGGAAGGCGCTCAATGACGTTGCGGGGCAACGGGGACCGCTCGCGCATAACGCAAACGACATCAAAAGGCAGCAACCTCTCAATCACGGCGTCCGGATCGGCAAGGTGGTCCTGAAATACGGCGATGTCCGCTCGATCGCGGAGCACCGACCAATCGGCGCTCTCAAGCGCCACATTTTGGTAATCGTCCAGAACAGCGATCTTGTACTTCTTCATTGGCATCCATCCCGCGGTGATTCGTTCGAGTGTCTGTCAGGGTTTAACATTAGCCTTCGCGCCCCGTTCGATTGCCAAGAGCAAGTCGGAGGATGGGAATTTTTCCTTCATAGTATTAATAAGGCTATCCGCATCTTTGGCTTTTTTGAGTTCTTCCTCAAAAACTAATAAATAGTTTCCCGTAAAATCTAGGGCGGTACTCGTGTCCAGGGGAGCGCCAACCTTGCTATGTCCAGGAATAACAACCGAAGGTTTTAGTTCTCTGATTTTCTGTAATGAGTTCAACCATTTCCCTCTGGCCTTACTGTCTGTTTCGGCGGTGTAGACGTGCATGTCATTGAACAAGACATCGCCAGCAATGAGAATTCCCTGTCCAGGAATCCAAAGCATCGTGTTTTCATCGGTGTCGCCTTGGATATTTTTAAGGACCTCTATTTTTGAGCTCTCAAATTCTATAAAGTTGCCGTCGAATTTTTCGATAGCAACAGCGTGAGACGTTGCACCTGTGCCCAAGATCTTTTTCCATTTGTCTATTTTCTCTTGATAGACGATGTTGATTCGATCGACTACCGCAGAAGTGGCAATGATTCTCACTCCCGGATATGCCTCCTTAAAAACCTCCAGACCAAGAAAGTGATCGGCGTGCGCATGGGTAATGTAGATAGTGGACAACGGCTTCTTAGTTTCTTCGATTTGCTGCAATACTTTTTCAGCACTGGTTTTTGTTAACTGCGCGTCGACCAACATCACTTCGCGGCCGCCTTCGATAATCACGGAGTTAGCCCAAAACTGATCGTCGGGAGAGGTGAACACCTTGATTGAAAAACCCTGCTGACCAGCCGCAAATGCAGATGGCCACGAAATTAGAAACAAGAGAGTGATCAAGGCTGAACAAACTGCAAGACGCTCCATAAATTCTCCTATCGTGATTATTCGCCGACGATGGGCACGAATTTGACTGCCACGAAATGCATGCGGCCGTTCGGCGCGAAGGCATCGATGAGCACGGGCAAGTTGAGAGAGACTTTGGCCATCGCCAATTCCAACGGTCCCAGCTTGATCTATTGGTTCGCGCCGCAGCATAACTTCTTCTCGTCCCATTGATCGGTAAATACCACCGGAACCCAGCTATACCCACTCCCTTCCTTGTGCAAGCGACCCAGGGCAGGAAATAAGGACGTATGCGGCGTCGCGATCAAAACATTCTCTCTCGCGAGCCTAGCCAGCAATTGATTCCGCGTCGCCGCAGCTGCAGTCTGGTCGATGTCAAAAATCGCGGTGACCTCGGGATGCTGTAGTTGGACGCGCTGTGCATGGACGATATCGCCCCAAAACAGGATTTTTTGCCCCTTTGACGAAAATTCATAGCCGGTATGTCCCGGGGTATGACCAGGCAGCGGGACGATTTGTATGCCTTCGACAATTGGTTCGGAGCCACTAAACGTGTGCCACTTGCGGGCCTTGATGTACGGCGCTGCGATGGCTTGCGCACTCTGGAAGAACGGTTGCGCATCCTTCGGTGCCTTAGCAGCGATTTCCGGCGACAACCAAAAGTCGCTTTCGGCCTTCGCGACGTAGACCTCGGCATTTGGAAAAACGCGATTTCCGTCCTGAGTTGTGAGGCCGCCAACGTGATCGGAATGGAGGTGCGTGACCAAAACGAGATCGACTTCTTCCGGCGTGTAGCCTGCGCTGCGGAGGCTGCCCGCCAGGCGCCCGAGAGCCCCGCCACCCCACCAGGTGCCGGCGCCTGCATCGACGAGGATTAGCTGCTTGCCCGTGTGGACTAGGAAGCCCATATCAACGACATCTAACATGTGCGGATCTTCCTGCAGTTCCTTGACAACACCATCCATCGTCGCCTTCGTTCCGTTCAGCCAGTGCGGATCGAATACGCCGGTGCCATCGTATAGGGCCGTCACTTCGAGGTCCCCGACTTTCAGTCGGTAGAAGCCCGGCACCTGATCATGGTGCTGCGGTGCGGCAGCCAGAACTGCGTTCGGAGCGCCGACAAAGCTGGCCAGCGCAGCCAGCAGAGCGGCGGCGAAGCGTATCGAATTTCTCTTGAGCACGTTTCTACTCCTAACAATAGGTGAACTCATAGCACGACCTCCCTTGATTTTGACTTCTTTGGTCATTCACGTTCTCCTTCCCCAAATTACGGTTCCAAT
>Ga0209648_10000945_pt1 | contig 23041 bp, 25 predicted proteins | sample GraSoi2013_115cm_FD_185830 | JGI IMG/M metagenome (GOLD analysis project Ga0209648, IMG submission 185830) | Grasslands soil microbial communities from the Angelo Coastal Reserve, California, USA - Sample 9_17_2013_115cm (SPAdes) (version 2) | ecosystem: Environmental > Terrestrial > Soil >... | reverse complement strand
CGCGCTGGAACCCGATCATCGACGTCTTCGATGCGGAGGGCGTCCGCTTCGGCCTCGAGGTGCACCCGACGGAGATCGCTTACGACTTCGTGACCACGCGCAAGACGCTCGACGCGATCGGACGCCGGCCTGGTTTCGGAATCAACTTCGACCCCAGCCACTTTGCCCACCAGTTCCTCGACTCGGCGGCTTATGTGCAGGAGTTCGCGGATCGCATCTACCACGTTCACGTCAAGGACTCCAAGAGAATGCTCGACGGGCGCCGTTCGATCCTCGGCTCCCACATCGACTTCGGGGAGCCGGATCGGGGCTGGACGTTCGTATCGCCCGGTCACGGCGACGTCGACTTCGAGTCCCTGTTCCGGGCCCTCAACCGGATTGGTTACGAAGGCCCGCTCTCGATCGAGTGGGAGGACTCGGGCATGGACCGCGACTGGGGCGCGCCGGATGCGCTGGCTTTGGTGAAGCGGACCGATTTCTCTCCTTCCAACGTCGCTTTCGACGCCGCATTCAAGAAGGAGTAGACGCGATGGGTAAGCAGAAGCAGGTCGGGTTCGTCACGATGGGCGCCGCGGCGGGCGGCAAGAAGATCAAGGACATCGGCGTCGGCATGCTGGGCTACGCCTTCATGGGCAAGGCGCATTCGAACGCCTACCGGAAGATCCAGTACATGACGTGGCCTCCGCCGTTGATGCCCAGGCTCGTGGCGATCTGCGGCCGGGATGAGGCGGCAGTGGCCGAGGCGGCGCGGCGCTACGGCTACGAGAGCTACACCACCGACTGGAAGCGGCTCGTCCGAGACGATCGGATCCAGCTCTTCGACAACGGCGCGCCGAACAACCTGCACGCGGCGCCCACCATCGCCGCCGCGGACGCAGGCAAGCACGTGATCTGCGAGAAACCCCTCGGCCGGACCGCCGACGAGAGCTATGACATCTGGCAGCGCGTGGACAAGACCGGCGTCAAGCACATGTGCGCGTTCAACTACCGCTTCGTGCCGGCCGTGCGCCTCGCCCGTGAGATGCTCGAGGCCGGAGAGCTGGGCGAGATCTACCACTTCCGCGCCCGCTACCTCCAGGAATGGATCGTCGATCCCCAGTTTCCGATGGTCTGGAGATTCGACCGCAAGGTCGCCGGCTCCGGCGCGCTCGGCGACCTGGGCGCGCACGTGATCGACCTCGCCCGCTACCTGGTCGGCGACATCGCGGCGGTGAGCGGTGCGACGAGGACGTTCATCAAGAACCGTCCGGGCGGCAAGGTCGATGTCGACGACGCGTTCGAGTCCGTGGTTGAGTTCGAGGGAGGGGCCGTCGGCACCATCGAGGCCTCGCGATTTGCCCTGGGCCGCAAGAACGGGATGTCGTTTGAGATCAACGGCTCGAAAGGTTCGATCGGGTTCGACCTCGAGCGGTTGAACGAGCTGCAGGTTCACCTGCCGGGCTCGCGTCCGGGAGCCGACGCCCAGGGTTTCCGAACCGTCCTCGTGTCAGAGGCAAACCACCCGTTCTGGCAGTGGTGGTGGCCGCACGGCCACATGATCGGTTGGGAGCACACGATGGTGCACGAGCTGCACCACTTCATCGAGTGCATCGCCAAGAACAGGCGGATTGGCCCGCATGGGGCAACGTTCGAGGACGGCTATCGGACCGCCGAGGTGTGCGACGCCATCCTCAGGTCGGCTAAATCCGGCAGACGCGAGGCCGTTCTCTCCCGCGTGGGAAAGCCAAAGGCGACTCGAAAGCGGGTTACCGCCGGCAGTCGATGAGGACTTTGAGGTGGCTCTCGGGATCGGCGACCAGCGGCTCGAGGCCTCGATCGACCGCGTGCTGCAGCGGAACGCGGTCGGTGATCAGCGATTCAAAGTCGACCTTGCCGGTGCGCAGGAGCTCGATCGCCGGGACGTAGTCGTCGTTCATCGAATGCGATAGAGAAGCCAGGACCACTCGCTCGTCGAGCAGCATGGCGACGAGGTCGATCTCGCGGGGCCAGTCGTGCACGCCCAGCACGACCGTCGTCCCGCTCTTCGCTGTGGCGGACAGCGCATCGCGAAAGCCCGCCGCGGTGCCTGTGCATTCGAAGACGACTGGAACCCGTCCTCCGTCTGGGCCGGGTGGCGCAACCTCGAACCGCATCGCCGCGGCGCGACCCAACCTCGCTGCCGACGGGTCACGCAGGGTGACCGAACGCGCACCGGCCGAACGAGCGACCTGCGCCGCCATCAACCCGATGGTGCCTGCCCCAAGCACATGCACGTCGATGCCCTCGACTCTGCCGGCCCGGCGCACGGCCCGCACCGCTACGGAAAGCGATTCAGCCAGGGCGCCGGCTTCATCCGGAAGGGCGGCCGGCAGCTGGGCGCACATGTATGCCGGGACATTCACCGTCTCCGCAAGCGCGCCGTCGATCATCAAGCCCATCACCGCCAGCTGGGGGCAGAGCTGACGGTTCCCGGAGAGACAGGCGGGGCAGTGCCCGCAGCCGACACTGTTCTCGAGACCCACGCGAGCGCCGGGGTCGATGCCCGCCCCGTCACCCGCCGCGACGACGACCCCAGCACCCTCATGTCCGAGGACGAGGGGAACCCTGGCGCCCGTGAGGGGATGGGGTGAGGTCGGGATGACGATCGGCCCGTGAAGGTACTCGTCGATGTCCGTGCCGCAGATACCGCAGTAGGTGATCGCAACGGTGACCCAGCCCGCGGGTGGCTTCGGCGTGGACGGCCACTGCTGCACCCGAATGTCGCGTCTTCCGTGATAGACGGCGGCAAGCACCGACCACTTTTAGCACAGGGGCTCCCGATCCGATCGCTCGCCTGGGCGCCTAACATCGCGCCAGCGTGGCACGCCCGCTCGAGATCAGCGACCTCATCGTTCGCTTCGACTCGGCAACGCTCGAACCACTGCCGGTATCGAAGAGCGAGGTGGTGGCCGCGCTGGTCGCAGCCGGCGACCTGAGCGCCGCGCGCATCGTCCAGCGCCTGCCTGAGAGAGCAGGCCACCTGGACGAGGACTTCGTAAAGCACCTCCTCGTGGAGGTCCACTGCGAGATCCAGCGGCTGGCGGAGGAGTTCCAGCACGGCCAGCGGATGCGCGCGATCCTCGCGCCGCTAGTGGCGTCCATGCGGGGCTCTGTCCCGCGGCCGGTTCGCGTGGTGGACGTCGGCTGCGGCACCGGCTACGTCCTGCGCTGGCTCGCGAAATTTGGAGCCTTGGGACAAGACGTGGAGCTGATCGGCGTGGACTTCAATCGCGACCTGGTCGAGGAAGCAGCGCGCCTGGCCGCGGAGGAAGGGCTCGACACTCGGTTTGAGCACGGCGACGCCCTCCGCCGCGACGAGGGGGCCGACGTTTACATCTCGACCGGGGTCCTCCACCATATCGAGCTCGAGAAGTTGGCAGGGTTCTTCGAGCGGCAGCGCGATGGCCAGGCCGCCGTCCATTTCGACTTCAGGCCTTCGCGCCTGGCCTGGCTGGGTTCGTGGGTGTTCCACCAGCTCCGCATGCGCCATCCGCTGTCACGCCACGACGGAGTCGTCTCCGCACTTCGCGCCTATCCACCGGAGACCCTCCTCCGAGCCGCGCGCCGGGGGCTTCCCGGATTCGATGTGTCCATGCGCGACGACCGCGCGCTGGCCGCATTCCATATCCTGGTCGCGCGGCGCCCAATTCGTGAAGGCCGATGCTGAGCGCGCTGCTGCTCTACGCGCTCGCCACCGTGGACGGAGCATTGGTCGGCTATCGCGTAGCGTCGGGGCGCTCGGCGCTGGTCGACAAAGGCTCGTACTACTGGCGCTCCATCCTTCGGGGGGCGCTCTTGGTGCAGCCCGCGATCGGGGTGGCGGTGTTCGTGGCCGTCCTCCTGTTGCTGGTGGCGGCCGATTCGGGCCGGCTGACGCTCGAGCTGGTCGGGATGTGCCAGCGGATGCTGCAGGTCTACGTGCCTTACGCCGTCGTGGTGCTGGTAATGCTTGCCCTGCGCGCGGTGCCCTCGACCGACCTCAGGGTCGCCACGAGCGTCACGGTGCTGGGGCCCGCGACCGCGCTGCGGCCCTACGTCATGGTGGCGGGAGTCCTTTGGGCGGCGCTCGCCAGTCTGCGTCCAGAGATTCTGCTGATGGCCACGTTCCTGGCCGCCTTGATGCTCGCCTTCGAGCCGCTGCTGGAGCGCAGGCGGCCGCGAGTGTGATGGCCAGCATGCTTCAAACCGATGCCGGTCTCCCAAGATGGCGAGCTGAGCCATGAGCCTCGACATTCTTCTGTGGGCCTTCCTCGCGTCCTACGTGATCCACCTCGTCGACGAGACCACCATGAATGGGGGCTTCATCCTGTGGATCAAGACAAGCTTCTGGCCGACCTACACCGGGCGGATGAACTTCTGGTTCAACAGCGGCGCGGTACTGGGCATCACCGTAAGCAACCTGCTTGCCGATCTGTTCGGCGGTCACTGGGTCATCCTGGTGCTGATCTGGGTCTCGGGGTTTGCCCTCCATGGCATCACGCTGCACCTCTTCTGGACCATCAGGCAGAGGAATCTGTCCCCCGGGCTTGTGACCAGCGTCCTGTACTGGATCATGGCCTACTTCTTCGTGAGGTACGGCTTCCTGGCCGGTCACATTTCCGCCTCCGATTTTTGGACAGGGACCATTCTTGGAGTCCTGACCGTGGGCGCCTTCCTGACCTTCGTCCCGACAGTGGTGATTCCAAGATTGATGCGTGGTCGTATGCGGCGAACGACTGAAGCGGCGCGCTAGCCAACCACCCGCCTGGGGTGGCCCTAGCCCACCATGCGCTCCGCCGCACACTCCGCTGCTCGCCTCAGGAGGAGCTGGCGCTCCGGCACGTTCTCCGTCAGCGAAGCGCTGCGCTCAAACTCGGCGCGCGCCTCATCGAACCGGCCGAGCTTTCGGAGGAGGTCTCCACGCACCGCCGGCAGCAGGTGATAGGACTCGAGCGAGGGCTCGGAGACAAGCGCGTCGACAAGTTCGAGGCCGGCTGCCGGGCCGAACGCCATCCCCACGGCGACCGCCCGGTTGAGCTCGACGACCGGCGAAGGGGCGAGCTGGGCGACCGCGTCGTACAGCGCCACGATCCGCGACCAGTCCGTCTCCGCCGCGGTCTTCGCTCGAGCGTGGCATGCGGCAATCGCCGCCTGCAGCGCGTAGGGACCCAGAGCACCTCCGAGCGCCTCGGCGCGTTCGAGCTCGGCCAGGCCGCGACGGATGAGCAGGCGATCCCAACGCGCTCGGTCTTGATCGAGCAGGAGGACGGGCTCGCCGGAAGGTCCGACACGCGCGCCCAGGCGTGAGGCTTGAATCTCCATCAGGGCGACGAGGCCGTGGACCTCGGGCTCGTCAGGGGTCAGCGCGGCCAGGATGCGGCCCAGGCGGAGCGCCTCGTCGCACAGCGCCGGTCGAACCCAGTCGCTGCCCGCGGTAGCGGAATACCCCTCGTTGAAGATCAGATAGATCACCTCGAGGACGGACGCCAGGCGCGCAAGGCGCTCGGCGCCGCCGGGGAGCTCGAACCGGACGCGCGTCTCGGCCAGTGTCCGTTTCGCCCGGACGATCCGCTGCGCGATGGTCGCTACGGGGACCAGGAAGCCTCGCGCGATCTCCTCGGTCGTCAGCCCGCCGAGGACGCGCAGGGTGAGCGCGACCCGAGCGTCCATCGCGAGAACCGGATGGCAGGCCATGAAGATCAGGCCGAGGAGATCGTCGCCGACCTCCTCGTCGAGCTCTGGGTCCAGGCCTTCCTGGGCCGGCTCGACAGCCTGTCCGATCAGCTCGTGCTTGCGCTCGAGCGTCTTGCGGCGCCGGATCGCGTCGATGGCTCGGTGCTTCGCGGTGCCCATGAGCCAGGCTCCGGGCCGCTCCGGCACGCCCTCCGACGGCCACTGCTCGAGCGCGGCGACGAGGGCATCCTGCGCGAGCTCCTCAGCCGTCCCGATGTCGCCCACGACGCGGGCCAGCCCGGCGATCAGCCGGGCCGACTCGATCCGCCAGATGGCATCGATCGCGCGATGCGCTTCGGCGCCCGCGTTGTCGCGGCGACCCGGGTGGGCGGTGGCATCTCCTTTTCGCGGACTTATGGCGAGCGCTCCTTCACATGCCCTCGAACTCGACGACCTCGCGGACCTCGAAGGTCCCGCCGTCGTAGGGTGCGCGCTTGAGCCACTCGAGGGCCTCGTCGATCGAGCGCACCTGCCACAGCCAGTACCCGGCCACGAGCTCCTTGGACTCCGCGAACGGCCCATCGATGACGGTGCGCTTCTTGCCGTCGAACCGCACGCGCTTGCCCAGGGAACTCGGGTGGAGGCGGCCAGACTCGAGTACCACTCCCGCCTTGACCAGCTCCTGGTCGAACTTCAGATATTCGGCCATGGCTTCCGGGGTTGGTGGAGCCGCCGCCTCGCCCTGGTTGCCTTCTTTGGCCATGATCAAAACTCGCATCTCTGTCTCCTCTTATTACAATTTCGGTGCTTGGGCTTCGAGGCCTCACCCACTCATCGAACGACCGGCGGCCTTTTCGACATCCCCTCTGGACAGCCTAAGGATGGGGGGGACATGCAATTAGCAGGTTGCATTTCTCTGGCAGGCGGTCTAAGATGCAACCATGAAGTTGCATAACAGCACCGACCGCATAGAGAAAGAGATCGTCCTCCGGGCACCCCGCTCGCGTGTCTGGCGCGCACTCACCAACGCTGACGAGTTCGGCGCGTGGTTCGGAATGAAGCTCCAGGGTTCGTTCACACCGGGCTCGACTGTCTCGGGCATCGTCGCGATGTCCGACCATGAGCGTGTAACCATCGAGATGGCCGTCGAGCGGATGGATCCCGAGAGCCGGCTGTCTTACCGCTGGCATCCCTACCCGGCGCACGCCGACGTGGACCACTCGAGCGAGCCGACCACCCTGGTCGAATTCCAACTCGAGGAAGTCGCGGGAGGCACCCTGCTCACCGTGGTCGAGTCAGGCTTCGACCGCATCCCGGTAGGCAGGCGTGCTGAAGCATTCCGCATGAACACCGTGGGATGGGCTGAGCAGCTCGAGAACATCGCGCGATATGTCGCTTCATAGCGCCGGCTGGCGCGGAGTTTCCCGCGCCGCGCCGGTGTTTGCGGCGCTTGGTGACGAAACCCGGCTGGCGCTGGTGGCCCGGCTGAGCGCCGAGGGCCCTCTCTCGATCGCCCGCCTGACCACGGGATCCGCCGTGACGCGACAGGCGATCACCAAGCACCTGGACGTGCTCGCCTCGGCCGGGCTCGTCTCGGATGTGCGCCGTGGCCGCGAGCGCATCTGGGAGCTCGAGCTCCAGGAAATGGAAGCGGCGCGAACCTATCTCGAGCGCGTCTCGAAGCGCTGGGACGAAGCGCTCGCCCGGCTGAAGCGATTCGTCGAGGATTGAGAAGGGGAACCCATGCTCGTGAACGACAAAGTTGAGGTCGTGACCGGAACCAGGACTCCCACGACCGCAGCCGCTCTGACCGTCACGATGGGCCTCGCAGCGGCGGCCTGGGTCGTGGCGGTCCGGCAGATGAATGGCATGAACATGGGCGCCGCTACCCAGCTTGGCTCGTTCGCGTTCTTTGTCGCGCTGTGGGGGTCGATGATGGCGGCGATGATGCTGCCGGGCGCCGCTCCGGCAGTCTTGAGGCGTGCACATGCGGCCGGCGTGCGAGCGGTGCCTCTCTTCGTAGCTTCGTACCTGGCCGTCTGGACGCTCGTCGGCGTCGTCGTGTACGCCGCGTACCGGCCGCACGGGTCGCTTGTCGCAGGCGTGGTTGTAATCGCCGCCGGTCTATACGAGCTCACGCCGTTCAAGCAGCGCTTTCGCAGGCGCTGCCGCGAGAGTGTCCGCACCGGGTTCCACTACGGGCTCGACTGCGTGGGGTCGAGCATCGGACTGATGGCGATGCTGGTGGCGCTGAGCGTCATGAGCGTCGCCTGGATGCTGCTGATCGCCTTGGCCGTCTTCGCTCAGAAGCTTCTGCCTTCGAAGGCCGCCTTGGATGTCCCGCTCGCGCTTGCGATCGTCGGTTTTGGAATCGGAATTCTCGTCGCACCCTCGTCAGTTCCCGGACTCATGTAGCCACTGAAAGGAGTGAAACAATGACCAACCACAAGATCGGAACACGTGCGGAGTGGCTTGCGGCCCGCCTTGAGCTGCTCGAGGCCGAGAAGGCGCTGACGCGCCGGAGCGATGAGCTTGCGAAGCAGCGCCAGGAGCTGCCGCGCGTTCGAATCGACAAGGAGTACCGCTTCGCGACCGACGAAGGGACGGCGTCCCTCGCAGATCTCTTCAGAGGACGCTCGCAGCTCCTCATCTACCACTTCATGTTCGGGCCTGACTACACCGCCGGGTGCCCCTCATGCTCGGCGATCGCGGACGGTTTCAACGGCTCCGCCGTCCACCTCGCGAACCACGACGTCACGCTGTGCGCCGTGTCGCGAGCACCACTCGCGAAATTGCAGGAGTACAGGCGCCGCATGGGCTGGACCTTTCCCTGGGCGTCATCGTTTGACACCGACTTCAACTACGACTTTCAGGCGTCGGTCACCAAGGAGGAGTGGGACTCGGGAGCCGCCGAGTACAACTTCCGCACGGCGGACTTCCGGCTGCCGGAGGGCGGCGAGAAGGACCCGTTCGTCGCGAAGATCACGACCGCCGTCGGAACTGACTGGGCGACCTATCGGAAAGAGGGGCCCGGCGTGAGCGCGTTCGTGCTCGAAGACGGCGTGGTGTACCACACCTACTCGGCTTACGAACGCGGCATCGACGGCCTCTGGAGCATGTACCAGTGGCTCGACCGAGCGCCGCTCGGTCGCAACGAGAGCGGCCTGTGGTGGCGACGCCACGACGAGTACGAGAGCTCGCCTACGGAACTTCCGGCGGGGTGAGCGTTCTAACGACAGCTCCTGTTTGCATCGGCCGGGTGCTTGACTCTAATTCGCTGCGACGATGCGTCGCATCAGGTGGAGCTCGGTCTGATAGATGTGGGCCGACTTCACCGTCATCGTGAGCGCGCCGACTGCTGCGTCGAGATCGCCGGCCACTCGAGTTTGCAGCGCCGCGAGCTCGACGAGATTGGCGTAGCCCTTGGTGCCGAAGTCGATGGAGTGCGCGTAGACCGCGAGCTGCAGCTCGCCCTCGACGAGCCAGAAGTCGAGCACACTGACGCACGGGATATAGCTGGTGTCGGTCAGTGGCTGGAAGGTCGTGATCGTCGCGTCGCGCGCCGATGGGTTGGCGGCCAGCCGGTCGATCACCCAGCCGACCTGGTCGCGGCCCGTTCGGGCGTAGTCGTACAGGCGCGTCGCATAGCTGTCGGCGTCCCCGAGGTCTGCCACTCGGGAGTGGTCGGTGAAGTTCGCATGCATCCAGGCCACCCGCTCGGGGTCGCCGTACTGGGCGATGATCGGATCGTCCACCTTCGGTGAATGCACGTCGAGGGTCGCGCGGAACACCTCGACGATCGGCAGTCCTTCCCAGCTCCCCGCGACACCATCTTCCAGAATCGCCGCCGCGATCGCCATCCACGCCTCGCCCAAGGTCGTGACCTCAATCCGCGCCGGGACAAAGACCTCATTCATGCGTTTCGCATCCCATCGGTGTCGAGTGCCTGTCGACGAGCTAGCCTAGATCGATGCCGGTACGCGGTCGCGGTGTTCTTCACGAGCTCAATGCGCGCCGGCTACCTATCTCGAGGCTGGGCTTGCGGACCTCAGGCGGTAGTGGTGCTCGGGCCGGCCCGGCCCGCCGTAGCGCATGGTCAGCTCCACCTTGCCCAGCTGGCAGAGGTGATCCAGGTACCGTCGCGCCGTTACGCGGCTGACGCCGGCCGCGTCCGCCACGGCTGTCGCGGCCAGTCCGGATTGCGACTGGCTCAACGCCTGGATGATCAATTCCAGCGTGGCGTCGGACAGACCTTTCGGTAGGGGCTCGTTGCGCGGCGTCCTCAGCGCGCTGAAGATCCGGTCCACGTCCGTTTGCTCCGCCTGTCCGATTCGCGTCATGCGATCGCGGGCCGCGGCGTAGGAGAGGAGCTTCTCTTCGAAGGTCGCGAACAGAAATGGCTTGATCAGGTAGTGGACGACGCCGCCTCGCATCGCCGCCCGCAGGCTCTCGACCTCGCGGGCTGCGGTAATCGAGACCACGTCCACCGGCGGATGGTCGCCTTCGCGCAGCTGCTGCAGCACCTCCAGGCCGGACAGGTCCGGCAGGTAGATGTCCAGCAGCACCAGGTCCGGCCTCAGCCGGTCGACGCTCTCGAGTGCCTCAGCTCCGGTGTGGGCTCGCCCTGCGACCGCGAAGCCGGATACTCGCTCGACGTAGGCGCAATGGAGGTCCGCGACCCGGTAGTCGTCGTCCACGACCAGGGTGCGGATCATCTGACCGCGGTCACCTTCAGCGGAAGCCGGACGGTGAACAGGGCCCCACCAGAGTTGACCACGCTGACCTCACCCCCGTGCCGGTGGGTCACCTGGCGGACAAGCGCTAGGCCGAACCCGCGGCGCTTACGACCAGGGCCGGACTTTGTGCTGAAACCCTCCTGGAAGATCTGACCATTGACGCCTTCCGGCACGCCCGGACCAGAGTCGTGGACGCTGATCACGACCTCGTCCTGCTGCTCGGTGACGGAAACGCTGACCCACCGCTCCGTGCTCGAGGTTGCCGCCGCGTCCAGCGCGTTGTCGATCAGGTTGCCGAGGAGGGTGATCAAATCCTCACTGTCCAGAGCGCTGCGGGTCATGACCGTGTTGTCGCTCACTCGCAGCTCGACTCCCCGCTCGGACGCGAGGGCGGCCTTCGCCAGCAACAGCGCGCCTAGAACCGGGTCTCCGACCCTGTCGAGGAGCGCCTCGGTGAGCTCCTGATGCACGCCCGAGGTCTGGGCGATGAGCTTCATCGCTTCGTCACCACGACCCATCTGGACCAGACCCGCGATCGTGTGCAGGCGGTTCGAGTACTCATGCGCCTGGGCCCGCAAGGCATCGGTGAGGCTCTGGACCAGACCCGCGATCGTGTGCAGGCGGTTCGAGTACTCATGCGCCTGGGCCCGCAAGGCATCGGTGAGGCTGTCAACTCCGAACCCGCGGGCAAGGCCCGTCAGCTCGGTCGAGTCGCGCAAAGTGGCGACGTGGCCGATCTCGCGGCCCTGGACGCGAATGGCGCGCCGGCTCGCCACCAGCACGCGGTCCCCAGCAAGGAGGACCTCGTCTTCATCGTTCAGGCCACCGGAGAGAAACTTGAGCAGGCGGCCAGGCGGCAGCACCTGCGACAGCCTGCGCCCAACACAATCCGAGGGCAGGGCCAGCAGCCGGCGTGCCTCGTCGTTGGCGAGGGTGATGGTTCCGTCGCGATCCGTGGCAATGGCTCCCTCGTGTATCCCCTGAAGGCTAGCCTCGCGTTCTTCAAGCAGCCCCGCGATCTCAAACGGCTCGAGCCCGAACGTCTGGCGCTTGAGGCGTGAGGCAAGCAGCATCGAGCCCGCGACGCCAAGGCCGAGGGCGAGCAACACCGTCACAGCGAACCCGGGCAACTCAGCCAGGAGCTGATTGAACACGGCGGTCTCCAGGAAGCCGACGGACACCATCCCGATCACGCCGCCCGCGTGAAAGATGGGCGCCTTGCCGCGCGCGGAGACGCCGAGAGTGCCTCGCTGCACGCCCACCCAGGTGTTGCCCTCGAGCACCGTGCGGGGGCTTTCGTCCACGGGCTTGCCGATCAGGGCCGGATTCGTGTGTGAGTACCGAATGCCCTCGCGATTGGTGATGACCACGAAGGTGGCGCCCGTCGACCGCCTGACCTGCTCCGCCGTCTTCTGGATGAGGCCGTCGGGATCCCCATTGAGGAGCGCGTCCTGGATCGCACTGTTGGAGGCGACCGATTCGGCGATCGCCAGCGAGCGCTGCTCGTACTGGTGGTCGAGCTCCCGGCTCGCCTGCCAGACGGCAGCCGCGGCTCCCATCAATGCCGACAGCATGATGATGGCAACCTGGAAAACCAGGATCTGGTAGGCCAGCGGAAGCCGCGTTTTCACGGGATGGTCCTCGCTGATCGTATTACCACGCCTCAACCCTGCGGGTGACCAAAACGACCAAAACGGCCACAACGACCGCATGGATTGTGTGGAGCGCACATGGGATCCAACCTCAGCGGTGATGAGCCCGGCGATCGAGCTTCGTCGCGTGACGAAGCGCTTTCTCACTCCGTCCGGCGGAATCTACACAGCGCTGCGCGACCTCGACATGGTGGTCGAGCCGGGTGAATTCTGTGCCGTGGTCGGTCCCACCGGCTGCGGAAAGTCGACCACCCTGGCCCTGATCTCAGGCCTCGAGCCGGCCAGCGAAGGCGAGGTCGAGGTCTTCGGCCAGCCGGTCAACGGCATCGCCGACGGAATCGGGTACGTATTTCAGGCCGATGCGGTCTTCCCGTGGAAGACGGTGCTGGAGAACGTCGCCGCAGGACCGCGCTACAGCGGCGCGTCGAATCGCGACGCCAGAGAGCGGGCGCGCGACTGGATCTCCAGGGTTGGCCTCAGCGGTTTCGAGGACCGCTATCCATATCAGCTCTCGGGTGGTATGCGCAAGCGCGTAGCGCTGGCGCAGAGCCTGATCAACGGACCGCGCATCCTGCTCATGGACGAGCCGTTCAGCGCCCTCGACGTACAGACGCGCTCATTGATGGAGAACGAGCTCCTGGCCCTGTGGGCAGCCAGCTCGGCATCGGTCGTGTTCGTGACCCATGACCTCGAGGAAGCGATCTCGCTGAGCGACCGCGTCTTTGTGATCACAGCCGGACCCGGGACGGTCAAGAGCAACTACAAAGTCGATCTTCCGCGGCCCCGCAACGTCGCCGAAATTCGATTCCAACCACATTTCGCCGAGATCTACGAAGAGATCTGGAAGGACCTCAAGGACGAAGTCCTTGTGAGCTATGAACGTCAGAAGCGCAGCGGCGCGGCTTAGCGTCCGCATGAACGCGGATACGGAGCCGGCTGAGCGGCCGCTGCCGGATCTGGCGGCCGGGCGACGGCGCGATGCACAGCGCCGGCGGCTGACCGTCGCGGGCCTCCGCCTCCTGCTCGGTGTCGTTTTCCTCGGCACCTGGGAGCTCACGACTCGGCTTGGCTGGATCGACGTCTTCTTCTGGTCGCAGCCGACCGCGATCGCCGCGAAGCTCTGGATCTGGATCACGCAGGGCACCGACCTGGGTCCCTTGTGGGACCAGGTCCTGGTCACCATGGAGGAGACTGTCGGCGGCTTCATCGCCGGCTCGATCCTGGGCATCATCTTCGGCGTCGCGCTGGGTCGCAGCCCGCTGCTCTCGGACGTGCTGGGTCCGTACATCAAAGCCGCCAACGCGATCCCGCGTGTCTTGATGGGCGCTCTGTTCGCGGTCGCGCTCGGCCTGGACATCAGGTCGAAGATCGCGACCGCCGCGGTGCTGGTCTTCTTCGTCGTCTTCTTCAACGCGTTTCAGGGCGTGCGCGAGGTGGACCGCAACCTCATCGCCAACGCCCGCATCCTCGGCGCCGACGAGAGGCGGTTGACCACCGAGATCCTCATCCCGTCGGCGCTCTCGTGGATCATCGCCAGCCTGCACATCAGCTTTGGCCTCGCGCTCGTCGGTGCGGTGGTGGGAGAGCTGTTCGGCGCGACGCAGGGCCTCGGCGAGCTGATCTATGCGGCGAAGAACAACTTCGACACCGCCGGCGTGTTCGCCGGCATCACGTTGCTGGCTGCCATGGCGCTGGTGGCAGAGGCGTTGATCACAGCGCTCGAGAACCGCTTGATCAAGTGGCGGCCGCAAGCCGTCACCGAGGCAAGGATTTGAAGGAGGAACGGCGTATGCGTAGGCGTTTTCAACGGCTGTTCACGGCGACCGCGCTGCTCACGATCGTGGCGGCGTGCGGCGGCACCACGCCGACCACAGGGGGCACTCAGGCCACGGTCTCTCTGAAGATCATGGTCGGAGGGCTCAACAAGCAGATCTACCTGCCGAACATGCTGGCCCAGCAGCTTGGTTATTTCAAAGCGGAGAACCTGGACGTCACCCTCATCGACGAGGGCTCGGGCCAGGCCTCTGAGGAAGAGGTGGTCGCCGGCAACGTCGACGCCGGTTCGGGCGCCTACGTGCACCCCATGGTGCTCAACACGCTGGGCAAGAAGATCGAGACGATCTGCCAGTTCGGCATCGCGCCCGGTGAGGCGGAGGTCGTCGATTCCTCGCTGACCAACATCTCGACCGCGAAGGACCTCGGTGGCAAGAATCTCGGCGTCACCGACATCGGCTCCGGCACACACGTCCTGACCCAGGCAATCCTGGGCAGCGCCGGCCTCGACCCGACCAAGTCGCAATACGTGGCCGTCGGCGCAGGCGACACATTCATCGCCGCGATCCAGCAGCACAAGATCGCAGCGGGCATGACCACCTTTCCGACGATCTCGCGGCTTGTGAACAGCGGGAAGGGCAAGATCCTGGTCAGCCTTCTCACCCCGGCCGACACGCGTACGGCCCTGGGCGGCGACTACCCGTTCATCGGCATCTTCGCCAAGAACGACTGGGTCAGCGGCAACAAGGACGTCGCGCAGCGGTTGGTCAACGCGTACGTCAAGACACTCAAGTTCATCCACTCTCACAGCGCGTCCGAGATCGCGGACAAGATGCCGGCGGATTACTTCGCCGGCGACAAGGCGTCTTACGTCGCCGACCTGCAGAGCCAGCTCGGAATCTTCGGAACCGACTGCAAGATGCCAGCGGGCGGCCCCGAGAACGTCCAGAAGATCCAGCAGCAGTTCGTGGCGAGCTACAAAGGCAAGTCAGCCAACTTGAGCGAGACCTACACCAACGAGTTCGCCGACAAGGCGAGCTAGAAAGCAGCATATGAGGCTGAGGGGACCAGGCCGCGCCTGGTCCCTCAGAGTCCGTGATCGGAAGGGGGTATTCTCATCGGCCGATGGAGATAGTCCGCAACTTCTATCGCCACAAGCTCCGGAGCGTCCTGACCATCTCAGGCATCGTCATCGGCGTCCTGGCGCTCACGACCATGGGCGCCCTGGCCGAGAACTTCAACGCGCTGCTGGACGGAGGCGTCCAGTACTTCGGATCGAACGTGCAGGTCGGTCCCCCGGTGGGACAGGCCGCCTCGCTCCTGCCGCTGACCAAGATCGACGAGATCCGCAAGGTATCGGGCGTCGCTGCCGCTTTTCCGACCTATGGCTTCTCCGCCAAGCCCGGGGCCGTGAGCGTCGTCAACTTCGGCATCCCTGACACCATCATCGCGAGCGATCCCACCGAAGCGGCATGGGGCAACCTGAAGACGACCTACGCCCAGGGCCATGCCATCGACGCGGATTCCAGCGGCGAGGTTGTGCTCGGGTCGACGATCGACAAAGAGTTCAACAAGAAGATCGGCGATAACATCGAGCTGCCTGTCAAACCGCGCGATGCCACGCCGGACTTCGTGAACCATCCGTTCAAGGTCGTCGGGATCCTCAACGTCACGCGAACTGCACCGGATACGTTTGCGTATATCAACATCACCGACGGCCAGATGCTGCTGAAGGACAGCCTGCCGTTTGCCGTGCGTGATGTCATCGACGTGACGGCGATCGCCGAAGGCATCGACGTTTACGCGAAGTCCGGGACGCCAATCGGCGAGCTCGACAAGATCGCAGACCGGATCAACAGCCAGGTCGGCGGGGTCAAGGCATCGAAACCAAGCGATCTGGTCAACAGTTTCAAGCAGGGCGGTGCGATCTTCACCGCCATCACCACTGCGGCGGCGCTGCTTGCCTTGATCATCGGCGGTCTGTCGGTCGTCAACACGATGTTCATGGCAGTGGCGGAGCGCGTGCGCGAAATCGGCCTCAAGAAGGCAGTCGGGGCGACGACGCTCGACATCATGGGAGAGTTCCTTGCGGAGGCGACACTGATTGGCGTCATCGGCGGCCTGGTCGGCTACGGTCTCGGCGCGCTGATCACTATCGTCGCCAACGCATCAACGCCACCCGGCCAGTCGACGCTGTTTCTCATCACGCCCAGCCTCACGATCCTCGCTATCGGCTTCGCCACCGCGCTCGGAGCCGTCGCCGGCGTGCTGCCGGCATGGCGCGCAGCACGCCTCGACCCGGTCGTCGCCCTGAGGAACGAGTAAGAGTTGGCGAATGTTCGTCTGGTCGACCTCGCGAAGCAGTATCGGCGGGGCAACGAGGTCATCCGGGCGCTCGATGGCGTGACCCTGGACATCGACAAGGGCGAGTTCGTCGCGGTGGTCGGCCGCTCTGGCAGCGGCAAGACGACGATGCTCGATCTCATGGGCCTCCTCCTCCGCCCGACCTCGGGGAGCTTGTTCATCGACGACATCGACACCGGTCGGCTCGGAGACAGCGAGCTTGCCCGGGTGCGAGCGCGCCGCATCGGTTTCGTTTTCCAGGAATACAACCTGCTCTCGGGCCTGAACGTCCTGGAGAACGTTATGCTGCCCCTCCGCTACGTGAGGGAAGGAAAGAACGGGCGGTCGCGGGCGGTCGAGCTGATCGACCGGGTCGGCCTGAGCGACCGGACCCGGCATCGGCCGTCGGAGTTGTCCGGAGGTCAGGCACAGCGCGTCGCGATCGCGCGCTCGATGGTGAACAGCCCCTCTCTCATTCTGCTCGACGAGCCGACCGGCGCGGTCGACACCGAGACCGCCCAGCAGCTTGTCGACCTGTTAAAGCGTCTCAACCAAGAGGACCAGGTGACGATCGTCATCGTCACGCACGACCTGGACATCGCGAAGCAGACGGCGCGGCAGATCCGGCTGAAAGATGGCAAGGTCCTGACCGATGAGAGAGTGACCCCCGGAGTTCCAGCAGGCTAATAGCAACCCGTCGGTTCGAGCCGCCTTCAGGGCAAGCTCAGTGCCCTTAAGGTATCCGCACGCTGGGAGACAGAGCTGACAGGCGTCCCAGCCCCTCGATCGCCGCCCGGACATGTGTGACAAAGCGCTCGACCGCCGACTGAGCAGCCGGCTCGGCGACGTGCTCGGGCAGGTCGCGCAGCAGGTTGAGCCGGCTGCCGGCAACCCACGCCGAGAGGTCGGGCTCGCGCAGCCAGCGGCCCTCGGCCCGCCAGGTGCGCGTCATCATTCCGGGCCAGTCCTCGACGCTGCTCGGGTAGGGGTTAGGCGGGCAGAGCCGGTTCTTGTCTGCGTCTTCATAGCGGTGGGCCTCGACGAAGGCGACGAGGGCTGCGTTGAAGCACGGCGACAGGTGCCGCACCTGCTGAAGCACGATCCTGGTCCCCTGAAAGATGGGGGTCCCCGGGGCGTTGTTCAAGCCGAGAGCGGCGCAGTCTATGTGCACGACCTCCGGTCGCGTCGCAGCCTCCCCACGATCGAGCAGGACGCGGTCGGCTTCGATCCTCCGCACATGGCCGAGCCTGACAACGTCTTTGATCTGACGCACTGCGTCCAGCTCGCGAGAGCTGAGCATGGTCCCGCGGTACATGGTTGGCGACCAGGAAGGATCGATGCGGACAAGCCGCCCCGTGTTCTCGAGGCGCTCGACGAGATCGCCCATGCTCGATGCCAGGGCGCCGGCCTCGGCATCGAGCGCGATCCCCTCGATGATCCCGGCCACCAGGTCGAGCGGCTGAAAGTGGCTACGGTCATGGAACCACGCGTCGCGCGGCCTGATCCACCGGATCCGATCCGGCTCGACGCCGTTGTCCAGGAGCCAGACGCAGGCGTCCACCGCCGTCTTGCCCGATCCCAGGACGGCGTACAGGGCATTCGGTCGCGCTATGTCTGGCAGGTCGTTGACAGGGACGACTCGTGCTGATGGCGCCACCTCGAACGGAGGAACGTGGGTGGCCGGGACCGACGCCTCGAGGTACCGGGCGTCCACGACCTTTCGGCGCACGCCGATGTCGTGGACCTCCCCGGTCGAAAGGTCCCGGACCCGCTCTCCTTCAGGTCCCCCGCCCAGGTGCTCGTGGTGCAGGAGCAGGTGGAAACGGCCGGTCCGGGTGAGCCGTTCGGCAACCGCGGCGAAGTATTCACGGACATCCTCTCCGGTCGCCCGTTCGTAGAAGCCCGCGTTCTCGCCCGTCTGATCGATTCGATCCTGGCCGAGGGCCGATGAGCTGACACCATAGAAGGCGGACGGAGTGTGCAGGCGCACGAATGGGTACGCGTCCCGCCAATGGCCGCCCGGCGCCTCGCGACGGTCCACCAGCGTGACTGCGACATCCGCTTCGGCCAGCAGAGTGTCAGCGAAGGCGAGGCCACTCGCGCCCGCTCCCACGACGAGATAGTCGGTGTCCATCCCCAACTCTGGAGGTTCTGCCTACTGACCGGCCGCCCGAGCCATCAGGGTTCGGCGGTTGGTGGTTGCCGTCTTCGCGAAGATGGACTTGAGGTGGTCCTGGACCGTGTTCTCTGACACGAACATCCTCTGAGCCGTGAGGTGAGTGTCGGCGCCAAGCATCAGATGCCCGAGAAGCTCGACTTCCCTCGCGCTGAGCGAGCAGGCTCTCGAGAAGAGATCCAATCGCTCCGTTGGTGAGCTCTTTTCGATGGTGACGGCTATGTCCGGGGTACCGGCACGCTCCGGGACTTCGAGCCGCGCGGCTCGCAGCGTAAGCCAAACTCCTAGAGACAGGTGCACACGCGCCCAGGGTGGGTGCTGATCGACCCCGGCCTCCACGGCGAGGAGCTGCGCGCCAACGTTGTAAGCCGCGGCGGGGATCGGCCGGCGCTCTGGGTCGGGTGGGATCAGCAACCGCAGGTACTCGTTCGTCTCGGCCGTCTGCGCTCGCACCTCCAGCTCCGGTGACAGGATCAGGACTGCCGGCCCGGCCCCATGAATAGTTGGCGATGCGAGCTTGAAAGTGCCGGCCTGCGACCCTTGAAGCGCCTCGGTCACACCCTTCGCTATCGAGGTTAGGAAACCCGCCTCGGATTCGGTGAAGGGCGCCGAAGGGTTGATCCTCCAGAGATCCAGGAAACCCCAGCAACCCTGACGGCCGCGAAAAACCACGGACGCCACGTCTGTGACCCCATACCGGCTGAGCAGCGAGCTCCATACGAGGCTGCGTTCCAACCGCCCCCCACTGCTTTCGTGCATGCGTGCGACCGGGCCCTTCAATCGTGTCCAGCGATTGAACGGCGTGAGGTACTTGAGCATGATCAGCCGCGGCAATTCGGGCAGGCAGGGTACGTCGGCCAGGGGGGAACATCCGACCTCCGTCTGGGGGTCGGTGAGAAGCCAGACAAACGCATCGAAGGCGACTACCGGCCTGATTTCGTTGAGGATGGCCACCCGAAGCGATCGGTCGTCCATGGCCGCGGTCGCACAGATCCGCATGATCCGGTCGATCGCACGCGATTGTGCGGTCATGCTACCACCGATCACATCCTAACTTTCAAGCATCGCGAAAGATCCCACCAACCTGGGATGGCGAACGATGAGCCGACTCCATACCTTGAATCAACACCGCGACGACCAAGGAGAACGGAAAAATGGCGACACTGCTGATTCAGCACCCGATCACGGATTTCGAGACATGGACCACCGCTTTCAACCGGTTCCGCGAAGCACGGCGCAATGCCGGCGTACGAGCGGTGCGCGTCCAGCGGCCGGTCGACGACGAGAGGTATGTCGTGATCGAGCTCGACTTCGAGACCGTGGAGAAGGCGCAGAGGTTTCTGGGCTTTCTGCGCAACACGATCTGGACGAGTGCCGCGAACTCGCCGGGCCTGGCGGGGACGCCTGAGGCGCTGGTTCTCGAAGCGGCTTCCGTGTAAGGTCGCGCGCTTCCAGCATCGCCCTCGAGCGATCAGCGGCGGCGTCTCGCGAAGTACAGAAGGAACCAGACGACAAGGAAAGCGCCCACCAGCGCCCACGCCCACCACGGGCTATCGGGATACGGCACCCACGGAAAGTGATTGCCTGTCGTCAGGTATATCGGCACAGGCGCAGGAGTCGTCGCTCTAACGCTTGCGACTGGCAGCCCGCTGAACACGTCGGTGACTCTCCTCGGCCGAGGCTCTTGCGACGATCTTCGGCACCGGCAGGATTCCAGGCCGCCGGTTTTCGAGATAACTCTCAATCGCCGCCTTGTTCCAGAGTCGCCCAGAGCGGAGCTCCATGACGGGAAACGGGAAGCCGCGGTTCGCGGTCATCTGAAACACTCGCTGTCGCGTGGTGCCGGCCATATCAGCGATCTCGGCAAGGCCGACCAGTTCGGGCAAATTCGAGACCTCGAGGTCGCGATCCTGCCGCTCAGTCGTCTTGATCTCGACAAGCTCAATTACCAGCTTGCCAGTCAGAGGGTTCAAAGCCTCATAGACATAGTCGTACGCTTCGATAGGGCTATTCGCGCGTCTTGTTGCGGTCGTGGAAAGCAGCCCGTTCCCAAACTGCACCGCAGGACTGAGCTCGGCGAGTTCGTCCAAAATGTCTTCTGGATCAACTACCTTCGCCGGCCGACCCTCGATCGTAACCGTCCACTCCGTCTTCAATGTTTCTTCTCTCTCCTTCCGGCCCACGGCCAGATGAACCCAGCCTGGCGCAGCTTCGCCAAGCCGTTCTTTATCGATCGCTGATCACCAGGGGTTCCTGAAAAGATCACCGGCGGGAAACGTTTTTCCGGTGGATAGATCGACAGATGTCCCCGCTTGGTTCGCTCGATGCGGAAACCTTGCTCTTCGGCCGCCTTGACAATGTCACGTAGATCCATCCTAGATGAGGTCCCTTGACACTGTCACGATACAGTGTATCGGATACAAAGTCAAGCCAACGAGTACGAAGCCGTCAGCGCTGGGTGGTCTTCGGCGAGCCGATCTTCAGTCCTGGAGCGCCGCCGCCCGCTTTTGGAGGAGCGCCCGCTCGCGTCCGTTATGGCTGAGCCGGGCCGCCCGCTCGAGCTCGGCGACCGCCTCCGGCCGCCGGCCGAGCCTGGCCAGGAGGTCGGCGCGCGCCGCCGGCAGGTGCGGGTAGGCGCGCAGCGCCGGCTCGCCGGCCAGCCGGTCGACCAGCTCCAGCCCGGCCGCAGGGCCAAAGGCCATGCCGACGGCCACCGCCCGGTTGAGCTCGACCACCGGCGAGGGCGAGACCTGGGCGAGGGCGTCGTAGAGCGCCGCGATCCGGGCCCAGTCCGTGTCCTCCGGCCGCCGCGCACGGGCGTGGCAGGCGGCGATCGCGGCCTGAAGCGAGTAGAGGCCGAGGGGGCCTTTGAGCGCTTCGGCCCGCTCGAGGGCGGCCAGGCCACGGCGGATCAGCAGCCGGTCCCAGCGGGCGCGGTCCTGGTCCAGTAGGAGGACCGCCTCGCCCCCCGCGCCCACGCGCGCCGTCATCCGGGAGGAGTGGAGCTCCATCAGCGCGACCAGCCCGTGGACCTCGGGCTCGGCGGGGGCCAGCTCCGCCAGCATCCGGCCCAGGCGGAGCGCGTCATTGACCAGCTCGGGGCGCATCCACTCCTCGCCCGCGCTAGCGGCGTAGCCCTCGTTGAATACGAGGTAGACGACGGCCAGCACGGCGCCCAGGCGGGGCGCGAGGTCGGGGCCGGCCGGCACCTCGAACGCCACCCGAGCCTCGGCCAGCGTCAGCTTGGCGCGGACAATCCGTTGTGCCATGGTCGCGACCGGGACCAGGAACGCGCGCGCGATCTCGTCGGTGGTCAGCCCGCACAGGAGCCGGAGCGTGAGCGCGACCCGGGCCTCGGGCGCGAGCACCGGGTGGCAGGCGGTGAACACGAGGCGGAGCAGGCTGTCCCCGATCTCCTCGGTCAGCGCCGCCTCGAAGTCGGCGGCGGCGAGCTCTTCGGCGGCCTCGGCGTCGCGGCCGACCACCTGCTGCTTGAGGCGCAGCCGCTCGGCCCGGCGCAGCTGGTCGATCGCCCGCCGCTTCGCGGCTTGCATCAACCATGCGCCCGGCCGGTCGGGGACGCCGTCCGCCGGCCACTGCTCCAGGGCGGCGACGAAGGCGTCCTGGGCCAGCTCCTCGGCGAGCCCGACGTCGCCGACCATGCGCGCCAGCGCGGCGATGAGGCGGGGGGACTCGATCCTCCAGACCGCCTCGATCGCAGCCCGAGCGGCGCTGGCCGGGGTCACCCCAGCCAGACCGCCTCCTGGAGCTCGGGCGGGAAGTCCGAGATCTCGAAGATCTGTCGGACCTCGATGATCGCGCCCTCAGGGTCGACCGGGCAGCGCTTGGCCCATTCGATCGCCTCCGCCTTCGACTTGACGTCGATGATCCAGTAGCCGCCGACCATCTCCTTGGTCTCGGCGAAGGGGCCGTCGACGACCTGCGGCTTGCCGCCGGTAAAGCTGATACGGACCGCCTCGTTCGGGGAATGCAGGCCGTTCACTTCGAGCAGGACGCCGGCCTCGCGGAGCTGCCGGTTGTAGCGGGACATCGTCTCGATCGCGTCCCGGCTCGGGATCAAGTTGTCCTCTGTCGAGGGCGGCAGGTTGGGCTGGATGAAGATCATGAATCGCATCGCTTCGCTCACTCCTTTATGCGGACTTGACGTAATCCGGCCGCTGCCCAAGAGTCCGATAAGTCTGGATGGTTATGCCCCGGGACGTGGTCCGCGAGTTGACCAGATCGAGAGCGGCGTCCTGACCGGAATCGGGGAACAGCCGTGTGCCCTGGCCGAGGACGATGGGATAGATGATCAGGTCGAGCTGGTCGACCAGGTCGTGGGCGAGCAGCCATCGGACCAGGGCACCGCTGCCTGGCACCAGCAGTTCGCCCTCGTGCTGCGCCTTGAGATCGCGAACGCCCGCCGCGACGTCGCCGGCCAGGACAGTGGTGCCGGCCCATTTCGGGTTCGTGAGGCTGGTCGATGCCACGTACTTGGGCCGGCTGTTCAGGGCGACGCCGATCGGCCTCCTGGCCATGTCGATCATGGTTCCCCACGAGCCGGCGAAGATCTCGTACGTCCGCCGGCCGAAGAGGAACGCGGCCGCACCGCCGTAGACCTGGTCGATATGGTCCCCGGTTTCGGTATCGACGAGGGGTGGAGCCCATCCGCCGCGGTCGAAGCCGCCTCT